>ERZ894203.839-NODE-839-length-20323-cov-25.358694_pt1 | contig 20323 bp, 14 predicted proteins | sample MGYA00380286_ERZ894203 | MGnify/ENA primary metagenome ERZ894203 (study PRJEB32331, sample SAMN06328484) | human gut metagenome | biome: human gut microbiome; feature: stool | host: Homo sapiens | collected 2014-02-06 ... | reverse complement strand
CCATGTCGCCGGTGATGTCGAGCGGAGTGCCCTCGTAGTGGTCGCGCATGGCCTGCTGGATGTCGCGCACCGACACCTTGCGGTCGGGCTTCACGTAGAGCGGGAGCGGCTCTCCTCCCTCGCCCTGGATGTAGGGGAGCCATGCCTGTCCGGTCGTGCGGCTGAACATGTTGTAGAAGCTCCACACGCGTGCTTCGCAGGCGCGCAGGCCGCTGAAGTCGAGCGGGCAGTAGGCGTCGGCAAAGCTGAAGTCTTCGTTCTTTCCGCTGAAGTATCCCTTCTCGCGGGCGAACGAGATCACGTCGGGCGAGTAGAGGCAGTTTTCCTTGTCGTCCATGTCGAAGCGGTGTATGCGGCTCTGGTTGGCGTGCGCGGCGATGCAGTCGTCAGGAACGCGCACGGCCACCCATACGGCTCCCCTCACGCCGGGCCCCTTGCCTATCATTTCGAGAATCCAGGCCTCGTTGGGGTCGGCCACGGAGAACGACTCGCCGCTGCTGTAGTATCCGTATTCCTTCACGAGGTCGGTCATCACCTTGATGGCCTCCTTTGCGGTGCGCGAGCGCTGCAGGGCCACGTAGATGAGGCTTCCGTAGTCCATCACGCCGGCAGTGTCGGCCAGCTCGGGGCGTCCGCCGAAGGTTGTTTCGCCGATAGTCACCTGAAACTCGTTGATGTTTCCGATCACGTTGTATGTCTGCTTCGCCTCCCTGATCTGCCCCAGATACTTTCCGGTGTCCCACTCGTAGATGTCGCGCATCTCGCCTCCGGCATGTGCCGCCGCGGGATAATGGCACAGGAAGCCGTACATTCCGTATGAATCGGCCGAATACGACACGATTACCGACCCGTCGGCCGATGCCTTCTTGCCGACAATAAAGTTGGTGCAAGCCCATCCGCTCGCCACTCCTGCCGCCAGCATCAGAGCCGCGGCCATCAGTTTTTTCATTCCCATCATCATTTTTCTCATTTATATGCGTTTTTTTTGATTTCCGTTTCTTGTCAGAACGAGCACTCCCAGCGCCCCACGTTTCCGCAGCAGTCGGTCACCACCGCCTCCACCTTGTGCGCCTCTCCGCGCTTCACCCGCTCCTTGTCCTGGATGACCAGCACGCCCTTCTTCAGCGCGAAGAGCACGAACTTTCCGTCGACGTACACTTTATAGGAAGCGATTCCGGAGCCGGCGTCGCTCACCCGGAAGCGGATGTTGCGCGACGCCCTCCAGCCTACCTGCCCTAGGGGGACGATGCGCGGCGCCACCGTGTCGAGCGCCACGGCAAAGGTGCCCAGCGAGCGCACCCTGGTCTTCATCCATCCGTTTTCGTATTTCCCACCCATCGGGGCGCGCCTCCTGCCCCACTTCTGCACCACGTAGTACTTCGTGGTGTCGGCCACCGGAAGGCAGCGCATGCCTATCGACAGGGGGCACCAGGCGTGCAGGGGCGTGTATCCGGCGTCGAGCACATAGTCGAAGGAGATTCCGGCGCTGTCGCCGCAGATTCCGGCGCGGAGCTTCACGTCGTCATAGAGATTGTATTTCGGCACCACCAGTTCCAGCCCGGGACGCTGCACCACGTTCGTCCGGTTCCAGCAGAGGGTCTGCCCCCTGCGCTCTTCCCGCGCGGGTATCTCCTGCTTCCTGCCCCGCACCGTGAAGCTGTACGTGCGGCGGTTTCCGAAGTTGTCTTCCAGCACATAGCGGAAGCGGTAGTCGCGTTCCTCGCAGATGTCCACAACGCCGCGGTTTCCGTCCGTATGGAGCAGGCGCAGGCGGTTTCCGGGCGACTTGTACGAGCGCATGACCAGCCGGCGCGTGCGGCTCAGCTCCTCAAAGTCGGTAAAGGCGTTGATCATCCGGTTCTCGTCGGGCATGACGGCATCGGTGACCGAGCGGAACACCTCCGCCGAGTCCACATAGAGGGTGACCGAATGCACCCCGTAGAAGTTTGACGTTCCGTCCATATAGTCTTTTGCGCTGATGCCCGTATAGATTTTCCCCCAAGCCGTGACCGGAGTCCCGAGCCTTGACACGGGCGCCAGCTTCTTCGCGGCAGACCCGTCGACCACCCCCTGGCCGGGCACCGGATAGAATCCGACCAGGCTCGCCACGGGCGGCTTCGAGTCTTTGATGTAGCGTCTGAAATAGGGCATGGGGTCGATGTATTCGTTTGTCGCGGTGCGCCGGAGCTCCAGGTGCAGGTGGGGGCCCGCCGAGGCTCCCTCGTTTCCGCTCAGGGCGATGACCTCTCCCTGCCTCACGGGAAGCTCTCCGGGCGCGAACGTCAGGTCGCACACGAAGGTTTCGCGGGCATACTGGTATGCGCGCACCGCCTGCTGTATGGCAGGGGCGAACGAGATGACATGCCCGTATACGGAGGTCAGCCCGTTGGGGTGGTTCACGTAGACCACCTGCCCGTATCCCCCGTGGAGCACCGCCACGCGTGCCACATACCCGGCGGCCACGCACCGCACGGGCTTGCCCGTCACGCCCTGCGTCTTGATGTCGATTCCGTTATGGAAATGGTTCGGCCTCAGCTCCCCGAAGTTCGCGCTCAGCAGCAGGGGGAAGTCGAAGGGCGAAGTGAAACAGTTTTCGGCCGTATGCTGCTGCGCCCGTCCGCACAATGCGGAGAAGAGCGCAAGCGCCAGTGCAAGTTTGCGCATCATAGTCCTTCAAGTACTTCCTCGGCCACGGCATCCGCCCCTCCTTCCGGGAGAAGCATTTTCTTCACTTTCTTCAACACGCTTATATCGCGCACATTCAGAACCTCGCGTATCACTTCGTTCTGCAATGCCTCCAAAGCAACAGTTCCCATACATGTCTTTTTTTCAAGATTATACCGGCAAAGATAGCACAAAATCCCAACTTTAAGGTGATTTTGCGGAAAGAATATGAAAGGAAAGGCACTTGCGCAAACGCAAAGCATCATTCACTTCCCGGCAGATCCGGACGGATATACGCGCCCGCTCATGCTCGTCTGCAAAGGATTTCCGCTTGGAGGGGTTATTTTGACATAACATTTGTTCGACTTTCCGTCGAGAAAGACCGCGATACGCTTGTCGGCCACAAGGCCTCCTCCGGTCACTTTCACCCTGAAGCGGACTTCTCCGTTCCGCATCTTTTTTCCCCCGGAAACTTCCGCACGAAGCCCTTCCCTTTTCCTTGCCGGAAACTCGTCGGCAAAGAAACCTCTGTCTTCGAGAGAGATATAGGAGGTATATTTCCCGTCCGCTACGGCAAAATAGCTTCCGTGCAGTTCGCGGTATTCCGTGTGCGAAGAATGCTGCCAGGGACTTGCCGACGAGGGATAAACGGCATCCAGCTTCACGAGAAAGCGTCCGGCCTGCAAGGCTTCGAGTGCCGTGCGGTGCTCGGCGGACGGAACGGCGGTTTCTCTCTGCGTTCCGCAACTCCCCGCAAAGAGCGCGAGCGCAACAAGAAACATCATTCTGACTAAAGTTTTCATAACTTACGGATTTTATAATAGTAGGACAATATTGACTTGCGGGAAAAACGTATTTTGCAATCTGATGTGTAAATATACGCAAACATCCCGGTATCCCTCCAAAAAATGGCATGTTTAAGAACACAACGTCCTCATCCCAAAGCAGCATCCGAACGAAACAATCCTCCATTCCAAAATAAAATGCCCCCCGTTTCGCCACAATCAAAAAGTTATGATTAAATTTGCGGAAAATAAACGAAACACAAGCATAATCCGAATTTTGACTGAATGATAGAAAAACATATCGTACTGGAAGAGATTGACCCCGTCATATTCTATGGGGTGAACAACGCAAACATGCAGATGATCAAGGCGCTGTTTCCCAAACTGAGAATCGTGGCGAGGGGAAACGTCATCAAGGTGATGGGAGATGAGGAGGCCATGTGCGCCTTCGAAGACGCGATAACCGCGCTCGAAAAGCACTGCGCCACCCACAACTCGCTGAACGAGGAGGCGATACTTGACATCGTGAGCGGAAACATGCCCAAGATAGAGAAGACGGGCGACGCCATCGTGTTCAGCGTGACGGGAAAGCCGATCACGCCACGGAGCGAAAACCAGCTGAAGCTGGTGCGCGAGTTCGAGAAGAACGACATGATATTCGCCATCGGTCCGGCCGGCTCGGGAAAGACGTACACCGCCATCGCCCTGGCCGTGCGCGCCCTCAAGAACAAGGAGATCAAGAAAATCATACTGAGCCGGCCCGCGGTGGAGGCCGGCGAGAAGCTGGGATTCCTTCCGGGCGACATGAAAGAGAAAATCGACCCCTACCTCCAGCCGCTCTACGACGCGCTGCAGGACATGATTCCGCCCGTGAAGCTGAAAGAATACATGGAGCTGAACATCATCCAGATAGCCCCGCTCGCCTTCATGCGCGGACGCACGCTGAACGACGCGGTGGTTATCCTCGACGAGGCGCAGAACACCACCGCCCAGCAGATCAAGATGTTCCTCACGCGCATGGGAATGAACACGAAGATGATCGTGACGGGCGACATGACGCAGATCGACCTCCCCCCGTCGCAGATGTCCGGACTGGTGCAGGCCATGAAGATCCTGAAAGACGTGAAGGGAATCAGCTTCGTGGAGCTTACGAAGAAGGACATCGTGCGCCACAAGCTGGTGACGCGCATCGTGGAAGCCTACGAGAAGTTCGAAGAAAAGACAAGAAAGGAAAAAACCGATTCATCCAACAATTTAAACAAGAAGAGAAATGAGCAAAGCATTGACTAAGACAGACTATCACTTTCCGGGTCAGAAAAGCGTGTACCACGGGAAAGTGCGCGATGTGTACAACATCAACGACGAAAAACTGGTAATGGTGGCAACCGACCGCATCTCGGCATTCGACGTGGTGCTCCCCGAAGGCATCCCCTACAAGGGACAGATGCTCAACCAGATAGCGGCCAAGTTTCTCGACGCCACCGCCGACATCTGCCCCAACTGGAAGCTCGCCACTCCCGACCCGATGGTGACGGTGGGCGTGCTGTGCAAGGGATTCCCCGTTGAAATGATCGTGCGCGGATACCTGTGCGGAAGCGCATGGCGGGCATACAAGAGCGGAGTGCGCGAAATATGCGGCGTGAGCCTGCCCGAAGGAATGCGCGAGAACGAAAAGTTCCCCCGCCCCATCATCACCCCTACCACGAAGGCCGAAATGGGCCTGCACGACGAGGACATCTCGAAGGAGGAAATCCTGGCCAAAGGGCTGGCCACTCCCGAAGAATACGAAATCCTCGAGAAATACACCCTGGCTCTGTTTGAGCGCGGAACGGAAATCGCCGCCGAACGCGGACTGATCCTCGTGGACACCAAGTATGAGTTCGGAAAGCACAACGGAGAAATCTATCTGATGGACGAAATCCATACGCCCGACTCAAGCCGCTACTTCTATTCGGAGGGATACCAGGAACGCTTCGAAAACGGAGAGCCGCAGCGCCAGCTCTCGAAGGAGTTCGTGCGCGAATGGCTGATGGAAAACGGATTCCAGGGAAAAGAGGGACAGAAGGTGCCCGAAATGACCCCGGAAATCGTGAAGTCAATCAGCGACCGCTATATCGAGCTGTACGAACACCTCACGGGAGAAACTTTCGTGAAAGGGGATACGGACAGCCTGAACGGACGGATTGAAAAGAACGTGACGGATTATCTGAAATAAAAAACACTTACAGTCTTACAGCTGACAGTTGACAAAAACGCCAACTGCCGGCTGTCACCCATCAACCATCAACTGCAACATGCCTCACTATCCTCAAGAAAACATCAAGCCTTACGACAAGAACGGGAGCAAGAAGGAACAGGTGGAAAAGATGTTCGACCACATCGCTCCCGCCTACGACAACCTGAACCACCTGCTCTCGTGGGGCATCGACAAGAGCTGGCGGAAGAAAGCCATCAACCTGCTCAAGCCTTTCCGCCCGCGGCGCATCATGGACGTGGCCACCGGAACGGGAGATTTCGCAATCAAGGCCTGCCGGATGCTCGACCCCGAAGAACTGGTGGGCACGGACATCTCGGAAGGCATGATGAACGTGGGGCGCGAAAAGGTGAAGCAGATGGGGCTCGACCGCCAGATCTCGTTCGCCAAAGAAGATTGCACGGCACTCTCATTCCCCGACAACCGCTTCGATGCCATCACCGTGGCCTTCGGGGTGAGAAACTTTGAAGACCTCGACCGCGGGCTCAGGGAAATGCGCCGGGTGCTCGCTCCGGGCGGACACCTGGTGATCCTCGAGCTTTCCACCCCCGAACGCTTCCCCATGAAGCAGCTCTACTCCGTCTACTCGAAGGCCGTGATCCCGACACTGGGAAAACTCCTCTCGAAAGACCGGAGCGCCTACACCTACCTGCCGCAATCCATCAAGGCATTCCCGCAAGGCGAGGTGATGCAGGAAATCATGCTGCGGGCAGGATTCGGCCAGGTGAGCTTCAAACGGCTCACAATGGGAATATGCACGCTCTATTTCGCCACCAAATGAAACACGGACGCGCTCCCAAACAGACGCATTACAACAAACTAATTATGACTGGTTACTCATGAAAAAATACGGTTTAATAGGATATCCTCTCGGCCACTCCTTTTCTAAAAACTTCTTCAACGAGAAGTTCCATTCAGAAAACATCGACGCCGAATACGTGAACTTTGAAATCCCCTCCATCGACGAGCTCCCCAAGGTAATCGCCGAAAACCCGAACCTGGAAGGGCTGAACGTAACCATACCCTACAAGGAAAAGGTAATCTCTTATCTCGACAGGCTGGACGATACGGCCGCCGCAATCGGAGCGGTCAACGTGATAAAAATCGACCGGACAAAGGGAAAGGTGAAGCTGGCGGGATACAACTCAGACATCATCGGCTTCACGCGCTCCATCGAGCCGCTCCTGGAGCCCTACCACAAGGGCGCGCTGATTCTGGGAACCGGAGGCTCCTCGAAGGCCATCCGCCAGGGACTGGAGCAGCTGGGGCTCAAAACGCTCTTCGTTTCGCGCAGCAAGCACAACGGAAACACCGTCACCTACGAGGAAATCACTCCCCAGATAATGAGCGACTACAAGGTTATCGTCAACTGCACCCCGGTAGGGATGTATCCCCAGGCCGACAAGTGCCCGCAGATTCCCTACACCCTGCTCACTCCCCAGCATCTGCTCTACGACCTGCTCTACAACCCCGACACCACGCTTTTCATGAAAAAGGGAAGCGACCAGGGGGCTATCGTGAAGAACGGGCTTGAGATGCTTCTGCTCCAGGCTTTCGCGTCGTGGGACATCTGGAACGAATGAAAGGGAGGGTCCGCATGAAAAAGAAACTGCTGGCGGGAGCCGGCATCGCGCTGCTGGCTCTCATGGCCGCCTCCATCGGAGGGGGGATGTATCTGATTGACTATGCTCTCCGCCCCGACAGGCCGGAACGCAGCGTGCGCGAAGCCATCGCCGAAACCTGCAAGGACTATCCCGCCATCACTACGTGGGCAGACAGCCTGCAGAGGCACAAAGCACTGAAAGACACGTTCGTCACGGCTCCCGACGGAACGGCTCTCCACGCGTTCTATGCGTATGCCGCCCGTCCGACGGGAAACACGGCGCTGGTGATTCACGGATACGGAAACCGTGCCACCGACATGCTCCACATCGGATACATGTACAACCATTCGCTCGGATACAACATCCTGATGCCCGACCTGCGCCATGCGGGACAGAGCGGAGGCGAGGCCATCCAGATGGGCTGGCTCGACCGGCTGGACGTGATGCAATGGATCGGCGCGGCTCCGGCTCTCTTCGGCGATTCGCTCCGGATGGCGGTACACGGCATATCCATGGGAGGAGCCACAACGATGATGGTGTCGGGCGAAGACCTCCCCGGCTATGTGCGCTGCTTTGTAGACGACTGCGGCTATACGAGCGTATGGGACGAGTTCAGCAAGGAGCTGAAGACGCAGTTCGGGCTCCCTCCCTTCCCTCTGCTCCACACCGCGAGCTGGCTCTGCGGCATGAAGTACGGATGGAACTTCCGCGAGGCCTCAGCGCTGAAGCAGGTGGCGAAGTGCACGAAGCCGATGCTCTTCATCCACGGGGCAGACGATGACTACGTGCCCACATGGATGGTCTATCCGCTCTACGAGGCCAAGCCCCAGCCCAAGGAGCTATGGATCGTTCCGGACACGGAACATGCAGAGGCATACCGCAACCGTCCGGAAGAATATACACGGAGGGCGAAGGAGTTTGTGGGGAAATACATCCGGTGACCGGCGCACAAACGGAAAGCGGATGCCTCCTCCCCCAAAGAATGACAAGGAAAGAGCCATCCGCCCGACAGGCATTGCCGCCCCAGATTATTCAAGAAGCCTCAGATAGCGCAGCAAAGCTTCAATGTAATAATAGTCCGCATACGAAAGCGCCCCGTCCAGTTCACTCTTCCGGAGATAGTTTCCCGTGGCATGTTTCAGGATAAAGCATTCATGCGTGCCCGGTTCTGCCAGATAAGCGGATGAAGAAAGCGACTCCAGCTGCTTCTCTCCGGCCTTGAAGTAACGCTCCCCGTCGGAAGAGAAAGTGCTCAGTTCCATGAGCGCGGAAGCCATGATTGCGGCCGCAGAAGCGTCACGCATCGTAGAGCGGTCGGGGGCAGAATAATCCCAATAAGGTATCATGTCACCGGGCATGTTCGGATGGGCCAGCAGGAAATCCGCAATCCGCTCCGCATGTCTCAGGTATCTCTCGTCTCCGGTTTCCCGGAACATCATGGTAAAGCCGTAAAGCCCCCATGCCTGCCCCCTCGACCACGTAGAGTTTTCCGTATCGTCCGAACCGTTGTTCCAGTCAAACTTGCGCACCGCCCCCGTTTCCGGGTCATAATCCACCACATGGGGACACGACAGGTCCTTGCGATACTGGCAACGCATGGTCTTGTCCGCATGTGAACGCGCAATATGGTTCAATGTCGTGTCACCGGACAATTTATAAGCCTCCGCCAGCAGTTCCAGATTCATCATGTTGTCTATAATCACGGGAAACTTCCAGTCACGCTTCTCGTCCGGTTCCCACGACATGATAAGCCCGGTCTTATAGGAATAGCGCGAGGAAAGAGTCTTCGCCGACCGGAATACAATCTGCCTGTAACGTTCCTCTCCGGTCAGCCTCAACGCATTCCCATAGCTGCAATACATCTTGAAACCTATATCATGGTCAAATGCATTGAACTGCTCCTGCTCCATCAGTCCCGTGGCATATCCGGCCCGTTCCTTCCAGATGTCTCCGCCCGTGTATTCATACAGATACCATAAAGTGCCGGGAAAGAACCCTGCGGTCCAGTCGGAAGGCGGAACCATTCCGCGCTGGACGGAACGGGGAAGCCTCCCCGAACCCTTCACCCTTGCAAACATCCGTTCCGACTGGTCAAGGGCCGTATCAAATGCCTTTTTCACCCACTCAGGAGCCTTCTTCCCCTCAAGCGGTTCAATTGCCCGTGCATCAGTCCCGGCACACACCATCCCCAAAAGGAAGAGCCCCACACGGAACAAACTTATTGATTTTAAAATCTTCATAATTCCAATTCTACTGAATTCAACATATCATCGTTTGAGAGCTGCCGACATTTCTTTTTGGAACTCCCTTATCATTTTCTCAAGTTTTTCGGTCACTTCCGGATGAGCGGTTGCCACATTGTTCCGTTCTTCCGGATCCTCCTCCAGATCGAACAGAGCCAGTCCGATGCTCCCTCCGCCTTCCAACTGTATTCCGGGAAGCCCGTCCCTGCCCGGCTCCTTCACAACCCGATACTTATGCGGAACGACACATTTCCATTTCCCGTCCCTGACCGCCTCTACGCTTCCATCATACACAAAAAAGAAAGGACGATGAACCTCCGCCGGCTTTCCGGCCAATAAAGGCCATGCATCTTCACCGTCAAAAGGATTCATTCGGGGCATTTCCGATCCTGTAAGACTGACAAGAGTAGGCGTTATGTCAAGTCCCGAAAGAAAGTCACGGCAAACTTTTCCGGAAGGAATCCGTCCGGGCATCCAGGCAATAAAAGGCACTCGCTGACCACCTTCAAAAGTAGTCCCTTTACCTTCCCTCAAACCGCATGCAGTGCCTGCATAGTTGCCGTAACTCAACCACGGTCCGTTGTCAGAAGTGAAAAGGACCAATGTATTATTATCCAGTCCGTTATCACGGAGGGCTTTCATAATCTCTCCCACCGACCAGTCGAGTTCCATCACGACATCAGCATACAAACCTTCTCCGGAAGATCCCCTGAACTTGCCGGAAGCCCCCAAAGGCACATGTGGCAATGTATATGGAAGATAAAGGAAAAAAGGTTCGTCCTTGTGTCTGCCGATAAAATCCACTGCATGTTCCGTCAGACGTGCCGTCATCTGATTTACGTCCGGATTATACTCCACAACAGACTCGTTATGATATAAAGGCAAAGCAGGATAGGCATGATCCGGTTGCGGATGGAAAGGCCACATGTCATTCGAATAAGGGATGCCGAAGAACTCCGTGAATCCGTGACGGTTAGGCATGAACTCCGGCAAATGTCCCAAATGCCATTTACCGAACATGCCGGTTGCATAACCGTTCTGCTTCAAATAGTCGGCAAGAGTGAACTCCGTGGGCTTCAGTCCGTTCGATGAACGGTCGTCCACTACATCAGGCACTCCCGTCCGCTCAGCATAACGACCGGTAAGCAATGCGGCACGTGAAGGTGTGGAAGCTGCTGCTCCCGCATAAAAGTCTGTAAAACGGATACCTTCCTCCGCAAGCCGATCCAGATTCGGTGTCTTCATACGGGGATTGCCATAACAGGCCAAATCACCGTAGCCCATGTCATCCGCAAGCAGGATGATGATGTTGGGTTTCTCCTCAGTGTCGGTCCTTGCACACACGCCCCCGTCGGATTGCGTCTTCTGATTGGAAAGGCCGCAGGATGTCAGACCTGCAACGGCCAGATAAAGGGCAGATATTTTCTTCATGGATACATTTATTTTTAAAGTTTGGGAATACGGACAACTATCGGAACGGCGGCATACAGGTCCGTCTGGTAATTATACCGCGCCTCATCCCTGATGTCGGGAAGTTCTACCGTAACCTTGCTTCCGTCCCCGTTCTTCTCCACGGTTACGGTCTCACCTTCACACGGTACGACTCCTCCAGTCCGGTAAGTATAGACTCCCGGAGCGAGCGCGACGGAAAGCGTAAAGCTCAAGGTCTGCTTCTTTCCGTCGGGCATGGGATTGTTGACGGACAGCACCCATCCGTCCCCCGTATCACGCAACATGACCTCGGCCACATCGTCCGACACGGCCTCCACACCTCCTGCTTCAATGCGCTCCGGACGGAAAAAGGCATATTGCCAGACTTTCTCACCGGCGGAATAGACCGCATGAGCCGACTTCGGTTTCTGCACGAGTTCCATATCATCCAGCAGAGCCTCGACCTTTTCCGGCATCTCTTCCGCACTGACATTCGGAAGCTGGATGTAGCGGTAAGCGTCGCTCCACTCTTCTCCCGGTGTAACTCCGTGACCGACGGCTATAATGAAATTGGGTTTTCCGTTGGCCGCCTTGGGGTCGGTCACATTGATTTCTTTTCCGGTCTTTATCAAAAGCTGTGATTTTCCTGCCGGAAGCAGCACATACCCTTTCTTTCCCTGATGCAGCCAGCATACGCCCTCTACAGATTCGGCAATGTCCGCCGATTCATCCCGGGCTATCTCATGCCGCTTTCCGTTCGCATACCATGTAAGCGTGCCGCGCAAGTCCGACTGGTCAATGAACGTTACGATGTCCGTCTGCTGGCCTTCCCTTTCGCGTGCGATTCCGCTTCCCATGGAGATAATCTTGTCTTCAATGAAATGGTAGGTCTTGAATGCGGAGGCGGAGCTGTAGGTCTCTTTGGGCAAGTGACGGTAGATGCCCATACCGGTCACACCGTCCGCCAGCACTCCGGCAATCTTGTTCTTTCCCGGCAAGGAAGCCTGAGCCCCTCCTTTCTTAGGAAGAGGGTCCGTGCGCCATTCCTCCGTAAGTCCCGGAAGCGCATGCCAGTCGAAGTTCTTCAGCACCTTGTCCGAATACTCGTCTCCGTCCACCTTCACCGGAAGGATTCCATATCCCATGTGCCAGGAGCGGCGGGGACATTTGTTCTTGTCCATAAAGTCTTCCGCCCCCACGGTCCGCTCGGACTTCAATTTGAGCGAGGCATAAAAGGGCGCTTCATTCTCTTCGCGCCGATGTACCAGATACTCGTTCACCCAATACGCATCCGTACCGGAATACGCATAAGCGTTTTCCTTCAGCCGTCGGGTCAAGGCCTTCAGCTCCTCCACTCCGTCCAGCTTCGTACTGCGGCTCCGGGACTTGAACAGGTTGCGGACGGCATTCGGATACGTCTTCAGCACAAAACGCCGCATGTCGTCGGCAAAGGAACGTCCTGCCACAAGGAAATCCATCCGCTGCTTATAGAACAACTTGGGATAGACATGCAGCAGACGGTCGAGCTGGAACTGATAGTACTTGTCCGCAATCTTGAACGGCGTGTCCTTGAAATAGGCATAGCCCTCCGAACAATCCGTAAGCCACTCGAAACCGTATGCCACCATCGCCGCATCCGTACCGTGCCCGACATGATGAGAAATTGTACCGTCGGGCTGGAAACCGGACTGGGCGTAGCGGTGTGCCGGAATGTCATACTTCGTCATCCAATAGCTTACGTCAGACACCACGCCGTGGGGATTCCATCCCGGCTGGAAGCTGAATCCCTCGAAAGGCTTTCCTCCATAGAAGTCCTCGTACCAGTACTGCACGTATGTCATCGGACGGTTATAGTCCGCCCAGATAAGCGGAAGAGCCAGCATGGTACGCGAACGATGCCCGAGATTAGCATCCGCCCATGCTCCGGAAGAATAAAGCGTGTCCTGAATCTCTCCCCAACGCTCATCGGGATTGTCAATGACACGGCGGCTCTTTATTATGGACATGAACACCTGATAATAGCGTATCAGTGCATCGTGTATTTGCAGACAGGTCTCATCACCATTCTTCATGCCCTCAAGCAAATCGGGCATCAGGTGCAGGACCGGAACAATCAACGGGTCGGTCATCGTCCATTGGTGCGTAGGAATCTGGTGGCCGGTGATTTCGTTCGCCTCCAGCAAGCTGAAACCGTCACCCGTACAATTGCCGATGGGTTTCCCGTCAATCATCACGTCATCCCCCTCTACAGGTACTGATTTCGTGTAAGTGAGGATAGCTTTATACAAAGCGTTCTTCAAGCGTTCACGCTTCTTCGGCTGGCCCTCCGGACCATACACCTTCGAGGTGGCATAAGCATATCCCATCTGCCCTATCTTGTTGGCGATAGATGTCCAGTCATGCTCAATCGTATTCCCCACATACGAACTGCTGTTCGGGTCCTTGGGGTCACCTCCGAAGTCCTGCGGCCTCGTGTCATACGAACGGAAGCCCTCGAACTTTCCGTCATTCCTTTCAATCTCTTCTATCATGGCCGCGGCTTCCTCATCCGTACACTTCTTATATCCGTACATGCGGCTGTTTTTAAGCGTTTGGGGAAGATAGCGTTCATAAAGCAGACTCCACAATGTCTGCTTTACGATGCGCACGTTCACATTGAACTTTTCCAACTGCCTGTTTCCGTCCTTCAAGGCTACGGTCATCCGATACTTTCCGGGTTCTGAAGGGACACTCTTCCCCTCGTCCACTATCAGCACTCCCATAATGCGCTTTGACAAGTCGTACCGTGTGTCGATACGGAAAAGATCTTCTTCCGGCTGGCGGAGAATCTCAAAGTGATAGCCTTCGGGAATCGGTTCCGTGCGCACGTCCTTGTTTCTTTCCAGATGGATGCGTCCGGTCACTTCCGTCCCTTCCGGACTATCGACCAGTATATCAAAATAACTTGCCAGCACCTTTTCCTGAGCCGCGTACAGACTTGCGGGCAACAGACAAAGCAGGCAAATCAAACTTATTCCAAAAAGCAAATGTATTCTTTTCATGGTGTCAATCTGTTTTATGGTTCATTTCAACTCAGTCAATCCGCTCCACCCAGAAACCGGTCATCTGGATATGGTTCTGCAACAGACGGAGACCGAAGTTCCCATCACACTGGCCTTCTTTCACGGCATAGCGGAACAGTTCTTCCCCGTCCACGCTATAGGTCGTGACTCCCTTCTCCACACGGATGCGGATATTCATCCAGCGGTTGGGTTTCAGCAGATGGGCCTCGTCGGTATATTCCTTAATGACGGGACGGGTCACATCATCTTTCGTTTCCATTCCCTGCCCGAAGTATTCGCGGAAACGGGTCGTGGAATTATGGTTCCCTCCATATCCCACATACATCAGCGTGAGCGACTTGTAACGCTGGAAGATTCCCTTTCTCCATTCCGCACGCGCATAAAGGTCGCCGGGATGCTGGGGGTCGTTGGCTCCCCAAAAGCAGTTCAGGTCACTCAGGCGGTCACAAGGCTCTCCCTGCATCAGCACACGCGCACGATACGTAATCTCATAATGCCCGGTCAGACGGGGCGTGTACCACAAAGTCACTCCCTTGGGTGAAACGACATCCAGCGTGTCGCCCGCCACTTCAATGCGCATCTGCCCGGAATGGTCTTCCGCTTTCCAGTACTTCAACGATACTTCCTGCGCACACAAGGGCATTGCAGAAAGTCCCAGCAGGAAACATCCTGCCACGATGTGCTTGATAAGATTCTTTTTCATACAGCTATTGTCTCTTTAATGTCGTTTTGCAAATAAGTAGATGTTAAGAATTAATTTATATAATCTGTCAGTTCAGAAACGCAGATTGACACGGATTCTCGCAGATTATGATTCTATTTATCTGTCCTTAGTCTGAGTTAATCCGCAAAATTCTGTGTTTCTAATAATATCTCTTTTGAACACAAAAGTACAAAGTTTTATTTTTCCGGCAATCACCTGCCGACGGATGCCCGGGTATCTGCCGGCACATAATCGGATTGTTCGGTCACGGCATAGCTTCCGTTCTGCTCGTCATAGAGCAGGGCCGAATACGGAGTACGCCCCAGATAGACGCTTCCCTCTATCACGGGATTCTCCGCCGAATAGCTGAACACGGCACGTGTACCTGTGGAGGAAGCCGTAAGCGCTGCCGGAAGTGAACCGTCCATCTCCGCCTTCACGGTGTATTCCCCGATACGGAACACGTTTCCTTCACGCCGCACGGCCCGAGGCTCTTCATCGTCGGCACATACCTGTATCACCGTAAGTATGCGGTTCGTGGCGCAAGACCCGTAAGCGGAGGTCAGATGCCACAAGGGAGGATAATCCGGGTCGGGTGTCTCCGTGATGGGCACGAGGGTCTGGTCGGTCTGCGTCATTTCGGGGGGCAGGTCAGAGAATTGTTGCGTCACCGTCCGGAAACCCTGTTCCTCGTTCACGGTCTCCAGCACATTGCCGTCCTTCCGTATCGAGAACTGCACGGGACTATGGAGCATCCATTGCCAGGTGACGGGTTCGGATGCCGCAAGGTCGTCGTATATCAGTACGGTGCGCGGATAGAGCACCAGTATGTGGCGGCGGTATTTCGTGAGCGGTGTCCTGCCGAAACCGTTCTCTACAGACTGCGTAAGCCCTGCTTCCTGAAAGGCCTCCACCCAACGTTTCTCGGTGGTGGTGTCGCGGTACGCCATCGAAGCGTCACCCAGACAATAGGCCATGTTCGTTCCGCTCATGGCACGGAGCACCTGCCCATAGGACGATTGGGAGAAGGACTGGCCGATTCCGTTGACGAGTATCGTGTTGTTCCCCCGGCTGTGCCTGTAGCACATGAGGTCGTATGCCCGGTTTCCCGAACCCACATAATAGCCTCCTATCCGATAAATGTAGTCACCACGGAAGATAAGGTTGAAGCTGTTTTGATTGCCTCCCATGTGACTGTTCGTCCCATACGGGCCGGAACGGAAGCTGAGTGTCATGTTGTCGCTTCCCCCGAGGTTGGAGTGTATGTCCACTTCACCGATGTCCCGATACCACGCCATCTTGGGCGCGTATGCAGGCAAAGTGCTTCCCTCATAACTTTTCCGGCGTACCATGCGGTAGAAGCGCAGATTGATGTCCTCGACACGTGCCGTGGCACATTGGGAAGCATACCATGAAGCATAACCGTCACCCGTCTCACGGGCAAGGAAATCGGCAAAGCCCACACGCTGGCGGTCGGGAGTTCCGTCGCTCTCCCCTCCGTCACCGAATCCGGCACTCACGGAGTTGGGAGGCCAGCTATAGACCAATGCTTTCCCGGCATTCTGATACCAGGGATGTTCCAGGAAGTCGGTATCGGTCAGATGATTGAACAGCATGGGCATATACCACAAGGTCATGATGTTGGCGGTGAAATATCCCGTTCCGTTCGCCCAATGTCCGCTTAGGTTGAACCCTCCGTTCGGGGCACGGGTCGCCCAAAGTTCGTAATAGTATTCGAGCACCTCGCGGCAATACGCCCCGTATTGCGGATGGTCGTGCAGAAGCAGGGCACACTGAAAGAGGATACGCATGTTGTGTTGCCAGAAGTGATTGTCGAAGATGTGATTCTCTTCCTGCCCTAACTGAATCGGATAATAGAAGGAAAGGATGCGGAACATCATCGCTTCCGCCTGCGTGCGTTCGGCGGAAGTGAGCAGGTCGTATGCCATGTCGTAGCATTCGGCATAGATAACGGCTATGTTCGTTGAGGCGAAGTTGCTCCGGAACAGCACGTCATCCGACACGGGAGTGGAAAGCATGAGCCGCAACACTTCGGCCAGCTTCTCCTTATAGGTCGTGTTTCCGGGCAGAAGGTATGCCGCCTGATAAAGGTTGTGTATATAGCCTTTGGTCTTGTCGGTCACATCCCAGTCATACGGATTCGGATCTCCGGCATAGTCATACATTATGGCCGTGTTCGCACGATGTATCAACTTGCCGTACTCTTCATGGGACGTTATATCGGGACGTGCCGCTTCTGCATCCGCATCCAGAAAGCAATAGAGGCGCAGACGGCACGTGGGAAGGCTCTCAAGAAAAGTTTCCGCCCCGGGAGTGACGAATACCGGAATGTCCGGCTTTATCTCGAAGCTGTATGCCGCGCTCCATTCACCCTGGGAAGTGCCGGAAGCATCGGCCTGACGGAAACGCCAGTACCACGTACCGGGTTCCAGCATGCGGTGCGGACTGTACATGCACCACGGACGGGCTTCGGAGACCTGTGTGCTGTCCTCGGCGAAAGAAGCGCTCCGAGACAGGGCGAACTGGAGCCTTTCGCCCGTCTTCATGGCTTCCGGAACGATGAAGGGAGGCGGATTGAGGACGATTTCGTTCGTCTCTTTCGGATAGGGCTGAGTGCGACGCTGGTCGTGCCATGCGTCGGGCAGCTCCGTTTCCTGCTCACCGGCCTCCGTCTGCGGAACCGGAACATCCTCGTCATTACATGCCGCAAGTCCAAGACCCACGGAAAAGGCCGCGGCCAAGAGGCGCAAACGGAAAGGGTGGAATGTATTCATTTGAGTGTTCTGATTGGTTAAACTTTACGGGCATACGGATAGAGAAATGAATTCCGCAGGTCAGAATCTCTGTCTTTAGGCTAAAGACAGAGAAGTCATTCAGTCACAGACATTTTCTTCCCTGCATAAATACAACTTCCCGGTTCCGGATATAATAAATTCGGCCGCCCCACCCTAAGACGGGGCGGCCGAATTGGTTACAAAATATTATCGTATCATTCAAAAATGGTCAGGACGGGGAAGATAATTGCACGGTGATTACTTGGATTGATCCATACATATTCTTTCTGGATTCCCGTACCTGGGGTATAATGAATTCCCTTGAATCCAATCCCATTGTCGTCAATTACACTGCTGGACAACAAGAAGTATGCATCCGTATATGCACTTTCAAGAGCCTCTGTAAGCACTTCATTGCCTAATTTTACGGCATCAAGTATTTGCTGATAAGAAGGAATATACCATGAGCTCAGGTTCTCACCGGAAAGAGCATTGGACGCAAGCCACGTTTTATAATTGTCAAAACAAGTGGATGCGTTCTCTCCCACAGCTTCCAACAACGCATTGTCCAGCATAAAGCCACTATACGGACTGGAAGCATCCGTTTCTGTAGTAGAAGTCAATTCTACCGACCAAGTACCGTTATTCCCATCCTTCAGCCAATCTCTTCCAGTGGCCTTATTTAAAGATACGGCATAAGCCTGCGGAGTCTTACCTTCATAATTGGAAGCGTCTGCTTTTTCATCAGCCGTTGCAAACACCACAGCTACAGCGTCTGTAGCTTCAGCAACAAGCTCACCTTGCGCATTCACATAATCGCCGACCTTGAATTGATAAGACTTGTTCGGGTCCTGCATATCCCCCGGAAGCGTAACCGTAACCTCGGTATCACCGCCTTCGGTCGGAGTAACGTTCACATTGACATGCTGGTTCCCGTCTACCGTAATGGCAGCGCCGGCAATCCTCAACTTCAATTCCTTTTCGGATGTATCGCTATCGGTCAAAGTAAGCGACATATTGCCTTCAAGAGTGGTTTTATTGGCACTCGTAAAGATATAGGAACTGAACCAATAGTTTTCCGAAGTACTTCCGCTAAACGACACTTCCGTGGTGGTAGTTGTGGAACCTGTCATCACATTGAAACCGCTGGGTGCGGCATAAGAAACCGCCACCTGGTTATAAGCGGCATACTGGTCTGCGACTTCCGAAGCCGGAGCCACATTGACACGCGCGAAAGGACGGGTCAGGTTTACCGCATTCCCGATAAGCGCGCTCGACACGGAACCGTAGAAAGCATCGGCCGAGGCATCGTTGAACAACTCGTTTCCGGTCTTCGCATAACCCACCGCGGTCAGGTCGGTTGTAGTGTACAGGTTGTCCACATTCACATCCGATGCCGCAGGAACATAGTCCGCCCAGAACAGACAGCTGTACTCTCCTTCCGGAGCGTCGAACATGAAAGTGATGTTGTCGCTCGTCACCGGCACCACCTGACGTGTGGTTCCGTTGATAACCTTACCGCTTGCATCCACCAAATCCATCATACAACGCAATTGATAGCCGTCCGGAACGGTAGGCATAATACGGCTTGAAGCATCGGAAACAGGAATGTTTACCTGAACCGAAACCTTTCCGGAGCTTGAAGTTCCGGACACAATTTCTTCCTGGCTGCACGATGCCATTACAAACCCCGTGCAAAGAGCCAATGCTGAAATGATACTGTTTGTTTTCATGATACACTGATTTTCATTAGTGTCCACTAAAAAATCATAGAAGTTCTTTGAAACAATTGAAATTCAATTTGTTATAAGTGTTTTGGGAGTCAACGGATTTGAATTTACTTTTGCGGTATTAATCAGACCGTTATGCATAAAGACAAGTTCGTTTTTGCTCAATTAACCCGATTTCTTGATCGCAATCACTTCAACTATCTCGTAAAGAAGTATGAAGGTGACAAATATATCAAGAGTTATACCTGTTGGAATCAACTACTTACGATGATGTTCGGTCAGCTATCCAGTCGAGAGAGCCTCCGTGATCTGGTTGTGGCTATGGAAGCTCATGCAGGAAAACTTTACCATCTCGGAATCGGGAAGCCTGTAACGCGGAGCAATCTCAGTAAGGCTAATGAGCAACGTAACTGCCGCATCTTCGAAGAGTACGCAACATTCATGATTGCCGAGGCCCGCAAGCGTAGAATCAATAAAATATTCGAACTTGACGGTCATGTTTACGCATTTGACTCTACAACAATTGATCTGTGCCTGTCGGTGTTTGAATGGGCTAGATTTCGCAAACACAAAGGCGGAATAAAGTTGCATACGCTCTATGATGTTGAAGCGGAAGTACCTGCATTTGTGCACATTACGCCTGCCAACATTCGCGATTCAAAGGCTATGCCTAAGATGCCATACGAATCTGGAGCGCACTACATATTCGACCGCGGATATAACGATTTCAGCAATCTTAATACGATAAGTCGTATAGGTGCTTTCTTCGTTGTACGAGCCAAAACAAATGTACGGATCAGGCCTAAAACCTGGAAACGAAGATTGCCGGAAGGTGTAGTTTCCGATGTAATCGGGTGCCTTACGGTTTATAAAAGTTCTAAGGATTATCCCGAGGAACTTAGAAAACTCATCGTTGAGAATCCTGAAGACGATACACGATATATCTTCCTGACAAACAATCTTGACGCATCTGCGGAGTTGATATCATCGCTTTATCGAAACAGATGGAGTGTTGAACTGTTCTTCAAATGGATAAAACAACACCTCAGGAT
>ERZ894203.830-NODE-830-length-20556-cov-14.441149_pt1 | contig 20556 bp, 16 predicted proteins | sample MGYA00380286_ERZ894203 | MGnify/ENA primary metagenome ERZ894203 (study PRJEB32331, sample SAMN06328484) | human gut metagenome | biome: human gut microbiome; feature: stool | host: Homo sapiens | collected 2014-02-06 ... | reverse complement strand
ACGAGCGCAAAAATGAAACCTATGAAAATATGAATGTCATTGAGGAACGCATACCTTTTAATGTGCATTTCAAAAAGCCTTTTGCTCCGACCTATATGGAACAGTTGAAGCAGATGGAAACCAACGGGCTGGTGTCGCTCCGTGGGTTGAGAAAAGACGCTACACTCTTTAACGAGATTGTGATTGATGTGAATACGATGTACTTCGAGCGTAACGGTGGTTATGAGTATGCAAAGCAGTTTTATGAAGAAGCCTATCATTTCATCGAGGAAAAATTCGGTGCGGATAATGTTATATCGGCAGTAATGCACGCTGACGAAATCAATGTAGCTGCTACCGAGGAACTCGGAAAAGAGGTTTACCATTATCATCTGCACGCTATGGTATTGCCCGTAGTCGAAAAAGAAATCTTATGGAGCAAGCGTTGCAAAGATGAAAAACTGCGAGGAACGGTTAAGGAAGTAGTCAATCAGATTAGCCATTCAAAGAAATGGAAATCGGATATTCCGCTAACCGATGAGAAAGGTAATCCGTTATTGCAAAAGAACGGAAAGCCGATGTTCAGAGCCTCATACAGCATACTTCAAGATGAATTGTTCAATTATATGACCGAGCAGGGATTTAAGGGGTTTCAGCGTGGCGAATACGGAAGTACAGCAGAACACTTGACCTCTCTGCAATATCAAATCAAGCAGGACAAGGAACGCTTGGAGAAACTGCAACAGCGTATTCAGAAAGAACAAGTGAAATATGAGCCTGCCCGTCATATCTCAAAGACCTTAAACGAGATTGACGGTATGGGACAGAAAACCTTTACAGGCAAGATGGCAATATCCAAAGAGGACTACTCACAACTGACTGCACTTGCCAAAGAGGGCATTACAAGTCGTGCCGAAATCAAGTCATTAGAGCAAAATGCAAATTATTACAGGCAGAAGTATTTTGACAGTGCAAACGCACTTGAAAGAATGAAAACCAAATACAACGAGCTGAAAGAAAAATGCAAACCGTTTCTTGAAGCATTGGAACACTTCCCCGAAGTTGCCAAACTTTTCACCGAAAAAGTAAGGCAACTTTTTTCTTTTAAGGAAGAACAACAACGAGCCGAAAAAGAAGCAAGGGAAAAAGAAAGACAAGAGCGTATCAAGGCACGAAGAAATAAGCGTGATATGGAAAGATAATCACTTCGACTACACTCCCGACTTAATGACTTCTTGGACTGTTGGGAATGTATTTTCGGGCAGTAATCGGGACACTTGGCAAACGAGTGTCCCATATTTTTTGAAAGGAAAGGAAGTGAAACGATATGGAAAACAAAAATTCAAGTTATTCGGTGCAAATTGGAAAGACCACTTTTATTGTGTGCGTAAAGCAGTCGGAAACCGCCAAAAAGCCGATAGAAAAGGTATTTAAGGATATATGCAGACACGAGGTTCAGGAAGATTTCTTTTCAGCCGGTTTGTTAAGTTTAGAAAAATTAAAGAAATCATCTTGACAAATTCGTTCCCGAGGGCACCGGTTACCGGGCCAAGACACGCTTCGCCAAGTTTTATAACCTGCCGGAGCTGATGAGCGTATTCAAAAATGTGGCGGACATCCAGACGGCGGATATGCTCAAGCTCCCCGTGCCGGAAGCGCATTACCACAACATCGCCTTGAAGCCATCGGAGTATCAGAAAGAGATCGTGGCATCGCTGGCGGAGCGTGCTGAAAAAGTCCGCAACCGCGAGGTGGACAGCAGCGTGGACAATATGCTGCTCATCACCAACGATGGCCGCAAGCTGGCGCTGGATCAGCGGCTGGTCAATCCCATGCTTCCCAGCGATCCCAACAGCAAAGCCGCCAAGTGCGCGGAAAATGTGTTTGAGATCTGGCAGCGCACCGCTGGCCAACGCTCCACGCAGATGATCTTCTGCGACCTGTCCACCCCAAAGGATGACGGTACCTTCAGCGTTTATGATGATATTCACGCGAAGCTGCTGGAATTGGGTATTCCCGAAAACGAGATCGCCTTCATCCACAACGCCAAGAGCGAGGTGCAGAAAAAAGACCTGTTTGGCAAAGTGCGGAGCGGTCAGGTGCGTATCCTGCTGGGCAGCACCCAGCGCATGGGCGCTGGCACCAACTGTCAGCAAAAGCTCGTCGCTTTGCACCATCTGGATTGTCCGTGGCGTCCGTCCGACCTTCAGCAGCGTGAGGGGCGCATTATCCGGCAGGGCAACGAAAATCCGGAGGTGGACATTTACAGCTATGTTACCGAGGGCACCTTCGATGCCTACTTGTATCAGTTGGTAGAATCCAAGCAGAAATTTATATCGCAAATTATGACCAGCAAATCGCCTGTCCGCTCTGCCGAAGATGTGGATGAGCAGGCGCTTTCTTATGCCGAGATCAAGGCGCTGGCCAGCGGCAACCCCATGATCAAGGAAAAGATGGATCTGGACATTGAGGTGTCCAAGCTGAAGCTGCTGAAAGCCAACCACCTTTCTCAGAAATACGCGCTGGAGGACGCCATCAGCAAGGGCTTTCCGAAACAAATCGCGGAAACGCAGGCACGGATCGCCGGGTATGGCGCGGATATTGCCACGGTCAAGGAGAATACCCATCCCAATGGGGACGGCTTCTCCCCGCTTACGCTGGCGGGCGTCACCTACGCTGACAAGAAGGAGGCGGGCGCGGCGCTGCTGACCATGTGCCAGACCATGCTTTCCCCGGAGGCAACACAGATCGGCAGCTATCGCGGTCTGACGCTGGAGCTGGCCTTTGATACCTTCGCGCGGGAGTACCGCCTGACCATGATCGGGCAGCTCCGCCACACGGTCACGCTGGGAACCGATGTGTTCGGCAATTTGCAGCGCATGGACAATGCGCTGGAGGGACTGCCTATTATGCACACATTCTCGACGAAGATCGCAAGGTCAATGCGCAGAAGTTTGAAAGCGCCTTCTATGCAAATCCTGATTTGCGTGGCGTCCAAGCACCTGCCGAGCCAGCGCCCGCCTTAGATGTGCAGAGTATCATCTTGCAGCTTCAGCAATCCCCGGAACTTTTAAGCGCGCTCACATCCCTCATATCGAATCAAGGTTGCAAATAAGCGATTGAGTGCCGTGGTGCCAAGGTGGTGCCAAACAACGGAAAACACGAAAAATGGTTCGATATAATTATCTGGTGCCAATCGTTGCAAAACCATGTTTTACTTTCTCCTATCTCGGTGTGTCTTTTATTGATTTTCTAAAAGAAAAAACGCCGCAATCCATTGAGATTACAGCGTTTTTGGTGCGCCTGCCCGGGCTCGAACCGGGGGCCTCGGGCTTAGGAGATATGTTTGTCGAATTGCCTGCGATGTCCTCACATATACTGCTGTGCATTTCGACCATGCTGCGGCTATTATCCATATCTCCTGTTGTGCAATACAGTCAACTCTCGGAGCCTTTTATAACCAAAGTAATCGTTAGCAAGAAATTAGCTGCGATATTTCAAACTGCAAATTAGCAGGCCATTAGCAAAAAATGAGGCAGATTTTCCTTGCGCGTGTTCGAATCCGTCACTTATTCTAATGGCAAAAAAAGTATATCACATCATGTATGCAAAAGCAATCATGCTTAGCAAAGGAGGCCACCCATGGCAGACTATCAGCTTGAACTCAGGCAGGTTGTAGATTATCCACGATGCCGAATTTATCGAGAATTTATGCAAACTCTGATTGCAGACCGGAGCATTCGCACGGGCGGATGCTCCGGTCTTTTTTATTATGTCGTTCTTTGCTCCTATGCCAACTTCAGAACCTCTTATCGGCGCATAGACGGGATCTCATACACGGTATATCCGGGCGAATGGATCTGCTCCATCACTGACATCACGGAATGGTTCCGTGTACGCTTTCACTACCAGGCATTTGCAATCCTAAAATCCTTGCAGGATCGGCAGCTCATTACATTTACCCGCCTCGGCCGCGGGCATATCGTAAAGTTCTCCATTACGGACTGGCGGCGCAATAACACCGCGCTCGATTATAACTGCCCATGCCAAAAAGACTCCGGTTTTTTCTTCATTCCTGTTTCAACGGCAACGGAGTTGATCTCCGCGGGACGCGCATCTGAGATGGATGTCATTCTGGATCTTTGGATCTCTGCGATTTATAAGGATCAGCAAGTACGCGGCTCTGAGATCGGGCCAGTTGCGTATTTCAGAAACGGCACTGGGAATCCGCTCGTCAATTACAGCGAATTATCCGCGCGCTGGGGAATCTCCCGTTCCAGCGTGGGGCGGCTGCTCAAAAAACTGGCCGATTTTGACTATCTTTCTCTGCTGACTTTCCCAGGCCGCAGCGGAACAGTAATTTACCTAAAGAATTATCTCTCGACCATGTTCCAAATTTCGGATGTCATGATAGACAAAGAGGAGGTTGCTATGTGTCTGAACCTTCGCGTATCTGTGCCAGATATCATTCCGCCAGAGTCCGGCCCAATTTCTGATGAGCAGATCTGCGTTTCAACAGAGCTTCCCAGCGTTTCAAAACCTCACATGCTGTACTTTGTTAGGAAAGTGCTGCGAACCCTTGAAGCGCAAGGCATTTCCTGCCTTTCATGCCCAAAATCCAAATATATGTTATATCCATTATCCGACGACTGCACGGTAGGAATAGAGAAAGGCACTATCTCAGCGGGACTTGCGATCTGCTGCGGCGCCGGCAGTCCGTTGTATCGGTTTGAAATGACGATCATCCCAAATGCTGAAGCGGAAGGAGCGTGCGACAATGTCAGGAAAGATGTATGAAAAACGGCCGGAAGAGGATGCCCGCTATCACGACACATGGAGACTGCTCAAAAAATATCGGGATGTAACATGGAGTCTGGAACTGTCTATCCGGCAGGTCAAGAATCAGTTTCGCATTGATTATGATTGCAGCATTGAAGATTTTTTGGAGTCCATCTATATGGCAGGCGCGGATCTCGGCGGCACGGACATCGAAAATCATGCCAGATGCATCGAGCGCAGCTACAAAATGCTGACCCTGCTTGAAAATTCCGTCAACCTTCTCCGCACGCACCACCAGAGCGGAGAGGTGTACTACTGGATTTTGTATTACTCATTTTTATCCCCACAGAAGCTGAAAAATGTGGAGGAGATCATTGAAGCGCTCCACCCGCATATTAGGGATATCAGCTTCAGCACATACTACCGCCTGCGCAAAGCCGCTGTGGAAGCGTTAAGTTCTGTCCTTTGGGGATTTTCTGCGCAGGACACCCTGAAAACGCTGGACTGCTTTTTCCCGCCAGATGTGTGAGAGTATTTTGAAAGAGAATTGGGAGAAAATTGGAAGGACTTTGCTATTGAACGCAAAATCGTCGTATGTTAAACTAAGTATGCTCAAAACTATAAACAAACCAAAAGCAGCTGCAGGAGGACGCCATTTTTGATGTGCGTCTTTTTTTCTGCCCTTCTGCGGTCAATGAAACAGCATCCGGCTTTCGCTGGGTGCTGTTTCCTGCTTTTGGGCAACACAAGGAGGTAATGCTTTTGAAGCACAAGTGTCCGTCTCCCCGTATTGGGAAAAAGCCGCAGGGCAATATCGGCCGTGGGCTGTATGCAGCGTTTCTGACCGCCACGCTATCCGCTTCTCTCTGTCAGCCGGCCTCTGCCGCAACCGTGTGGGAGAAGGCCAATGAGATCATGCGGGATGTCTATACGCAGATCCTCGGCATCTCCACGATTGCAGCCATCGTTACGGCCGCAGTCGCACTGCTGATGATGAATTTCTCCCGCAGCGGCCGAACCGTCGATGAAAGCCGGGCATGGCTCAAGCGAATCATTATCACTTGGGCCGTGCTGAATGGCCTTGGCTTCATTATGAGCTATGTTACGCCCTTCTTCAGCGGCGGGCAGTGGACCGCCCCGTAAAAGCCATGGGAATTTTAGACGGTATTGTAGAGTGGATCGCGGAGCAGATCATGTACGGTCTGGATATGATCAACACCTCTGTTTTGGGGGCATTGGGCTGTGACATGAACACATTTCTGCGATATTTTCCCGCAGCGGAAACCATGTATAGCCTTCTGGTGGCACTTGCCATCGGGCTGATCCTGTTGGGCTGGGTCTGGAATCTGTTCAAGAACTACGGACTGGGCTTGGGCGTGGACGCAGAGGATCCGGTCAAGCTGACCGCCAAGGCGATTCTGTTCATTGTGCTTGCGTACTATGCAGATGAAATCGTAAACATTGCGCTGACGATAGGCGGAACGCCTTATGCGTGGATACTGTCCTCAGAGCTTCCTTCTTTGGACTTTGCCAGCTTCAATTCTGTTCTGCTGACCATCATCGGCGTCTGTGCCAACGGCGGCGTTGCGCTGATCGTTCTGATTCTGACACTGATTCTTGCGTGGAACTACATTAAGCTGCTGTTTGAAGCGGCAGAACGGTATGTACTGCTGGGCGTCCTGGTCTATACCGCACCGGTAGCCTTTGCCATGGGCGCATCGCAATCCACCGCAAATATTTTTAAGAGCTGGTGCCGGATGTTCGGCGGGCAGATATTCCTGCTGCTGATGAACGCATGGTGTCTTCGGCTGTTTATCACGATGGTCGGCACATTCATCTCAAATCCGATTTCCATGTAGGAGGTCATTACCACGAAGAAATATCATAGAATCATTCCGCTGCTGGGCACCGTTCTTTTGCTTGCGCTCACCTTGGCGGTACCTGCGTTTGCTCTGGAAGAAAGCGATGTTGAAGCAGCGGTCAGCAGCTCCAGCCGCGAGGCCGTGACGGGGAATGTCCTGGTCTGGTTTCTCTGCGCGGTTGGCTTTCTCAAAGTCTCGCAGAAAATCGACAGCTTCATGGCAAGCATCGGCGTCAACGTGGGGCATACCGGCGGTTCCATGCTGGGTGAGGCGATGGTGGCATTCAAGGGTGTCTCCCTCGCTGCCGGCATGGCCGGAAAAGTTGTCGGAAACTTTGCCGACAGAGCCTCCAGCCGCGCAGGCGCCGCCGCCGCATCCGGATCTTCCGGCTTTCTGCAAGGTGGTCTGGCCGGCGTTGTCAGTCGGAAAATCACCAATGACGCCGTAAGAACTGCGACGCAAACAACACAGAAAGCGTCTTCCTCCACCATGTCCGCCGCGCATCAGGCCACGGAGCGTACTGTAAATGCCGAGCGGCAGGCGTCAAGCGTTGTTCATCAGGCAAAGCAGACGCGCAGCGAAAGCGCTTCTCAAAAGTCGCAGATGGGCGTGACCCATCAGCAAGTCGCTTCCAGTACCCGAACTGCCTCGGTTTCCTCACTCCGCAGGGAGTCGCAGCATTCCGTTGGCCTCGGCGGGCGTATTTTTACCAATTCCATGCTGGAGGGCGGACGTTTTGCCAACGATGTGATCGGTATGGTCGCAGCCGGAGACCTGCACTCCACCGGCTCCATCACCGGAGAGTTTGCGTCACAGGCGTTGTCCTCCTACATGGGCATTACTGCTCAGGGAGACGCCGCGCCGCAAATATCCTATTCCAACATTGAGATCGGCGGCGGGCGCATCACCGGCACAGAGTATTCTCCGGAGCATCCGGAGGGCATTTCCTTTGGAATGTACCATACCGGGCAATATGCCGCGCCGGACGGTGAACACCAGAAAGTCTTCTCTGCCGATGGCGCCCAATGGTACAAGCAGTATGCCATTGATACCGTAATCAAGAAGCCCTTTACCGCACCGGACGGCGAAATCGACTATCATAAGGAGATCGTCAAGAAGATGCCCGATCCGCCGAAGCGGAAAGACCGGATATAAGGGAGGCTGTCTATGAAACCGGAAGAATTTGAGGTGTATGTGATCCCTCCCAACTTTATGGAGGGCGGCACACTCTTCGGCGGGCTTTTGAAAACCCGCAATACGGTTGAGGCGGTCATCCTTGGCCTCGCGGTTGGCGTACCGGTTCTGCACCTTCCGTTTTCCCTCACCGTCCGCGTCGTGATTTTATGCCTGACGGCTCTTCCGCTGGTGCTTCTCGCTTTGATTGGCGTATCCGGCATGAGCCTGTCCGCGTTTATCCGCCTGTTCTTTTGCTTTCTGCACAACCGCAGAATCCTTTCACGCGATGGGACGCAGGGCGGCAAAAACGGAAAAACGCTGCTGCCCAGCTGGGCGCAGCAGCGGAAAAGCGACTGCGAAGCAGAAGATCCTCCGCACCCCAAAAGCCGCAGCCGATTTTCTGTTGATCTGAAGCAGCGCAGCGTGACGCAGTTCAAGACCTTCTTGCAGGAGGAAGAAGCCGTTCAGCCGCTCAATGCCCTGGCGGACTATATCCCTATCGAGAAGATTGAGCACGGCGTCATTTATACAAGAGATCACCGCTATGTCAAGGTTGTAGAGGTGGTTCCCGTCAACTTCCTGCTGCGCAGCGCGAGAGAGCAGCGCAGCATCATTTACTCCTTCATTTCCTATCTGAAAATTGCCCCGGTCAAGGTGCAATTCAAGGCATTGACAAAGCGTGCGGACATTAACCGGCATCTGGATACTGTCCGCAGGGAGCTGGAGCATGAGCAGGATCCGCGCTGCCGTGTCCTGCAGGAAGACTACCTGAAGCTCATTCGGCAGCTTGGCTCCCGTGAGGCAATCACAAGGCGCTTTTTCCTTGTTTTCGAGTATGAGCCGCTGCCCGGAACCAAACGCGGCCATGAGGAAGAGGATGCAATCGCTTCTCTGCAAACGGCCGCACGCACGGCGGCAAATTATCTGCGGCAATGCGGCAACGAAGTCATTTCCCCTGAGAACGAGGACGATGCCACGGCAGAGATCCTTTATAACATTCTCTGCCGCAGGGCCAGCAGTGAGCCGTTCTATCAGCGGGTGAAGTCCGTTCTGGCGGACTACATGGCCTCCGGACGGGACATCAACGCAATTCCCGTCAATGAATTCTATGCCCCTGACAGCATCGACCTTACCCATGGAAACTACCTCTGTGTAGATGGGCTGTATTATGCCTATCTTCTTGTCCCATCAGATGGTTATAAAGCGCGCGTTCCCGCCGGTTGGCTCAGCCTTTTGGTCAACGCCGGCGACGGGATCGATCTGGACGTCTTTCTCGCGCGGCAGCCAAAGGACCGCATGGTCAGAAAGCTGGGGCAGCAGCTCCGTATCAACCGCAGCAAAATTAAGGAAACCAGCGACACCAACACGGATTTTGACGACCTCGACGGTGCGATCCGCAGCGGCTATTTTCTAAAAGACGGTCTTTCCAACAATGAGGATTTTTATTATCTGAACCTGCTTATCACCGTCACAGCCGGCAGCGTGGATGACCTTGAATGGAAGGTCGCGGAAATGAAAAAACTCCTGCTTTCGCAGGACATGGATGTACAGACCTGTTCCTTTTGTCAGGAGCAGGCTTTTTTATCCTCTCTTCCTCTGGTTTCTCTGGAGCGCCAGCTCTATGAGCGGTCTAAGCGGAATGTTCTGACAACGGGAGCCGCCAGCTGCTATCCCTTCACCAGCTATGAGATGTGCGATGACAACGGTATTCTTCTCGGCGTCAATAAACACAACAATTCTCTCATCATCGTGGACATCTTCGATTCCCGCGTCTACAAGAATGCCAATATCGCCATTCTCGGAACCAGCGGAGCCGGAAAAACCTTTACACTTCAGCTGATGGCTCTGCGTATGCGCCGCAAGGGAATTCAGGTCTTTATTATCGCGCCGCTCAAAGGGCATGAGTTTCACCGGGCCTGTTCCAACATCGGCGGACAGTTTATCTCCATATCACCGGCTTCTCAAAACTGCATCAACATCATGGAGATCCGCAAGGCAGATAAGTCCGTGGACGATCTGCTGGATGGCCCCGGCGCGGAAAAATCTCTGCTGGCAGCCAAAATTCAGCGGCTGCACACGTTTTTCAGTCTCTTAATTCCGGACATGTCCCACGAGGAGCGGCAGCTTCTGGATGATGCCATGATCTGCACCTACGGGGCCAAGGGCATCACACATGACAATGCTTCTCTGGAACAGCCGGAACATCCCGGGCGCTATAAAGAAATGCCGATCCTGGGAGACCTGTATGAAATTCTCGCCGCCTCTCCGGAAACAAAGCGCCTTGCCAACATCCTGAACCGGCTGGTCAACGGCTCTGCCCGCTCCTTCAATCAGCAAACCAATGTGGCACTGGACAACAAGTACATCGTCCTTGATATTTCTGAGCTGACCGGTGATCTGCTGACGGTGGGGATGTTTGTTGCTCTTGACTTTGTATGGGACAAGGCCAAAGAGAACCGCACGGCGGAAAAAGCCATCTTCGTGGACGAATGCTGGCAGCTCATCGGCGCCAGCAGCAACCGGCAGGCCGCCGAATCCGTTCTGGAGCTTGCCAAGACGATCCGCGGCTATGGCGGCAGCCTTGTCTGCGCCACACAGGACCTCAATGACTTTTTTGCGCTGGACGACGGTAAATATGGCAAGGGCATCATCAACAACAGCAAAACGAAGATCCTGCTGAATCTGGAAGAGGAGGAAGCCCAGCGTGTTCAGGGTGTTCTTCACCTTTCTGAAGCCGAGCTGATGGAAATTACGCACTTTGAGCGCGGCAGCGCTCTCATCAGCACAAATAACAATAATATTGCCGTGGAGATCAAGTGCAGTCAAATGGAAAAGGAATTGATCACCACGGATCGCCGGGAGCTGGCCGAGCTTGCTCAGCGTGCTGCGCCAAAGCAGCATCCATGCTAATCCGTACACAATACGCATTTAAGACGTATAACGCTCCACAACCAACAGCAATACGGCGATTATACGGCTTCAATACGCATAACGAGGAGATGTTTCAATGAAAACGAGGGAACAGATCTATGGGCAGGAAGCCGCCGGCATCCTGCGGGATGTTTCCATGTACCGTGCTCTGACGGAGATGCAGCTTTTGAAGCTCTATCCGCACAAGGAAAGTAAAATTCGAAATCTGCTGTCCTACCTGCAAAAGCAGGGCCGCATTGTGCAGCGCGGCGAGTATTACCGCATTCCCGCTGATGCGGAGGAGAGCATCGATCACGGGCTTTCAAAGGCCGTTTGGGTTCTTACCGACTTTATGGAGCAGGTAGAATATCACTCTGTCAGCGAGTACCCCGCAAAAATCATCTTTTTTGCGGATGGTGAAGTTTACGAGATCATTTATGCGGAGCCGGGTAAAGAGCAGCTTATCAACCAAATGCTCTCCACGGTAAAAGAGGTTCCGCCCAAATACATCGTTCTGATTGAGCAGCCGGAGCAGATCGCCGAGATCCACACACCAAACACCAGCGGCTACTGTACCGTCTCTTCGGGCGGCGAAGTGCAGTATTATCAAATCGAATAAGGAGTTTTTTCTTGAACAGGGCCATTATATCACAAAGAATTACATCTATTCTGGCTGAGATCGAACGGCTGAACAATGCGCTCTATGCCATGAACACGACGGATATCCAGCGTTATCCCGACAACTACGAGGTGTTGTCCACGGATGCGGCGCTGCGGGCCGAGCGGATCACCTGCCGGCTGCGCCACCTGATCTATGCCACTACCAGCATCAAAAAAGAGGAATATCTGCGGTCTGCTGAAACCATGCAGGGTATTGAGATCAGCGAAAATGACGGCATTCTGGAGATCAAGCTCCCGTGCCTTCTGCCAAAGCGCAGGCAGCGCCAAAGCACGGAGTTCCTGTTGGATCCGTTTACCTCCGCGCTCTCCGATTACGCCGCCCACCACACTATGCCGCAATTTCAGCATTGTGTGGTCTGCTTTTCCCATATCTATGCGCAGGAGCTGCCAGAGCGGCGTATCCGTGATTATGACAATCTGGAACTGAAGCAGTTTCTGGATGTTGCGGCCTCCTTCATCTTGACGGATGACAATGGGCTGCTGTGCGACGCCTACAACACCACGGAGCTGGGCGAAGAGGATTGCACACGGCTTTTTCTCATGGACAGCACGCAGTTTCCGGCCTGGCTTGCAGAGCGCCAGAATGGTGTAAAAAGCATATCGGATTTTTGACCTTTTATGGGCGCTTATTTTCCAAGGTACAAAAAGCGCCCTGAAAGCGCTGAAAATACTGCGTTTTTTCAAGGCGCTCCAGCCGCAAAATTACCCAAGCTATAAAGCCCTACGGTAAAATATCGTACAAGGAGGCAGCACGGTTTATGCCTCGAAAGCCCCGGCAGCTGCCAGCTCAAAATACGCTGCCCTATCTTCTTTTGACATTAACCGCCCTCTGCGGTGAATACCCCATCCGTCAAATCAGCCACCTGCCGGGTGGTTCCGCATACCTCGAAAGTGTCGTTACCGCCCTCCGGCGAGATGGGCTGCTGCGTACCTTCTCCAAAGACGGCCTGCGTGGACTTCGGCTCACCTCGTCAGCCAAACGGCTGCTGTTGGCTGATGCTCCCGAATGGTTTTCAGCTTACCTGACCGGCAGTTCTGAGCCAAACAAGCTCAAAAGCGAAATTCCCAGACGGCTCCGGCTTCACCGGATGGCTGAGATCCTGACCATCATGCACAACGCTGACATTCCGGCCTTTCCATGGGAGAAGGCTCCTTTTTCCGCTGCCAGCCAAAGTGCGGTAATCCCCGCCTATTACACCTCCAGAGAGGTTAAAGAGATCGGCCCGCAAGGGGCGAAAATCAAAAGTTCACGCGCAACCGGCATCCTGCTGACGAATGGCGGTATTTTTTTGACCTATAACACCGCCAAAGCACAGATGAAATGGGAGTACAAGGCTGAACTGCGGTTCAAAGCTCTGCTGCAAACCGAAGGGGTCATGCCCGATGCGGAGATTTCCGGGATCGTGTTCGGCTCCACCATGGAACAGCTTTCTATCCTGACGCAGCCGGACGCGCACAGCTATTTCCTGCTGGATGGCAGCTTTCCGCATTTCTACTATCTGACCAATGACCGTTATGGCGAAGCGATCCTTCGCCTCTTATGCGACACGCAGCAGCGCAGGACGCTCGATGCAATCCTTGCAGACGGGCTCCATGAGGGGATACCAAATTGGCGCGTCGAGAACGACGCCTTTGACAGCGAGGGGAATCCTGTTCTATTTGCCTACACCTGTGATTTTCCTCGCATCCGGCGTTTCGATACCGCGCTGGAGCTGCACGGAATGACGGGGACATTGATCTGCTTCGATTACCAGGAAGAAGCCTTGCGGGAGATCTGCGGGCAGTGTGTGATGCTGCAAAGCATTGATTTTCAACAGTTTGAAAGGAGCGTGCTCTATTCCTAAAAAGAAGCTGATTCAGCTTTTCATTATCATTCCAATCGCTGCGCTGGCGCTGCTCTATGGGAGCGGCTACCTCTCGCAGCTTTTTTCCAATTACCGTGCATGGCAGGAGGCTGGCGCCGTGTTTGGGACGTCTCCCGCATTCCCGGACGCCGGATTCTTTCCCTGCCTTGCGGCAGCCTTCCACTTTCCGTATGGGCTGTATGGCCTCGGACTCTGTATCGGTGCGCTGGCGCTGCTGATCCTCATGGTCATGCGGATGGGCTATAGCGAAGGCGGCGAATACGACCGGCGGCGCAACCTTGTCTATTCCAACAAGGGAACCTACGGCACCGCAGGGTTTATGTCCCGCAAGGAACTGGCGGGGGTGCTTGATCTTGTTCCGGATATTCGCAAGCATTCCGGTACGATTCTCGGAGAGCTGGATCATCAGGTCATTTGTATTCCTCCAAAGACTCGATTTAACGGAAATCTTGCGGTTTACGGCGCCAGCGGCTCCAAGAAGACAAGAGCCTTTTGCGTCAACATGATTCTCCAATGCGCAGCGCGGAAGTCAAGCCTTGTGATCTGTGACCCCAAGTCCGAATTGTACGAAAAGACCAGCGAATATCTGCGGGATCAGGGCTACACCGTCCGTGTGTTCAATCTGGTCACACCATCAGCCTCCGATTCATGGAATTGTCTTGCGGAGGTCGGCGGTCAGGAATTGATGGCCCAGCTTTTTTGTGACGTCATCATCAAGAATACCGGCGGCGAGGAACGCGACCACTTCTGGGACAGCGCCGAAATGAATCTGCTCAAAGCGCTGGTCCTCTATGTTTCCACCAGCTATCCCAAGAAAAAGCAAAATATCGGCGAGGTGTATCAGTTGATTGCCGCCAGCTCCGAACAGGAGTTGAACGCGCTTTTTGGTGTTCTTCCGGTTACACATCCTGCCAAAGCGCCATACAGCATTTTTAAGCAGGCGTCAGAGGGTGTGCGCGGTGGCGTTATCATCGGGCTCGGCTCCAGACTGCAGGTTTTCCAAAACCGGGATATTCGCAACATCACATCCTACAACGAGATTGATCTGGAACTTCCGGGAAAGCAGCCATGCGCGTATTACTGCATTACCAGCGATCAGGACAGCACCTTTGATTTCCTCTCCTCGCTGTTTCTTTCCTTTGTGTTTATCCGCCTGGTTCGCTATGCGGACGAACATTGCCCCGGCGGGGAGCTGCCGGTTCCTGTTCATGTACTTGGTGAAGAGCTGTGTGCCTGTGGAGTGATCCCAGATCTATCGAGAAAAATTTCGGTCATTCGTTCCAGGAATCTGTCCATGTCATGCGTGTTCCAGAACTTAGCTGGTCTTCAGAACCGCTATCCCTACAACCAGTGGCAGGAAATTCTGGGCAACTGCGATGTGCAGCTTTTTCTTGGCTGTACAGATGCTCTGACGGCGGAATTTATTTCTGACCGGACCGGCGAGGCCAGTATCTCTGTCACCAGTAAAGCCAAACAGCTCGGAACATGGCGCGTATCCAATTACACGCCTGAATACCGGGAAACCAGCGGTGTCGGCCGGCGCAAGCTGATGACCATGGACGAGGTGCTGCGTATGGATATTGATAAAGCCCTGATCCTCATTCGGGGCAAGAATGTACTGGAGGTGGATAAGTACGACTATTCCAAACATCCCGAGGCGAAGAAGCTGCGGCCGAGCAAGGCCGCCTCCCATGTCCCTGCATGGCGGGCAAATCAGCCGCAGGAAAAGCAAACTCCATCGGCGCCGCCATCTCAGGCAGCGGAAAAGAAGCCGGCGCAAAAGAAAAAGCCTGCACCGGCTGAAAAAGTCGTTGCCGTAACCAAAGAATCCATTATGAAGAAAAAGGAGGATACTTAATGCCCAAGAAAAAAACGATCCCGCCCCCTGATGATTTCTCCTCAGAGTTCATGGAAACCGAATCCGCCAAAGAACTTTCTGAGCAGCAGGTGGAGGCCGCCGGCAGCGACAACCCGGAAACTCCGCTGGCAGAACCCCCGGAAGTTGATCTCGGCTCCGGCGATGTGAGCGGCACAGTAGATGTTGAGGAAAATGAGCCGGATGCCGAAAACACTGCTGATGCCGCAGAGACTGTCCCTGTTTCCGATGAAAAGGCTGAGGACCCGGAGTACGACAGCATTTTGCAGGAGCTGAACAGCAGCACTCCGGCACCCCTTGACAGCGGCGGCGGAAATGCTCTGGATGCGCTTTTGCTGGAAGAAAATGTGGAAAATGCTCCGCCCGCTGAAGATGAAACGGAATCCGCAGATGGTGAAGCTGCTCCGCAGCCTACTGCGCCTCCCACACCTGCCGGACGCCGTGACTCCTACATTCTGACCGTTGATGCAAAAGACCGTATCGAAACGGAAGAAGAGCGCCGTGAGGTCATCTGGCATGAGATCAAGACCTCGCATATTGCCGGTCGTATCTTGACCGGAACGTTGGACGGCGTGGAGCAGACCCCTTCCGGCCGTACTATCGTTGTCGTTGACTACAAGGGTTATCGCATTGCGATCCCGCTGAAAGAAATGATGCTCTATTCCGGGCCCGTTCCGTATGGGGCAAAATACAAGCCGTTTATGGAGCGGATGAACAGTATCCTTGTGACCATGCTCACCGCGGAGATCGATTTCATCGTCCGGGGTCTGGATAACACCGCCCGCAGCGTTGTGGCAAGCCGCAAGGCCGCCATGCTCCGTAAGCGTCAGACCTTCTATCTGGACACCAACGAAGATGGCGTCCCCATGATCTATGAAGGGCGCGTCGTACAGGCGCGCGTCATTGGCGTTGCGGAAAAAGTCCTGCGTGTGGAAGTGTTCGGCGTGGAGTGTACGATTTTCGCCCGCGATCTGTCTGCCGCATGGTTCGGTGACGCCCGCGAGTATTACAGCGTCGGCGACCGTGTTCTTGTCCGTGTGCTCACCATTGACCGCGACGACATCAACCATATTTCCATCACAGCAGATATCCGCAGCGTTTCGTCCGCCGCCAACCAGAGCAATCTGGATAAATGCGTTCTGCAGGGCAAATATGCCGGCAGAGTGACCGATGTGCGGCACGGCGTTGTGTTCATCCGGCTCAACAACGGTGTCAACGCGGTTGCCCACACCTGCTATGACCGGCGAATGCCCGGGAAAAAAGACGACGTCAGCTTTGCCGTTACCCGTCTGGATGAGGAACGCGGCATCGCCGTCGGCATCATCACCAGAATCATCAAACAGAATTTGTAAAAAAGGAGAGGCCACCATGAAGAGCTTATCAAAGCTGGCCCTTTGCCTGCTGCTTGCCATGTTGCTGACGGTCAGCGCCTTTGCCGCTCAGGTTCCCGATTCATTGGTAGCGGAAAACCTGAACGGCCAGCAGCGGCTTGTAAAAACCTACACGCTTTCCCCGGAGGTTGACCCGAATGAGCTGAAGGAAGAGGACTTTTCCTACGACGGCTATCTTTATACCTGGGCCTACACCACCAAGGTGGAACACCCGTATCTGGAAAGCAAAACCGTAACGGAAACCGTCACGGTCAACACCGCCAAAAATGATCTTGCGCAGATCCTCGCAGAGCTTTCGCCCAGTATGCCCTATGAAAAGGACGGCTTCTCCGGCGAGTTGGCGCTGGATCATACCACGCTTTCCACAGAGGCGTCCGGCTACACCACAAAATACAGCAAAACTACCGAGACGAAGGTAATCGGCAATCTGGACCGCAACGACATGTCTTATGTGCCGGCCACCACTGTCAAAAACGGGAAAACGCTCTCCCTTGCCAATGTGGAATGGCAGGTCACCGGCACGGCGCTCGTCGGCGAGGCGCTGGTTCCCGCCCAGTATCAGGCGGTCGCTACCTATTCCGCCTCCAGCAGCTATCAGGCTGCCACAGGCTATGTCACCACGGCAGAATATCACGGAACCGTTACTTCGGAAGGCGTGGACAGCATCACCTATACCGTGGTTTACACCGGAAGTAAGATTGTCCCCGTAAAAACACATATCTGGGATAATGGAAACCTTGCCGCTCCGCTGCTGATCATCACTGCCGTGCTGCTCTGCGCGGCCATTGCCGCCGCTGTGCTGCTTCTGCTGCGCCGCCGCAAAAATGTCTATGTGTATGTTCCGGACAGCAAGCCCAGAGAGTACCGGCTGATCGCAAAGTTCCGTGTGGAGCCTGACAGCGAGGTTCCCGCTATCGATGCAGGCGCTCTCACACTGAATCCGGGAGATACCGTCGCGGTTGAGGTGAAAAAATCCCTCGCCAGGCATCTGGCTGGGCGCGAGTTCACCGTTTCTTTCCCGCAGAGTGACCATACTTACACGATCCAAGCCAGCAAGCACAATGACTGGCATGAATTTACCGTTCCCGCTGAAGAAGAACAGGAGGCCCCCGTATGAAGAAGTTTTTCTCATTGACTTTGACTCTGGCTGCCATGCTTTCTGCGATGGCGGTCAGCGCCCAGGCCGCCGATTATTCCTTTGAAACCGATGGCACCCCGGAATACTATCCCTCCTCTTCCTACGAGGATGTCTACGGCTCCCGCTACAATTACGGCGGAAAAAATGTGGTGGACTACCAGATCCCCGAGCTGGAGTACGGGCAGCCCAGCACTACCCAAACCGGCGTGATGGAGAAAATCATGCTGCCCGGTCTTCAGGGCATCTCGGCATCCGGCAGCGGCATTTACGGAATTTCTCCCGGCGGCGGAACTGTCGAGATCCCCGGTTTTCTGCAGGGCGGCTCCACAGCTACTCCTGCGACGCCCGCTTTCACAGAGCTGACACAGGATTTTCTGCTCTCCAATGGTGCCGTCGGAAAGATCTCCATTCCTGCCATCGGAGTTAAGAATTACTATCTCTGGGAAGGTGAAACGACTGCCAGCATGAAAAAGGGGCTGGGGCATTTCACCAGTACCAGCGTCTGGAACGGCAATGTGGCTGTCTGCGGTCATAATCGCGGCGCCAAATATGTGATCGGCAGCATCAAGGATCTGGATGTGGGCGATAAAATCACCTATACCACATCCATGGGTACCCGCACCTATCTGGTGGAGACTGTGACCAAAATCAGCAGCAGCGATTGGAGCTATTTGTCCTCTACCACGGATAACCGAATGACTCTCCTTACCTGCGTTGCCGGAGATTCCAGTCAGCGCTGGTGTGTGCAGGCTGTTCAGGCATCTTAAAAATCTTCTGTTGAAAAAGCCGCTTTATGATCGTAAAGGAATAGTAGATCAAAAATAAGGAGGCTTTTCCATGAAGAAGCAGATCCTCACGATGTTTACGGGCCTTTTTATCGGCGCTATTATCACAGGCGGAGCTTCCGCCTATGCTGCGGGAATCCTCGCTGAACGCAGCAACCATCGTATTTTTGTCGATGGGCAGGAGGTGCAGATGGAAGCCTATGTCATCAACGGCAACAACTATGTGAAGTTGCGGGACATTGGCGAACAGGTCGGCTTCAATGTGTTCTGGGATGCGGACAGCGGATGTGTGCAAATTGAAACCGACGCGCCTTACACCGGCGAGGCTCCCTCCGCTGAAGCTGTTCCGCCTGCTGCTGCGCCTTCTGATGTGGATGCTGCAAAGCGGGATATTGTAGCTCGCACCAACGGCCTCCGTGCGGAGCGAGGCATCGCAGCTTTGGCGGCCGATGATCAACTGATGCGTGCCGCACAGGTGCGGGCCGATGAAATGGCTGCCACAGGTACCTATTCTCATACCAGACCGGACGGCAGGAAGTATTACACCGTTACGGACTGCAGGCAGGTTGGGGAAAATATCCACCAGATCCCGCTGCTCTATCTTGCGCAGCAAAAAACCGCGCTTGCGGAAACGCTCGTATATTCATGGTCAAAATCCGCAGAGCACATGGAAAACATGACCGATGAAAGCTATGCGGCTATCGGCGTCGGCCTTGCACGAGGGACTGACGCCAACGGCTTGGAGTGCTGGTACTGTGTCCAACTATTTCTTCGCAGCGGATACAGCATTTCGGCGGTGGACAAGCCGGCAACAAAGTAAATCCTGTTATCCTATATCACAAAGCAGACCGGGGAGCCTCGGTCTGCTTTTTCTTGTGCAATTTTGCAAGGAGGTAGCTCATTGAAAAAATTAAGAACCAGGCTCGTCTCGGCGTTTCTCGTTATCATGACGCTGTTGACGCTGCTCCCGACTTCCGCGCTGGCCGCTTCCAGCACCGGAACAGGGATCAAGCCTACCAGCAACACAAACTACTGGACAACGCGGCTTCTCCATGACGGTACGCCTTACAGCTATAAGCCCCCGATGGCGGCAGGCAAAATGCTCTACTGCCTGGATCGCGGCTATGGCTACCGCTGGGGTACTCCGTCGTTCCTCAACTCTTACACCTATACCTCCGCCACCGGTGCGGACGCGGACGCTGTCCTGAAAACGGCGCTGGCGCAGAGCGGCATGGGTGAACTGGATGCCCAGCAGCTTGAAAACTTCAAATGGATGATGTCATTCATCGTGGACTATAAGGGTGACATCCCCGGCAGCCTTTTTATGGCTGCGCAGACGTATGTGTGGGATCACCAGACCTTCAAGGGTGAGGGCGATGGTGACATCGATGGCGGTGGTTACGCCAATGCCGATACCTATGAAATGTACCTGGGCTATATCGATTGGATGTTGAAAGAAAAGGCCAAGGAAGACGCAGAATTTCAGCGCCAAATTGAAGAATACGCAGAACAGGGCATCATCGCCACTGTGGTAGAAGATGAAGCTGCAAAATGGGCGGTCTACGCGAAATCCAGCGTTAAGGGGCGTCAGGCTTTCTTTAACTATTATGCGCCGAGAAAACTCGTCACCAATACATCTGAGCCGGGAAAGCCGCCAGCTGGGGACGCTGATATTACGCTGCGGAAGGTTGCCGCAGGAACGACCCGTGGTTTGGATGGCGCAAAATTTAATATTTACCGCGACGGTCAGATCGTCGGCAGCGATGTGACCCAAAATGGCGGAATCATTGAGGTCAAGGATGTCACCAAGGGCCTGTGGTCCTTCGTGGAAACCGAGGCTCCGGAGGGCTACTGCGCCGACTCTACGCCCATCAGCGTCTATGTCGATACCACCGACGGCGACAAGCAGTACACGGTCACTGCCGAAAATTACGCACTGCCCGATATGAAGATCACCAAGCGGGACGCCATGAGCGGCAAGCCCATCGCTGGCACGGTCTTTTCCATTAAGTCCGTTACCGGAAGTTATTCCACCTCCGTCACGACCGGGACGGACGGTTCCGCAACGCTCTCGGCCATTCCTGCCGGTGTCTATGTTGTGCGTGAGGAATCCG
>ERZ894203.813-NODE-813-length-20810-cov-19.761021_pt1 | contig 20810 bp, 19 predicted proteins | sample MGYA00380286_ERZ894203 | MGnify/ENA primary metagenome ERZ894203 (study PRJEB32331, sample SAMN06328484) | human gut metagenome | biome: human gut microbiome; feature: stool | host: Homo sapiens | collected 2014-02-06 ... | reverse complement strand
GTATATCGGAAATGCAGCCGAAATGACTCGTTTTGAGAAGATACCGAGAGTACATATACTAAAAACGAGAGGTTGCATTTGGAAAACAACCTCTCGTTTTTATTAAGCTGCAGCTCGTTTTTAATAAAAAATTACAATTAAGCCGCCGCTTTGCTCTTTTTCAATGAAAAACCAGAAAATAAAGTTAAGCCATTACACGGCTCTTTTTCATTACATGCCTGTATGCGGGGATTAAAAACATATCCGCACACACCCATGCGAGAGGACTTGCGAGTACGACAAAAGTATATCCGAATATTGGAACTAGCACGAAGCCGGCTATTGAGCGTGCTATCATTTCGCATACGCCGGCAAGTATCGCAAATCCCGGATAACCGATACCCTGTATCATGAAACGCACTATATTTACAAGTGCAAGTGGTATATAGAATAAGGCATTTCCTATCATAAACATTGAAATCTTGTTTATAAGTTCGGTTTCTTTACTGCTCACGAAAAGAAGTGCGAGATATTTACCAAAGAATATCATAAGTACAAGTATTGCAAGCGAATAGATAACACCAAGCTTTATGCAGGCTTTAAGTCCCTCGTCGATACGGTCATACTTTGCCGCACCTTTATTCTGACCGCCGTAAGTAGCCATAGTTGAGCCCATTGCATCAAAAGGGCAGCAAACGAACATACTTACCCTGCTGCCTGCCGTTACTGCTGCAACTATTGTTGACCCCATATTATTTACGGCAGTCTGCAATATGACACTTCCTATCGCCGTGATGGAATATTGAAGTCCCATAGGGATTCCCATTTTGCAAAGCTGGAGCATTTGTTTTGTTGATATTTTCCAGTCGTCTTTGTTAAAGTTAAGATGTCTGTATTTTTTCACGGTGTAAATAAGACAGATTATGCCTGAAACTGCCTGTGCCGTGACTGTCGCAACGGCTGCACCGCTCACACCCATTCTTTTTACAAGGATAAGGTCGAGTATGATATTTAATATAGAAGAAAATATCAGAAATACTACCGGTGTAAAGCTGTCGCCGAGGGAGCGGAGAACACCGGATACCATGTTGTAGAGTATTGTTGCCGGTATTCCCATAAATATTATGAAAATGTATATGTAGGCATCGTCAAAAATATCTGCCGGGGTTCTCATAACGGTAAGTATGTCTTTTGTAAATATACCTATTATAATAGTAAGAACTATTGCAAATAAAATTGAACACCATGCACAATTTGCAATATAACTTTTCAGACGGTTTGTATCTTTGGCACCAAATGCCTGTGCGATAGGGATGGCAAAGCCGTTGCATATACCGATGCAAAAGCCAAGTACCATAAAGTTTATGGAACCTGTCGAGCCGACGGCAGCGAGGGCATTGACACCGAGCTGTTTTCCGACAATGACAGAGTCTACCATATTATAAAACTGCTGGAATAACATTCCGAAAAGAAGCGGAACACCAAAATTAAGTATAAGTTTCATTGGGTTTCCGGTCGTAAGGTCCTTAGACCCACCAAATTTTAATTTACTCATTTTACCTCGTTTCTGCACACATTTATTATTTTATTGTTTTTGGCTGCGATTTAACATTCTAGCACGGTTTATCCGAAAATGGAAGTAGAATTTTTGAGTTTGATAAAAAAAATATAAATTTAAGTGGTAACTGTATAATTATTTTGATATAATGAATAAGCATTTAAAACACAATAGTGTTATGAGTAAATGGCAGAGTGGATTGTAAATATCCGGCGGATTGTAAATATCCGCTTTTGATAAGAATAATTTATGAAAGAAATGAGGATTGATTAATGAAGAAACAAAAGAGAGTGATTAGTTTTTTACTTGCGTGTATTTTAGCTTTTAATTTAGGAGTTTCCTTTTCAGAAAATGTTAATGCGGAAGCGGCTTCAAAAAAATATGTTGTCAAGATCAATAAAAGAATGAACTGTGTGACAATATATGAGAAAAAATCTTCTGGTAAACTTAAGCCGGTTAAAGCAATGATATGTTCGGCAGGTTCTGCAACGCCTATAGGAACATTTCCACTTGGAGAAAAAATGAGATGGCACACGCTTATGGGACCAAGCTATGGTCAGTATTGCAGCAGAATACACGGTGGTATATTGTTCCATTCAGTATGGTATTACAGAAATGGTGATCCGTCATCTATGTCGGCAAAAGAGTATAATAAACTCGGTACGACGGCATCTCATGGTTGTGTAAGACTTATGGTTGCAGATGCAAAGTGGATTTATGACAATGTACCTTCAGGCAGTAAGGTTATCATTTATAATTCTTCAAATCCCGGACCGCTTGGCAAGCCAAAGGCTCTTAAGATAAGCGGGCATACAAACTGGGACCCGTCTGATGTATGGAGCAAAGGAAATCCATGGAACAGCAAAAAGCCGTCTATCAAGGGGGCATCAAGTAAGACAGTAAAATTTGGTTCAGCTTATAAGGCAAAAAGCGGAGTCAAAGCAGTTACTACATCAGGCAGTACAGCTTCATCAAAATTAAAAGTTTCAGTGTCATATGCCGGTGAAAAAGTAGGCAGGGTTGATACTAAAAGACCAGGAACATATAAGGTAACATATACATTTACAGATGAAGCAAAAAAGACTGCAAGAAAAACTGTAAATATAAAAGTAACAGCAGAAAGAAGTACACCAAAGATTACAGATACAAAGACTCTTTATGTTACATCAAAGAGTAAGATGACAAAGGGATTTGCCGTTAAAAATGCTACGATTAGACAGTCAGGCAGGAAACTTGCGGCAAAATATATCAGAGTTAAATACCAGAAACTTAAGAAGAATACATATAGACTTACATATATTGCACAGAGAGAAAGTTATGAGGCAAAGAAATCCGTTAAAGTTTATATAGACAACAAAGCACCGGTTATCAGCGGAATAAAGAACAATGCGGAATATGAGGCTTCAGCAGATACAGTAGTAAATCAAAATTATTGTCGTGCCATTATTAAAAAAGTAAACGATAATTATACAAAACTTAAGGTGTCTGATGTTAAGATAAGTTTAAGCGAGACGGAAACTGCCGGAAGATATAAGGCTGTGTATGCAGTCAGTGACAAGGCAGGAAATACGGCAAGATATACTGTTTATATCAATAAAAAGAGTGATGTTGTTTCAGGTGGAGCGATTTCGTAAGATTTTTTATGTAACAGTTCAGAAATAAAAAGACTATACGACAGAAAGGAATTAAAGATTATGAATTTTCTTGAGGAAAAAATAGTAAAAGAAGGCGTTGTAAAGAAAGGAAATATTTTAAAAGTTGACAGTTTCTTAAATCATCAGATGGATGTGAAACTTTTCCGACAGATGGGTGAGGAATTTAAAAAGCGTTTTGCAGATAAGCCTATTAATAAGATACTTACTGTTGAGGCATCAGGTATAGGAATTGCCTGTATAGTAGCTGAGTGCTTTGATGTGCCGGTTGTTTTTGCGAAAAAGTCAAAGAGTGTAAATATTGACGGTGAAGTTTACAATGCCGAGGTAGAGTCATTTACACATAAATGTAAAAACCAGGTACTTGTTTCTAAGAAGTTTTTAAATCCTGAGGATCATATACTTATAATAGATGATTTCCTTGCAAACGGCTGTGCATTACAGGGGCTTATATCGATAGTATCGCAGGCAGGCGGAACGGTTGAAGGAATAGGTATTGCTATCGAAAAAGGTTTCCAGCAGGGCGGAAAGATTATCAGAAATCTCGGTTTTCAGCTTGAATCACTTGCTATTGTCGAGAGTATGGATGCATCAGATGGTTCGGTGGTATTTCGTGAGCAGTAAGAAACAGCGTAATATCGACCGGAAATTGAAAATAAGGCTAAAGTAATAGGCGGCATCTGAAAGGAACGGAGAAAATACCTGATAAAATTTTAGATTAACATTTTTGATTGATATAATTATAGAATTGGCAATAATGGGAGAATATAAAACAATTTGTCCATATGAAGAATTGAAAAGGGGATTGAGGAATAATGGAAAAACAGGTTGCAGTATTGATTGATGGAGACAATATATCGGCCAAATATGCCGAGAGTATCAAGCAGGAGGCATTACAGTATGGAAATATAAAAGTATTTCGTCTGTATGGTTCGGTAAATTCTCCAAACACTAAAAAATGGTATCCGGTCATGCCAAGACAGGGTATTATGCCGGTATTACAGATTTCGTATGCGAGCGGAAAAAGTATAGCAGACCAGGCACTTACGATAGATGCCATGGATCTTCTTCACTCAGAGGGGATAGATGTATTTTGTATTGCATCAAGTGACAGTGATTTTACAAAACTTGTTTACAGGCTTAAAGAGTCCGGAAAGGTAGTTATTGGAATGGGCGAGTCTAAGACAAAGGAAGCTCTCGCTAAAGCCTGCGATGAATTTAAGATATTAAATCTTATCTATCAGACGGAGGAAGACAATGTAAAATCTGATGAAACGGATGCGGATACTTCGATAAATTCAGGTCAAAAAAAGCCTGATAAGGAAGAGACAGAAAGAGGATTTTACGAGGATGAGATTCTTGACGATGACGAGGATGAAGAAATTGAGGAAGTTGAGATAAGTATTCCCGGACTTCCTGAGATTTCTTCATACATAGCTTTGTATATCGAGTCACTTGACAGCGAGAGAGTAAACCTTGCGACGCTTGGCAATGTCCTGAAAAAGAGATTTTCAGGATTTGATACGAGAAATTATAAATGCAGCAACATGACGCAGATGATGAAAAAAATCGGTGGATTTAAGGTAGAATCCGAAAATGCACCTGATGGTGTGCATAAAGTTATGTATATAAGTCTTGCGGATAAACATTAAAAATACAAAACCTCATTATAAAACATTAAAACTTCTATGATTATTTCATATAAATTTTGAAAACAATAAAGCATTTATATGTTAAAAGTATAAATTATATAACGAATATGCATATTGTATATGAGTGAAAAAGACTTGAAACTAAAAATATATAGTGGTAAAATGCTTTTTTTGAGAGAACAGTTTGATAGAGTAACAATAAGATTAAGGAAGTGATTTTATGTCAGATAATTTTATTCCATCAAACCACATGGAGATTTATTGGCATGATTATGCAGGTAGTGATGGGAAGATGCCTATTGTAGAGGCAAGTCTTACTGAAAAGGCATCGATAATAGGTAGAACAGGACTTATGTTGCTTTCATGCGGAACAGGTGCGTGGCGTGTCAGAAGTTCTATGAATACGATAGCTAAGCAGCTTGGAGTGACCTGCACTGTGAACATTGGACTTATGTCTATAGACTACACTTGTTTTGATGGCAAAGACTGTTTTTCACAGTCGTTATGTCTTACCAATACGGGAGTAAATACTTCAAAGCTTAACAGACTGGAACATTTTATCAGTGATTTTGAGAGAAACGGGACTGATATGTCCGGTGAAGAACTTCATGCACATCTTGATGAGATAGAGCAGCTTCATGGACTTTATTCGCCTATAGCACTTGGATTTGCTGCGGCACTTGCGTGCAGTGCATTTACATTTCTGCTCGGTGGCGGTATAGTTGAAATGTTTCTTGCATTTGTAGGGGCAGGTGTTGGTAACTTTATCAGGTGCAAACTTGCAAAACACCATTTTACTTTGTTTCTGTGCATTGTTTCATCGGTGGCGGGGGCCTGTCTTGTATATACAGGGCTTCTAAGGGCAGCAGAACAGATTTTTAATGTATCGCTTCAGCATCAGGCGGGATATATATGTTCAATGCTTTTTATAATTCCGGGATTTCCGTTTATAACAAGTGGCATAGATCTTGCAAAGCTTGATATGAGGTCAGGCATAGAAAGACTGGTATATGCACTTGTCATAATTGTAGTTGCCACGATAACAGCATGGATAATGGCACTTGCACTTAATCTAAAGCCTGTTGATTTTCCGGTTATTAAAATCTCTGTCGGACTACATATATTATTGCGATTACTAATGAGTTTTTGCGGAGTTTTTGGATTTTCAATAATGTTTAACAGTCCTATTGTACTTGCTGCATCAGCGGCAGTTATTGGAGCAGTTTCCAATACACTCCGCCTTGAACTTGTAGATATGGCAGGTATGCCTCCGGCCGCCGCCGCATTTATAGGAGCATTTTGTGCCGGAATTTTGGCATCTGCTTTAAAAAATAGAGTTGGATATCCGAGAATATCACTGACTGTACCATCAATAGTTATAATGGTACCGGGACTTTATCTGTACCGTGCCGTTTATAATCTGGGTATAATGTCGCTTGTAACATCTGCATCATGGTTTGCGGCAGCAATGCTTATAATACTCGCATTGCCGCTCGGACTTATATTTGCAAGAATATTAACTGATAAAACTTTCAGGTATTGTACCTGATGAATTTTTAAACATATTTTCACGGCAGGAAAGGACGATGCCGTCAATACATTCTAAGTGATGGAGCATATGGTTTTTAAATTGATGAATTGGGAGTAAGACACCCAGTTCATCATATTTTTGCTCATTTTTAAGACCGGTTTCCTGTCCGTAATAAACCATTGCAGTTGGAGCACATTGTTGGATTTTCTGAAAGCTGTCCCATATGATTGCATAGGCCTCAGCTTCTTTAAGACCTAATGCAACAGTGTCGGGAAGTGCATATAGTATAAGTATGCCGCGTCGTCCGTTGGCAAGTTTTTCTTCAATTTCTAAATCATTGGTATAAGAGCGTTCAATATCATAACCATCTGCAAGAAAAAGTTTTGAACGTGGTGCAAGTGTGTGTTGGTTAAGTATTTCCTGAAATTTGGCATAATCATGGTGTGAAACAGCCGATTTGTTGTTATCTAAAAGCTTGCCGTCTGTATCGGTGAGCAGTGACGGATTTTTCCCGGCTTTTCCATGAAATCGTTTTGGAATGAGATATGACTCACGGAGCAGGTCGAGCATACTTCTCTGACATAATTCAAGCAAAAGACCACTTATGTCACCGTTTTTATAAGAGGAAAAAAGTATATTTGTAAATCTCTTTGAATTTTCATCAATCGTAAGATTGTCCATGGATATATGGTCATAAAATGTATCGCTTAGTTTTTCACAGGCAACAGGTGAAGATAATATCTTTTCAAAAATCTGTTCAACGGCTTCTTCTTTTGGTATTCTTTTAATTTTGTTTATATTTTCTGACATAGTAAGAACCTCCTTTTTAATAAAAGTACTCTCGGTATCTTCTCAAAACGAATCATTTCAGCTGGATTGCCGATATACTGTTTCTATCTTCTCGTTGTACAACACCGTGTACTCATTGCAAAAATGTCATTGTATATCCAAAATCTTTCTCAAAATTATTCATTCAGAAGATTTCGAGAGCACATAATAAAATATATCTTATATTTAGTATAATTGAGTATGGGATATATGTAAAAAGTATATATTATATAACGAATATGTATATCGTATATGAGTAAAAAGTCTTGAAACTATAAGTGCATGGTGCTAATATTTTTTTGAAGTAATCAACAGCATACGAAAAGTATCTGTGGAATGGAGGATATTATGAAGCTTGTAGAAAATGAATTTATTAAATTTATGGAGAAGTTTGATGAAAACCCTTTCAGGATTATTTTAGATGACGGAGAGCATCTGATAGGAGACGGGGAGCCTGCGTTTACCGTAAAGATAAATAAAATACCGAAAATGATGGATATGCTCACCAGCACATCTATTACATTAGGAGAGGCATACATGAATGGCGATATTGAGATAGAAGGCGATTTATATACGGCTCTCAATATGTTTTTAGGACAGATGGGTAAATTTTCGACAGATACGAAAAAACTTAAAAACATTATATTTACATCAAAATCAAAGGCAAATCAGAAAAAAGAAGTTTCATCACATTATGATATAGGTAATGATTTTTATAATATGTGGCTTGATGAGACGATGAGCTATTCATGTGGATATTTTAAGAATGAGAATGACACATTGTATCAGGCTCAGTGCAACAAAGTTGACCGTATATTGGAAAAACTTAATCTCTCTGATGGCATGACATTGTGTGATATTGGCTGCGGCTGGGGATTTCTGCTTATCGAAGCTGCAAAGAAATACAATATAAAAGGTGTCGGGATTACATTGAGCAAGGAGCAGAAAGCAAAATTTGAACAGCGTATTAAAGAGGAAAATCTTTCGGACAGGCTTGAAGTAAAACTTCTTGATTACAGGGATCTGCCGAAACAGCATATGGAGTTTGACAGAGTTGTGAGTGTCGGCATGATAGAGCATGTCGGCAGGGGAAATTATGAGGAATTTATGCAATGCGTCAAGAGTGTCTTAAAACCGGGCGGAGTGTTTGTGCTTCACTTTATAAGTGCATTGAAAGAATATCCCGGTGATGCGTGGGTCAAGAAATATATATTCCCAGGCGGGGTTATACCAAGTCTCAGAGAGATAATGCAGATTGCAGGAGAACTTAGATTCTATACGGTGGATGTAGAAAGTCTCAGGCGACACTACAATAAAACACTTCTTTGCTGGAATGAAAATTTCCAGCAGCACAGAGCGGAAGTAGTAGAAATGTTTGATGAGAAATTTGCAAGAATGTGGGAACTGTATCTTTGTGCTTGTGCTGCTACCTTTATGAATGGTATAATAGACTTGCATCAGATAGTATTTACGAATGATGTAAATAACGAATTGCCAATGACAAGATGGTATTGATATACTTTTAATTACGGGCGGAAAGCAGGAGAAAATGATTACACTAAACGATTATCTGTATTCAGGAGATACGGTTTTCAGGATAATACAGAAATATATTGAAGATTTGAGAAAAGAGGCAAAGACGAGCCGAAATGAAGTGGATATGATGCATTGCAATTTCCTCATACAGATTTTAGAACTTCTTGAACACAATGAATTTTTGACGGCACAGTCACAAAAGATAAGGGATTTTTATATGTATATGGTAAAGAAATACTCGTATCTTGCATTTACATTTAAAGGTCGTATCAAGTCACTTATTCGTGCCGAGGAGAAATTTAACGGGTATATCGTTGAGTATATTTATGATTATTATATGGAAAATAAAAAGTTTCCGCCTGTTTCGGATTTAAAAAATAAACTTAGCTGTTTTAGGGATATAATAGCATACAGGATAGTTATTTCATTGCCGAAGTGTCATCTGAAAGAGGGGCAGGACAGGGATGAGCAGGAGATAAAGCTTCTTTATGAGATAGCAAATGAACTTCTCGGATTTTTGGAGGAAAGAGGTTTTTCTGCCGAGCCTGCAAGAGGTGTATCGGAGAGTTCGTCAGAACTTCTTGATGATGAGGTCCGCCCTTACTACAGGGATTATATATCAAATGGTGAGAGTAGTGAGTATCAGTCACTTCACATAACATTTTATGACAATATCGCAAGATGTTTTATGGAAGTTCAGCTTAGGACAAAGACTATGGACGACAATGCGGAGATAGGTCTTGCAAATCACCTTGGTTATGAGAAAAAGCAGGAGCATGACAGAGCGAGAAGAGACATGATACCAGAGGGTGAGTGCATCTGTTTTGATGAGGCATATGAGCGTGGCATGAAACTTCAGAAACTTGAACTCTCAGAGCTTGATGTAAATATGTTTTCGGCGGTAAACAACAGTCTTATCAATGACGGCTGTGGACTTTACCGTGGACGACAGATTCTTCCGTATGAGCATTTGTCGAGGTTTCAGAATGATATAAGAGAGTGAGTAAAACGAGTAGGATGGGATTTGTCAATCCCATCCTACTCGTTCTTAGGAAATATGTTATTTTAAATATTCCGGTGTAACATCTCTGCCAAGTCCACGGAGGAGTTTCTTATCACTCTCGATCGTAGAACCTGATGTTGTGAGCATATTTCCTGTTATGGTTGCACTTGCACCGCCTGAAAATGCGGCTTCACCGTCATTTGTTACAAGGGCACGGCCGGCGGCGAGACGGACATTTGCTTCAGGATTTATATATCTGAAGAATGCGATGGTTCTTAAAATATCTTCCTCGGAGAGCTGTTTGAGGTTTTCAAGAGGAGTTCCGGGGATTGGCATAAGTGCATTGATAGGAATTGACATAATACCGAGTTCAGCAAGTGAAACTGCCATGTCGAGTCTGTCCTCCCATGTCTCACCCATTCCGATTATACCGCCGGAACAGACACAGAAGCCCTCTTCCTGAGCCATCTTGATGGTTGCGATTTTTTCATCGTATGTATGCGTTGTGCATATATTAGGGAAATTTCTTCTTGAAGTTTCTATATTGTCATGGTAGCTTGTAACACCTGCCTCATGCAGACGGTGAAATTGTTCTTTGGTGAGAAAGCCAAGAGAGGCACACAGGTCAAGTTTACATTCTCTGTGCATTGTTTCATAGGCATCTATTGCCTTTTCAAAATCTTCACCTGAAAGACTTCTTCCGGCTGTAACTATTGCAAAACGGTCGACACCCTCTTTTTCATTTGCGAGTGCTTCAGCAAGAATTTTTTCTTTAGGAAGAAAATCATATACTTCACAGTTTGTGTGATTGTGAGCGGACTGAGCACAATATTTGCAATCCTCGCCGCATCTGCCGCTTCGTCCGTTGATGATCGTGCAAAGGTCAACTTTATCTCCGCAGAAATATTCTCGAATCTTGTCAGCACCCTCTAAAAGAGCATCAAGGTCACAGTTGATAAAAAAGGAAAGGTCATCCTCTCTTTTAAGTCTTTTTCCGTTTATAATGTCATCAGCAAGTTTTTTTAAGTCCATGTTTATCCTCTTTTCCGAGCAGTCATTTGTATAGTGATGGTGACAATCTATATTTTGTTTTTAAAAGATATAGATTATCTGTAAAAGAATATCAGTCTTTTATAAAAGCTATCCGTTTATGCTCAGAAACAGACAGCAGATATTGATTAGTGTGTTAAGATATGTTTTACACAATAAAATAAAGTAGAGCAAACTGTAGAGAGTTTGCTCATTTGTGGGTTAGGAGTCACTGTCCGTATATATAGTACGAACGGCAACAAATAGGATACTACTCGAAAAGGAGTACAAGGAGTGGTATCCGGTTGTTATTATATATGGATAAAAAAGAAATGTCAACCTTTTAAAGTAAAAGGTTGACGAATGTAATAAATGAAGGGTTGAACTGTTACCAGGGCTTAGTATGGAGTGTTTTGTTTATTTAAGTTTCTTTCTATCTTCTTAAGGCATAGGAGACAGGTAGGTACGATATAAAGACAGGCACATATCCATGCTGTCTGGTCGGCAAAACATATTGCATTAAACTTAAAAACAGGGACAAGTAATATACTTACAAATATTCTTGCTATCATTTCAACTGCACCGGAAAATACGGCGCGTCCTGCGTAACCAAGCCCCTGCACACTCATTCGGCATACATTGAGTATTCCGAGTGCCCAGAAGAAATACCCGAGACAGGCAAGATATTTGCCTGATGCATCGAGCACGGCGGAGGCACTTGATTTTATAAATAAAAGTGATAAAGTTCTTCCAAAGAAGATAAGTATAAGTCCGGATATAAGTCCGTAGCTGACACCTATCGTTACACCTTTTTTAAGTCCCTCCTTAATTCGTTTCAGATTGCCGGCACCGAAGTTCTGGCTGCAAAAAGTTGATGCGGCAGTAGCAATGGCATCAAAAGGACACATAAGGAACTGCTTGATACGCATACCTGCCGTGAAACCTGAGATATATGTGCTTCCAAGTCCGTTGTTCGCAGACTGCATTACCATACTTCCTATGGCGGTGATAGAGTATTGAAGTCCCATTGGAACACCCATGGCTATCATCTGTTTTGTAATATCGGGTTTTATACGGCAATGCTCTTTTGAGATACATAATATAGGAAATTTTTTAATTATATATATCAGACACAAAAGTCCGCTGACACCCTGTGACATAATGGTTGCGAGTGCTGCACCCGATACACCGAGTTTGAAAACAATAATAAATGTCAGGTCGAGTATTATATTTAAAATACTTGAAAAGACGAGAAACAAAAATGGTGTTTTGCTGTCACCGACGGCTCTGAGCAGTCCTGACAAAAAGTTGTATAAAATTGTAAAAGGTATTCCTAAAAATATAATAAAAAGGTATGAATATGCGTCATCAAAAATATTTTCAGGAGTTGAGAGTATATGTAATATGTTCGGGCAGAGAATGGCACAGGCTGTTGTTATAACAGCGGCAAAAAGTATTGAGAGAAAACCTGCATGGAAGATGGCTTCTTTCATTTTCAGTGTGTTTTTAGCTCCGAAGTGCTGTGAGACGGGAATAGCAAAACCGCAGCATATTCCCATGCAAAAACCGAGCACAAGAAACTGCACACTCGATGAAGCACCGACACTCGCGAGTTTTTCCTCGCCGAGATACTGCCCAACGATAGCGGTATCAATCATATTGTAAGTCTGCTGGAAAAGGTTTCCAAGAAGCAGCGGTATCGCAAAGCTGAAAAGATGTTTCCATATATTTCCTTCTGTCATATCTTTTGTCATAATAAAAACCTCATTTCCGTGCAAATGCACTAAATTTACTCAGTAATTTAGAAACATTAAAGTTCTAATTTATCAGAATTTTACCTATGCCTTGCGATTGCATTTCATCAGAAACAAAAATGCCCTCAATGTATTCGTCATTTAGTCCTATAAAACCCTGTATTTTTTGATCATTCTCATATATATAAACTTCTGCCTGTGACAGCATTCCTTTTACCAATTCAAAATTATCTTTCCAGTACTTGGCAGGAATAAAGGAATGACTTTTTAAATTTGTATCTAACCATATGTCAGCAACTCTGTTTATATCTGCTTTTTGTAATTTTCTAACCATATAATCGTCCTTTGAAAAATTCAAATTTATCTATATACTATCATGTGTTATTACCTATTACAAGAAGTCGTGAGATTTCTGAAGATATTTAGGTAACAGTTCAGCCTTGCATTTCTTACATAAAAAGCTACTTAACAATACAATGAACAAGCTCATTGTATTGCCAATTATCTTTTTATGGCTGAACTGTTACATATCTTTTAAATTTGATTACCGGCAAGTCAGGCAGATATTCACAATCCGCTCTGCTGCCTGCTTAAAACAGGATTAGTGTGCAAGTATAACTTTCTTAGGACATTTAGCAGCACATGCTCCACATCCCTTACACTTACTCTGGTCAATATGTGCAATATTGTTCTCTACATGAATTGCATCAAATTTACATGTCTTTTCACAAAGACCACATCCGATACATCCTGTATCACATACTGCCATAACCTTAGGTCCCTTATCTTTATTTGAGCAGGCAACCGCCCATTTTGCATCATACGGTACAAGCTCGATAAGTCCGTTTGGACATTCCTCTGCACACTTGCCGCACGCAACACATTTTTCTTTATCAACTATTGCAACACCATGTTCTACATGAATCGCATCAAATTTACAGGCTGCCACGCATGAACCAAATCCCATACATCCGAATGAACAAGCCTTATCTCCGCGTCCCGGTATTGCTGCTGCTCTCTTACAATCTGAAATTCCATAGTAGTTTGCCTTGATGCCTGCCTTGTCACAAGTTCCTGAACATTTAACATATGCAACCATCTTTACACTGTCTCCTGCTGCAACACCCATGACATTTCCTATCTTTTCGGCAACTGCTGCACCGCCTACAGGACACGCATTTACAGGTGCTTCACCTGCTGCGATAGCCTTTGCCAAAGCATCACATCCTGCATATCCACAACCACCGCAGTTGTTTCCCGGAAGAAACTCTCTCACTTCGATTTCTTTCTCATCAACAGGAACTGCAAATGCTTTTGCCGCAAATCCTAAAAGGAGTCCTATAAGAAGACCTATCAAACCAACAACTACCGCTGCCATTATTACGCCTGTCATTTATACTCCCCCTTTCTATACAAGACCTGCAAAGCCGCAAAATGCTATTGCCATTAAGCTGGCTGTTACAAGTACGATTGGTGTTCCCTTGAAAGAATGTGGAATATCATTAAATTCGATTCTCTCACGGATACTAGCCAATATAACAATAGATACAAGGAAACCAAGTGCCGTAAAAAGACCTGTAACAACGCTTTCTATAAAATTACAGCCGTTTGTGATGTTGTTAAGTGCCACACCTAAAACTGCACAGTTTGTTGTGATAAGAGGAAGATAAACACCGAGTGCCTCATAAAGAGGTGGCATAAACTTCTTTAATACCATTTCAACAAACTGAACAAGAGCCGCAATTATAAGGATAAATGCGATAGTTTCCAGATACGCAAGTCCCAAAGGAACAAGAATAAAATAATATATCGGATAAGTAATGGCAGATGCTATCGTGATAACGAATGTAACTGCCGCACCCATACCTGCTGCCGTTTCAACTTTCTTTGATACACCGAGGAAAGGACAGATACCGAGAAACTGACTAAGTACAACATTACTTACCAACATTGATGAAATCATAATCACAAATAAATTCACTTAAATCAATCCTCCTTTTTCTGAGCTTCGGCTGCTTTTGCGGCCGCCTCTTTTGCTGCTTTAGCCTTTGCTGCTGCTTCCTTAGCTGCCTGAGCTTTCGCTGCCTTTGCTGCAACTCTCTCAGCTTCAACAAGACCTTTGTTTGCTGCACAGCTTGAACCTATACAGCTTGCACAGTTACCGCCACAGGCGATATTTGTATCATTTGTCTCAACATTTGTTGCAGAAGGCATCTTGAGTTTATTCTGCAATGCCGTAAGGAATGAGAGCACAAGGAATGCTCCGGGTGCAAGTACGAAGAATGTAATATGATAATCCTCAGGAATGAACTGATGATTAAATATAGCACCACTTCCCAAAATTTCACGGCAGATACCGATACATGTAAGACCAAATGTGAAACCAAGTCCCATACCAAGTCCGTCAAATATTGATGGAAGTACAGGATTTTTAGAAGCATAAGCCTCTGCTCTACCAAGAATGATACAGTTTACAACGATAAGCGGAATATAAACACCTAATGCTTTGTTGAGTGACTGCATATATCCCTGTAATAAAAGCTGTATTATCGTTACGAATGAAGCAACGATTACGATGAATGCCGGAATACGAACCTTATCCGGAATAACTTTTCTAAGTAATGATATAAATGCATTGGAAAGTATAAGAACTGCCGTTGTCGTAAGTCCCATGCCAAGTCCGTTTATGGCTGAAGATGTAACGGCAAGAGTAGGACACATACCAAGCATCATTACAAAAGTCGGATTTTCGGTAATAATACCGTTTTTTAATCTCTCTGTACAAGAACTCATGTCTTTACCCCCTTACTTTCCGGTCTGAGCTGCGACAAATTTCATAGCTACATTGACAGCTCTTGTCACGGCTTTACTTGTAATGGTAGCACCTGAAATAGCATTAACTGTGCCGTTGTCTGCACTTCCGCTGCCATCCTTTACAACTGATAATGTTTTGTCTGATTTCATTCCTACATACTGGCTGTTCCAAGTCTCTTTTGTCGAATTCTGACCAAGACCAGGTGTCTCGTTGCTCGCATCAAGAATCTGAATGCCAACAACCTCGCCCTCATTTGTGATACCAAGTGCAATAGTTACTGCTCCGCCGTAGCCTTTTCCACTTACTTTAAGAACATAACCTGTCTGTGAACCGTCTTTAGAAGCAGTTCTTGCCTCGATAAGTTCTTCGCTTGTATATGAGAATGTATCATCATCAATCTTACCTGCTGCAACATCCTTTTGGAATGATTCAACAGCTTTTGTAAGGGTGTCATCTGCTTTAAACTCTGCATCCTTATAAACAGCAGCATACGCTTCATTTGTAGCTTTCTCGTCTGCGGCTGCTATAGGTCCTTTTGTAATTGTATAAACTCCACCGAGCAAAACACCTGCTATAATTGTTATAACAAAAAGCATAATCGCATCATGCATAAGCGTTGATTTGTTTTCATTATTTGCCATCTTTAATTCCCTCCTTTCCAAATGGAACAGGAATAGTCACCTTTTCAATCAATGGAACTAACAGGTTACAGATAATGATGGCGTAAGAAACACCCTCTGCTGATGCTCCGAAAATACGGAATATTCCCGTAAGAACACCGAGAAGTACACCGAATACAATCTGTCCCTTTGGTGTGATAGGACTTGTAACATAGTCTGTTGCCATGAAAAATGCACCGAGCATAAGACCACCGCCACAGATTTCAGCAGCGAGATATGTAAGGTCAAATCCGCGTCCGCCAAATATAAGTGCAAATATTGCAAATATTCCGATATAGCATACCGGAATTCTCCATGTGATAACTTTCTTTATAAGAAGATAAGCTGCACCAATAAGAAGTGCAAGTGCTGAAGTCTCACCTATAGTTCCTCCGATAGTACCGAGGAACATCTTGAGAACACTTGTGGCAACCTGTGTCTTGCCGTCACCTGATGCAAGAAGATCGGCAACCGCTGTAGCCTTGTCTCCGTTTTTGATGATTGCAAGCGGTGTAGCTCCCGTAACACCATCATATGTAAATGAAGTCATCTTTCCAGCAAATGAAATCATAAGGAAACATCTTGCTCCGAGTGCCGGGTTCATAAAGTTCTGACCGAGTCCTCCGAAAAGCTGTTTTACGATGATTATCGCAAATACACTGCCGAGGATAGCCATCCATACCGGGAATGTTGATGACAGGTTGAGAGCCAAAAGCAATCCCGTAAGTGCCGCACTTCCGTCACTTACCGTAACCGGAAGCTTCATAGCCTTCTGCCAGATGTACTCAGTAAGTACAGCCGTAGCAACACAGGCTACAATAAGTATCGCTGCCTTTAAGCCGAAGTTAAATATACCAACGGCAGTAGCAGGCATAAGTGCGAGAAAAACATCCCACATGATACTCTTCGTAGAAGATTTGTCACGAACATGTGGCGATGATGAAATATTTAATAAATTACTCACCTTTTATCCCTCCTATTTCTTTCTTCTCTGAGCTGCCACATACTGACGAGCCTGCTTGAATGTCTGTGTAAGAGGACGCTTCGCCGGACATACATATGTGCAGCTTCCGCACTCATAACACTCCATACCGTTCAGTTTTACAAATGTATCATAGTCATTGTGCATAGCAGCCTGTGCCATCTTCTGAGGTACAAGGTTGCCCGGACAGGCCTGAACACATCGTCCACATCTGATACAAGCTGTCGGCTCATTCTCTGCAACTTCATCTCTTGTAAGTGCCAAAATAGAAGAAGATGTCTTTGTAACAGGAACATTGAGATCAAACATTGCAAATCCCATCATAGGACCACCTGATATAATCTTTGCCGGTTCCTGCTTAAATCCTTCACCCTCTGCCACAAGGTCTGCATGATTGCATCCTATACGCACATTTACATTGATAGGTGTTTTAAATGCATCTCCCGTAAGTGTCATGACTCTCGTGATAAGAGGTGTCTGTTTACAGACAGCTCTGTAAATAGCGATAACAGTAGATATATTATCAACGATACATCCCGCATCAGCCGGAAGTTTTGCAGAATAAATCTTTCTGCCGGTGATAGCTGAGATAAGAGTACGCTCACCACCCTGTGGATACTTTGTCTTTAAAGGCATAACCTCTATACGGCTTTCTCCCTGGGCTGCCTGCTTCATCTTCTCGATGGCATCAGGCTTGTTATCCTCGATTCCGATAACTCCCTTTGCTTTGTCAAAAAGTTTGAGTATTACCTTAAGTCCTCCGATAATCTCCTCCGGACATTCAAGCATCTGTCTGTAGTCAGATGTAAGATAAGGCTCACACTCAGCACCGTTTACAAGAATATAATCAATCTTGTCAGGCTCTTTTGGTGTAAGTTTTACATTTGTCGGAAAACCTGCACCACCCATACCTACAATACCAGCTTCCTTTACAATGTTGCGAATTTCATCGTTTGACAGCTTGGTATAATCTCGATCTTCACCAAGCCCCTCAATACCGGTGTATTCTCCATCATTTTCAATAATCACGCAAGTTGCCTTAGAGCCGTTTAAGAGCATCCTCGGTTCAACTGCCTTTACAGTTCCAGAAACTGAGCTGCAGATATTTGCTGAAATAAATCCGCTAGCTTCACCAATTTTTTGTCCAACGAGCACTTTATCACCTTTTTCAACAACAGGTGTTGCCGGTGCACCGATATGCTGTGACATAGGAAAAACCATATCACCCTTAGGCATAACAGTCTTTATAGGCAGGTCTTTGGACAATTCCTTTCCCTCGTAAGGATGAACACCCCCACGAAATGTTGCTTCACTCATTCTGGTTCCCCTTTCTTTATAATTTTTTATATTTTTTGCCCTATATCACCAAATAATATATGTATGAAACATATGCATATTCAATGATTTTCATATGTACATTCACCCTATTGTTCCTTATGACAAAAAATATAATATCCCGACTTTTATTGTACCATTTTACCGAGAATTGTCAATCTGAATGGTGAAAAGCTAAGCATAATCGCCAAAAACCATTTTAGCAACTGTCAAAAATATATCAATAGACACAGGCAGACCATCAACTTGCCATAAAAGTAATTATTACAAATGTAACCAACACCATCTAAAATACGATATGATTAGTGAACGGCTAAATACAGTAGGAAAGAAGGTGAAAATTTGGAAGACGAAAAAATCGTTCAGTTGTATTTTAATCGTGATGAGAATGCAATTAAATGTACAGCAGATAAGTATAGCTCAAAACTCTGTAATATTTCTTATAAAATAGTCAGAGATACATGTACGGTGCAGGAGTGTGAAAATGATACATATATGGAAACTTGGAAACGAATACCACCGAGCAATCCAAAGGATTATTTTTTTGCTTTTCTTGCCCGGATTATTCGTACTATCTCCATTGACAGATACAGGAAAGAAACCAGCCTTAAAAGAAATTGCAATATTGTTGAACTGTCTAAAGAGCTTGATAACTGTATTCCTGCAATTGATAGTGTTGAAAGTGAAATTGAAGCAAAACTGCTAGGTGAAATGGTTAGTCGTTTTTTATATACATTATCAGATGAAAAACAGATAATGTTTGTGCGTAGATACTTTTATATGGAGAGTATAGCTGAAATTGCAAAACATTTGTCAATTACCGAAAGCAAAGTGAAAACTTCACTGTTCCGAGTACGCGGCAAGCTTAAAATCTATCTTGAAAAGGAGGAATTTCTATGAATATGGACAAATTATATTGTATTGGTTATATTGATGACGAACTCATTGAAAAAGCTGATAAGTATATTTCAAAAAAAAAGAAGTGTACTTTTAAAAAATGGACTGCTCTGGCAGCAAGTTTTATAACAATATTTCTTATCTTTGCAGCTCTTATTTCATTTAAGAACAAAAATACCATAACAGCATATGCATATGGAACAAATGAAAAAATCACTTCAACCGCAGCAGTAATAAAAACCGGAACCATTAGTGACAGTGGTGAAATGAAAGGCCATCAGCTTATTTTTTATATTTTAGGAGAAAATATAGAAAAAATCAGATTTTCCTGCAAAAATCATCAGCTTGATTTCAAAGACTGGAAAGAAAAAAGAAACGAATATGCAAATGCACAGAATTTTGAAATTTCGTATGGTAATAATAAAAAAGAATACAAATACCTTACAATTTCATGGATACCAAATAAAACTATTAGTGAATTAAGTAATAATGAAAATGCAAAAATCAAAAATCTTGCAAAAGAATTGAAAGAAGATATAATTGTCATGGAGGTTACTTTTAAAAATGGAAATACAGCAACAAAAGCTATATCAATTTCACTATCTGATAATGGAAAATTTTTAGCTTCATTTAGTGATTACAAAATCAAAAAAACAGATAAATTTGTCAGGCGTTCAAATGATAAACCTCTCAATAGTACTTATATTGATAAAAATGAAAATACAAACAAAATATCTTCAATAAAAAATGAAAGGAAATCAGTATATAAATTATCAAAAAAACAAATTAAAAAAGCTGAAATTGCCGCAATCAGATACTATTCAAAAACCATCTTTACAGTAAATTACATTAAATTTGATAAAAAAGCCAGTGCAAAACTGCATGGTAAAAAATATCAATTTATCGTAAATGTGAGCAAAGAAGGTATTGTACAGAACCCGGACAGAATGATAATTTTGAAAAAAAATCGCAAAGGCATATGGAAAGTTACAAATGAAGGTTATTAGCGAAAAGTCAAGATGAACTCCACTGATAGTGTAAAAACAGGCATAAGTAACATTGCGTATATGATGTTCTGCTTATGCCTGTTTTTATTATTTACTAAGCTGCTAACGGGATTTGAACCCGTGGCCTCCGCCTTACCAAGGCGACGCTCTACCTCCTGAGCCATAGCAGCAATCACAAGCAACATTATATATTATTTTGTATTGTATTTCAAGTATTTTTTCTCATATTTTAAATTTTCCGTAACAGTTCAGCCATAAAAAATAATTGACAATACTTGAGCTTGCTCATTGTATTGTTGATTATCTTTTTATGTTAGAATAGCCTTTTATTTCTTAAATTCATAAACCTATAAACAATTTGTCAATTTTTGCAATGCTTCTGTTCTTAATTTTCTATGTATTCTTTCTTTATAAGTAATAATAGAATAATCTAAGCTGCTTATACCATAAACTGGAAGTTGGAACGTGCTTTATAAATTTTTTCCGATCCCCTCAAGTTCGTTCATGGAATCCTTGTTTTTTTCAAGTTCATCTCTGGCTGTTGCGTAATATGATTTTTTGAAAAGCATATCCCATGAAAGATATTTTGCCAT
>ERZ894203.810-NODE-810-length-20849-cov-14.745552_pt1 | contig 20849 bp, 14 predicted proteins | sample MGYA00380286_ERZ894203 | MGnify/ENA primary metagenome ERZ894203 (study PRJEB32331, sample SAMN06328484) | human gut metagenome | biome: human gut microbiome; feature: stool | host: Homo sapiens | collected 2014-02-06 ... | reverse complement strand
GGGTCTGGTCGAAGGAGGACAGGGTAATGGCCTCCGGGGTATCGTCGATGATCAGATCCACGCCGGTAGCGGTCTCCAGTGCGCGGATGTTGCGGCCCTCGCGGCCGATGATGCGGCCCTTCATCTCATCGCTGGGCAGCGGCACCACACTGACGGTGGTCTCGCTGCAATGGTCGGCAGCGCAGCGGCTGACGGCCTGTCCGATGAGGTTGCGGGCGATGTTATCGCAGTTTTCCTTCAGGTCGGTCTCGTAGGCGGCAACGCGCACGGCCTTTTCGTGGGTCAGCTCCTCGTCCACCTTATGCAGCAGCACCTCGCGGGCGTCCTCCTGGCTCAAACCGGCCAGCGTTTCCAGACGCTCCATCTCCTTGGCGCGCAGAGCGTCGATCTCTGCCAGACGCTCCTCGGCCTCGGCAGCGCGCTTTTTCAGCTCTTCTTCCTTCTTTTCCAGCGCCTCGGTCTTGCGGTCCAGCGCCGTCTCCTTCTGGTCGATGCGGTTCTCCTGACGACTGATCTCCGCACGGCGCTGCTTGATCTCCTTGTCGGCCTCTGCCTTCTGGGCATCGACCTCGGCTTTCAGACGGAAAGACTCGTCCTTTGCTTCCAGAACCGCTTCCTTGCGCTTCTGGTCAGCGGTCTTGATCGCCTCGTTCACCAGCCGGGTAGCCTCGGCCTCGGCGCTGCCGATCTGGGCTTCGGCAGTCTTTTTACGGTTGTTGTAACCAATAAAATAGCCCGCAGCCACGCCGACAACAGCAACGATCAAGGCCACGATCACTCCGATCGCGGTCATTGCGTTCACTCTCCTTTGTTTCAATTCAATGCAAAATTAAAAGCAGGAGACGCTGCGCAGCAGGACACGGGCAATGATATAGAAAGAGCTTTCAATGCAAAAAGTGACACCAAAACCATACGCACCACCCAAAACCGGCGGCACGGGCAAAAGCATACGGCTTTTCTCTTTACGGTTCCATTTTATATCAAACAGGCACGCTTTGCCTGAAACGGGTACAGGGTCACACAGAAGCCTGCGTACAGCGTCTTTGATTCCATACTACTAAATATAGTACGAAACATTTGCCCGCTTGTCAAGAGGAAAACCCTGCCCGCAGAACATTTTGTGCAGAAAAACAAAAATAAGATGGCTGCGGCAGGCACCCCCTCAGTCATCGCTGCGCGATGCCAGCTTCCCCGAGGGGGGAGCTGGCACGCCGTCAGGCGTGACTGAGAGGGTTCTCTTCCCAAACCAAAAAGACTGCCCCGGAGAACGGAGCAGCCCTTCTGGCTTATGATGAAAAGAAGAAAATGAAGGAGAATAGCTTATTATTTGGCGGCTTTTTCGCCCTCCGGGAAGATGATCTTATTCACAAAGAAGAAGATGACCATGGAGATGCCGCCGTTGAGCACGGTGGTGCCGATGTTGTAGATGAAGTCCGGTACCAGCAGCCCTGCCACTGCCACCCAGATGCAGTTGATGGAGTTGACGATGCAGGTGATGATGCAGAAGGCCAGCACATACCAGCCGATCTGTTTTGCCAGATTGCCCTTGCTGCGGAACACAAAATTGCGCTGGATGGGGAAGTTGATGCACTCGCCGATGACCATGGCGATCATGTAGGCGCAGAAGTAGGGCAGACCGCCGTGGGCGGCATCGTAGCCGAGGATGTTCCATTTGAAGGTCTCGCCGAACAGGGTGATGTCGATGCCCGGCCAGCCGAAATCCACCACCGGCAGGCTTGCAAAGGCCTTGGGCAGAAATTGCAGCAGCAGGTACTTGAACACGGTGATGAGGTTGGACACGATGACGAACAGACCGCCCTCGCGCACCCACTTGGCAGCGGCGGGGTGCTTTGCCGCAAAGTTATTCCAGAAATTCATAGCCTGCTTCCTTTCAGCTGTTTTTCAAGCGCTCTTCCATGCGGCTGTTCAGCACGAGGTTCTTCACAGCCTCCACGATCACCCGCACAAGACCGATGATCCAAAAGCCCTGCAGCTCCATCACGATGCCGTCCACCATGCCCATGCTGATGGCGCCGTTGGTCATTTTGGCCAGCGCCCGCAGAGGCATATTGTACTGGAACAGGATGTTCAGGTCGGGCTTGCCCTTTTTGATGCTGCGGCGCAGCAGGGTGCCCAGCACGGCAGCCGCCAGCCAGCCGATGGGGCTGCGTCCGTGCCCCATCTCGCCCAGCGTCATGTTGCGGTCGATGTGCACCTTGTTCTCCGGGATGGGACGGCCCAGCAGCGCTTCAAATTCCGCGTCCGGCACCTTCTGCACCTGCGCAGTGCGGTAATGTGCAAGGTCTTTGCCCGCATAGGGGTCGGGTGCGCCGGTGCCCGCCACCGTGACGGCGGCAGTCAGACGGATATCGGCGCTGGAAGCGCCCACCAGCAACTGATAGCTGCCGCCCTCCACCTCCCAGCGGTCGGTCTTGACGTTCCAGTAGCGGAACGCCTTATCGTCCAGCGGGATGGTGACGGTCTTGCTCTCTCCGGCTTCCAGCTGCACCTTGGCAAAGCCCTTCAGCTCCTTGACGGGGCGGAAAACGGTTGCATCCGGCTTTGCCACATACAGCTGCACCACCTCGGCACCTGCACAGCTGCCGGTGTTGGTGACAGTCAGGGTCACGCCCTTTTCGTCTGCTTTCAGGTCACTGTACGCAAAGCTGGTGTAGCTCAGGCCGTAGCCGAAGGGGAAGGCGGTGGGCACACCGGCGGTGTCGTAGTAGCGGTAGCCCACATACAGACCCTCGCGGTACTCCACAGTGGGGCCGTCGCCGCCGAAATGCGCTTTTGCGGGGGTGTCGGCGTAGCTGCGCGCCCAAGTCTCAGCCAGCTTGCCGCAGGGGTTCTGCGCGCCGGTGAGCACCTCGACCAGTGCGCCCGCACCGGCCTGACCGCCCAGACAGCCGTAGACCAGCGCCTTGCAGTCCTTGACCCAATCGCTTTCCAGCGAGGAGCCTGCACTCAGCAGCAGCACCACGTTGGGGTTTGCCGCCGCCACAGCCGCCAGCAGCTCCAGCTGGTTCTCTGCCAGTTTCATGTCGGCGCGGTCGATGCCCTCGCTCTCCTTGATCTCGTCCAGACCCATGCACAGCAGCACCACATTGGCGTTCTTTGCCAGCAGCACCGCCTCGGCTTTCAGTGCCTCATCGGGCTTGCCCTGCCGGTCAAAGCCCTTGGCGTAGCCGACGCTGTTCAGGCCGCTCTCGGCAAGGCAATCCAAGAAGGAATCCACCTTGATGGAGTTGACGGCGCTGGAACCTGCACCCTGATAGCGGGGTGTCTGGGCAAAGTCGCCGATGACCGCCACCTTTTCCCCCTTTGCAAGGGGCAGCAGGCTGTTTTCGTTCTTCAGCAGCACGATGCTCTGGGCAGCAGCCCGGCGTGCCAGCGCGTGGTGGGCATCGGCATCGAACTTGCCGGGTGCGGCGTCCACCGCCGCCTTGGTGGTAAACACCAGTTCCAGCAGTTCCTCCAGCCGGGCGTCCACGTCTGCTTCGGTGATCTTGCCGGTCTGCACCGCCTTCATCAGCTCCCGGATGGCGTCCCCGCCGGGGGCGGGCATTTCCAGCGTAGAGCCGTTCTTTACGCCGAGGGCGTGGTCGTTGCTGCCGCCCCAGTCGGTGACCACTGCGCCGTCAAAGCCCCAGTCCCTGCGCAGGATCTCCATGAGCAGGTGGGCGTTCTCGTTGGCGTAGGTGCCGTTGACAAGGTTATAGGCGGACATGATGGTCTTGGGCTGCGCCTCCTTGACCACCATCTCGAAGCCGGTCAGGTAAATTTCCCGCAGGGTGCGCTCGTCCACAATGGAATCCGAGGCCATGCGGCGCAGCTCCTGACTGTTCACGGCAAAGTGCTTGGGACAGGCGGCAATGCCGTTTTTCTGGATGCCGCGGACGTAGGCCGCCGCCATCTTACCGGCAAGGTAGGGATCCTCCGAGAAATACTCGAAGTTGCGGCCGCACAGGGGACTGCGCTTGATGTTCAGGCCGGGGCCCAGCAGCACCGACACGCCCTGTGCTGCTGCTTCTTCGCCCATGGCTGCGCCCACAGCCTCGCCAAGCTCCGGGTCCCAGCTGTTGGCCACGGTGGCCGAGGTGGGGAAGCAGGTGGCGGGCACACTGGGGTTCAGGCCCAGATGGTCAGCCGCGCCGGCCTGCTTGCGCACGCCGTTGGGGCCGTCCGACAGGGTAATGGCCGGGATGCCCTTGCCCGGCAGCGCCCGGGTGGTGAACACCGTGCCGCCGCTCAGCAGGGCGCATTTCTGTTCCAGAGACAAGCTCTTGATGATATCTGTGTGTTTCATGGGTCTCTCCTGACAATCAAAAAAAGGGGGCGGGCGTTTGCCCGCCGCCCCTTCTGTTCCTATGTGTTGATCAGACGGTTTTTACGTCCTCTTTCTTTTTACGGAAGCGGAGGATCGTCAGAACGACCAGAACTGCGATCAGACCGCCGCAGACACCATCCACTGCGTAGATGACCTTCTGGTAAGGCTCGACCTTTGCCAGATAACGGCTGCCCGGCATACCGCCGTTCATTGCCTTGGAGTTTGCAATGGTGTACAGGATGTTATGGATTGCTTCACGACCGTAGTGGTAATCTGCAACGTCATCCTTGTTAAAGGTGTACCGTGCGCCGGTGGGCAGGTTCGTCAGCTTGCCGTCTGCACCGGCCTGGATCATCTGGCCAGCGTCCATAAAGACACCGGTGTTTGCGTTGTCGGTGATGATAAAGCCGTGGAAGCCCCACTCGTTGCGCAGCAGGCCGGTGATCATGTTGTAGTTGCCGCCGGCCCAGGTATAGCCAACGCGGTTGAAGGAGGTCATGATGCCGGTGACGGACGGGATCTCGGTGGTGGCATTGCTGTAAGTGCCGTCGCCGTTGTCCTTTGCATAGTTCATCTCGACCTTATCAGACTTGACGCACATCTCAAAGGGCTTGAGGTAGATCTCGCGGGCCGCCTGCTCGTTCAGGAAGGTCGCAATGCTGTACTGGCCTTCACGGTCGCCGCGGTGGTCCTCCTGATCGTTGATGGCGTAATGCTTGACAAAGACATACATACCGCGGGAGGCGACACCCTCACACTCGAGGGAAGCAATGTGACCGCCGATGAACGGATCCTCGGAGTAATACTCGCTGTTGCGGCCGGAGAATGCCGTGCGGTGCATATTGACAGCAGGTGCATACCAGCCATCAACTCCCAGATAGTAGGACTCGTCGCCAATGTTCTCGCCGTAGTGAGTGGCCAGATCATCGTTGTAGGTCTGTGCCAGAACGATCACGCCGCAGTGCGTGATGTTGCCCTTGAAGTAGAGGTTGCCGCTTGCATCAAAGCCGTAGTTGACCAGGCCGGTGGCAGTGTCGCGGTCGGTCGTGGAGGGCTTATCCACCGACTTGATGGCAGCCGTGCCATAGCCGGACTGCGTGATCAGGGTCTGATAATCGCTGGGGGTCAGCTGGTCGAGCAGTGCGTCCCACTTTTCATCATCGTAATCCAGACCGCGCATATCGATCAGACCCAGACCGTTGTCCTTGCCGTAAACGATCTCATCGGTCAGGGTGGAGAAGTCGGTGGGGTTCAGGGAATCAAAAGAATCCAGCTTTGCAAGGTCCTCCTTGCTGATCGTCTTGCGGTAGGTATAGGATGCAGCCTTGCCGCTGGCATCGGTACCATTGATGGGGTTGCCCCAGGTGCTGATCTGGTCGCTGACCTCGCCGTCAACGGTCGGCCAGGTGCCAGTCCAGTCACTGCGGGAGAGATACTGCAGCCCGCCGTTTGCATGGTCGAGCTGATTGGTGATCTCCACACCGGTCGTGGTGTCAAGCTTGTAGGTTGTGGTATCCACGGTGCCGTTTGCCGGGGTGTAGATTTCAACAAAAGCAGTGTCGCCATCCGCGGTCATACCGTCTGCCACGCTCTTTCCCTTGGCAGAGAGGATGTTGTTGACCGCTTCGTGTGCGTTTTTAGCCGCAGTGATATAGTAATCACCTGCGTCCAGAATGTAGGTCTTGGCATTGACGTAGTCGTAGGACTTCAGCTGTTCCTGGTCGAAGGTGACCGTCACGGTCTCGCTTGCACCGGGAGCCAGCTCCGAGGTCTTGGCGTAACCGACCAGTTCAACGGCAGCCTTTTCCACCTTGTTGGCCTTGTCATAATCGGTGTAAGGGCTCTGTGCGTAGACTTCCACAACGTCCTTGCCTGCAACAGAACCGGTGTTGGTGACCTTGACCGTCACGGTGCAGGTATCGCCATCCCAGCTGGTGTTGTAATCCGACCAGTCAAAGGTGGTGTAGGACAGGCCGTAGCCGAAGGGGTACATCACAGCATCGTCGTAGTTGTAATCGCCCGCATTGCCCTGACCGAGGACTTTATCCTCGTAACGGGTCTCGTAGTAGCGGTAGCCAACATAGATGCCCTCTTTGTAGCTGACGTAGTTGTACTTGGTGAGGTTGCCATTCTCATCGTAGTAGGCAAAGTCGCCGAAGTTCTGCGCCGCCGGGCTGTTCATGGCATCCACTTCATAGGTATCCACGGTGCGGCCGGAAGGATTGACCTTGCCGGAGAAGATCTCAGCCAGAGAGCACAGGCCGTAGTCGCCCATGGCAGGAGCCGAGATGACCGTGTGGATGCTGGGATAATCCTCCACCCAGCTCAGATCGACCGCTGCACTGGAGTTGAGCAGCAGCACCACATCGTCAAAGTTGTCGTTCAGATACTGCAGGATCTCCAGTTCCGTAGAATCCGGCTCCAGATAAGTCTTGGTCTTGTCCTCTTCCACATCGGTGTGGTTGTACATGGAGCGGGGCATATCACGGCCTTCGCCCGCCACACGGCTGAACACAAAAACAGGAACCGTATTCTTCATGGAATCGGTCAGACCCGGCTCTGCTTTCATAACAGACAAGGGGCATTCGTTGATGGAAAAGTCCTCGTCATCACCGTAGGAAACGGAACCAACGCCCAGACCGTAATCCTTGCCGTTGCCTTCGGAATAGAATTTCCAGAGGTCCTCGTTGACACCGAACCCGGCATCTTCAAAGGCCGTTTTCATATCGACTTTGTTGCCGCCGATGTAGCTGACTGCCGAATGGCTGACAAAACTGAAGGTGGTATCCGTGCTGTACGGCATCTTTCCTGCATCGTTTTTCAGTAAAACAATGCCTTCGGCGGCGATCTTCTTATTCAGAGCGATCTCATCCTCAATCAGCGCAGCCTCTGTGTCAAAACCGGGCTTGCTGTATTCCATATTGATGCCTTCGGTCTTTGCCTTGCTGTTGTCGATGCCGCCGCTCTTCAGGCCCAAAATGCTCTGCACGCTGCTGGCATTAGGCGGGATCAGCACATTGGCCGCAACCATACCGCCCGCCAATGCGACACACAACACACCCGAAACGGCAGTTTTGATGATCTTGCCCATCATCTTACTGTCCTTCTTTTTCTGTGCCATAACTATTAACTCCTTCTCTTTTGGGTACACGACCCGGTTCATGGCTGTTCTCCGGAGTGCGTCCACTCCTTTGCTTGATGTCATTTTATCATATATACTGCAAAACGAACCGTTCTTCGCACAATCTGTCGTTTTGGATGCATGATTTGCAAAAGTTACAATAAAGTTTCAAATTTTATTGTGCTAATACACAAATATCACCGCATTGCATTTGTGCACCCTGCCAGACAACAAAAAACGGCAGGGGATGCCTGCCGTAAAGATTTATTCGTTTTGGGGCAGCGGAAATAAGATCCGCAGGGTGCACCAGTTGTTTTCCCAGTGCATCGTCATGCTGCCGCCGTGCTGCTGCGCAGTGGTGCGGACGCTTTTCAGGTCTGACCCCTGCTTTGGCAAGCCGTCCGCATCCAGCGCGGGGGCGGCCTCTGTATAATGCTCGAACCGCAGCATGGCAAAGCCACCCTGACTGTACACCGCCACCTTAATGAGCCGCTTTTCGGGGTCCGGCTCGGCGCGGACGGCGGCAATGGCGTTGTCCAGCGCCACGCCCACAATGGTGCACAGCTCCCGGATGGTGAGAAAGCCCAGCATCCTGCCGTCCGCTACGCTGGTGATGGTGATGTTCTCCTGCTGGCATTCCATGGTCTTGGCGGTGAGCAGGGTATCCAGCACCGGGTTGCCGGTCTTGTTCTCGGCCTCGTACTGGCGGATGTTCTGCTCCATGGCGGCAATGGCGGCGTTCTGCTTGGTCTGGTCCTGCTCCTCCCGGATGCGGGCAAGCTGGATCTTCAGCTCATGGTACCGCCGGTTGATGAGGTTGATGCCCTCCTTGCTGCGCTTGTACTGCTCGTACTGGCGGTGCAGCACCTCGTCCATGGCGGCAAGCTCGCCGTGCAAAGCGTTCTCCCGCAGCTGCTCGTGCTGCACGGTCAGGATCAGCACACCGGAAAAATCCACCAGTGTGCGGATGGAAAAGATGCTCATGTTGATATCGCTGCCGGGCAGAAAGCCCAGATTGCTTACCGCAAAGGCAGTCAGCGCCAGCATGACCGCCGTCAGGGCGGCGCTGCCGCCGATCTGTAAGTGCCCGGCGGGCCGGGGACGGCGGTGCTGCAAATAGCACATGATGCCGAACAGCGCCCCATACACCAGCGCCAGCAGCAGCAAAGACAGCGGCTCCCACGGGCCGCGGGCGGGCCAGAGGGCGCAGTGCAGCTGCCACTCCACGCTGGCGGCAAGCTCTGCCAGAATAAACGCCCGGGCGCAGTGATACCCGGCTTCCAGCAGGGTGATGCTCCACACACCCCATAAATATAAGTAAGAAAACCCGATGGCCGTTACCATGCAGGGGATCCAGAGCCCGCCGGGCACATTGCCCGTCAGCCCCAGAAAGGCCGACAGCCCCGCCGCCCACAGCAGGGTGACACCCACGGTAACTGCCTTGGAAAAGCGGGGCATCAGTGCCGGGGTGACCAGCAATACCGCCAGACACTCGGCAAGGGCGGTGTACAGCCGGGGGATATCCGGCAGCGCGGTCATGAGCCTTCACCTCCGATGTAATCGGTCAGTGCAGCAAGAAAGGCCTTGCGCTTGGGGCGGCTGACCTGCAGCTCGCAGGGGCCCACCTGTACGGTGCTCTGCCGCAGCTCCCGCACCTGTGCCAGATTGACAAGATAGCCGCTGTTGCAGCGGGCAAAGGGGCAGTCTGCCAGCTTTTCCTCAAAGGCCTTGAGGGCGCCGGGGGCAGAAAAATCGCCCTCATCGGTATAAAAGTGCACCCGGTGCCCCTCGCTTTCCAAGTAATAGATGCTTGCGGTGTCCAGCCGGCGCAGTCCGCCCTCCACCGGCACAGTCAGGTAGTGCTTTGCCCGCTTTTCCAGCCGGGCAACCGCCTTGAGCAGCTGCTGCGAAAAGGCAAAGTAGGGCACCGGCTTCAGCACATAGTCCAGCGCTCCCACCGAGTAGCCCCGGATGGCATACTGCGCCATATTGGTGATGAAGATCAGGATGACGTCTGCATCCATCTGTCGGATGCGCTCTGCCGTGGTCATGCCGTCCAGATGCTTCATCTCCACATCCAGAAAAATAATGTCGTAGACCGCGCGGTAATCCTCCAGAATATCCACCCCGTCCGCAAAGACCGTCACTTCAAACTCTGTCCCGTACTGCCGGGTATACCGCCGGACATACTCCTGCAATACCCCCTGTACCTCCGCGTCGTCCTCTACGATCGCCACCCGGATCATGACCGCACCTCCCTTACCACACCTTTGTGGAACTGTTACGGCTCTATTATAGCGCAATCCCGTCCGGTTTGCCAAGGGACACTCCGCAACAAAGGGCAGGGCAGCCCACAGCTGACCACCGTGGACGTCAACCCCTACCAGCTGGGCATGGAAGCCGCCAGCCAGACCATCAACCACATCGAGAACCCGAACCTTCTGGCCACAAAGATCATCGTGCCGCATAAGCTCATCCCCCGGGAGAGCTGCTGCCCGCCGGAGGAGCAGCGCTAGGAAGTGCTTTTTCAGCAATACAGTGTCCGCTTCCGGGAGCTGCCGCGCAGCGCTTGCTATCCTGCCCCCAGAGTAGACAGCGTAAAAAACGCTGCATCCTCCGGGGGTATTTTTATGCCCAAAAAACACAAAAGAATGCCCGCCCACCTGTGGAAAACCACGGTGGGCGGGCATTTTATGGTTTATCGTTTGCGCGCTGTAAAAGCGTTCAGAGGGCGGTGGGCTGGGGTACCAGCCGGAAGAGCATCACAGGCAGCGCGCTGTTTGCAAAATCCAGCGTATAGATGAGCTTTCCGCGCTCTGTTTCAAACGGCATCTCGGTCTGTGTGCCGTCCGGGGCAATGCGCACAAGCTTTTTGCCTTCCAGCAATCCGGCGGGCAGCGCGAGCCTTACCCGGCCGGTGGGCTGCGTCAGGCTGCCTGCGGTTTCAAAGGCCACACTCAGGTATTCCCCGTTCGTCCGTGCGGTCACATCCTCCGCAGAAAGACTGCCGCTGTTAGCCCACGCCGTTGCGGCTTCGATCATTTCCAGCTGCGCGGCGTTTTCTGCCTGCCCGCACACGGGGCAGAAGGTCAGCGCTTCGCCTTCCGCAGTGCGGAAAGTAAACTTCCGGCAATCCGTGCTGCCAGTGTGCGCGCAGCCATCTCGCAGACAACTGGCGCTTTGAGAGCCGGTTCCGTTCGGGGACCATGCACCGAACTGGTGTCCCAGCTGATCGGTCGGGTTTGCGGTGTAGCTGTCTTTGCAGCGGGAGCAGGTAAAAACAGTATAGCCGTCTGTTTCACAGGTAGGCTCTACGGTAACAGCCTGATAATCATGGTTCAGTGCGGGCAGCTCCGCATAGGTGGTATGGTCACAGCGGGAGCAGGTTTCGTAGGCGTTCCAGCCCTTTTCCGTACAGGTAGGGGCTTTTGCTGCGTGCTGCTTCAAATCATGGTTCAGCGCGGGCAGTTCCGCGTAGGTGGTATAGTTGCAGCGGGAGCAGGTTTCGTAAGCATCCCAGCCGATTTCCGTGCAGGTGGGGGCTTTTGCTGCGTGCTGCTTCAAATCATGGTTCAGTGCGGGCAGCTCTTTGCGGGTGGTATAGTCGCAGCGGGAGCAGGTTTCGTAAGCGTTCCAGCCCTTTTCCGTACAGGTAGGGGCTTTTGCTGCGTGCTGCTTCAAATCATGGTTCAGCGCGGGCAGTTCCGCGTAGGTGGTATAGTTGCAGCGGGAGCAGGTTTCGTAGGCGCTCCAGCCCTTTCCCGTACAGGTGGGGGCTTGCGCTGCGTGCTGCTTCAAATCATGGTTCAGTGCGGGCAGCAACGGAGTGGCGAAATAGTCGCAGCGGTAGCAGTTTTCGTAAGCCCAGCCCATTTGCGTACAGGTGGGGGCTTTTATCACGCGCTGCCTCAGATAATGTTTCAGCGCGGGCCGCTCCACATAGGTGGTATAGTCACAACGAGAGCAGGTTTCGTAAGCATCACAGCCGGGTTCCGTACAAGTGGGGTCTTTTGCTTTGTAGTATACCAAATAATGTTTCAGTGCGGGCAACTCCGCATAGGTGGTATAGTCGCAGTTTTTGCAGGTTTCGTAAGCGTTCCAGCCGATTTCCGTACAGGTGGGGGCTTTTGCTGCGTGCTGCTCCAGATCATGCTGTGCAGGCCGTTCCACATAGGTGGTATAGTCGCAGCGGGAACAGGTTTCGTAAGCGTTCCAGCCCTTTTCCGTACAGGTGGGGGCTTTTGCTGCGTGCTGCTCCAGATCATGGTTCAGTGCGGGCTGCTCCGCATAGGTGGTATAGTTGCAGCGGGAGCAGGCTTCGTAAGCATCCCAACCCTTTTCCGTACAGGTGGCGGCTTTTGCTGCGTGCTGCTTCAAATCATGGTTCAGCGCGGGCAGCTCTGCATAGGTGGTATAGTCGCAGCGGGAGCAGGTGTCGTAAGCATCCCAGCCGATTTCCGTACAGGTGGGGGCTTTTGCTGCATGCTGCTCCAGAGCATGGTTGTTTGAGTCTTTTTCGCCGTATTCTGCACCACACGTCACACAGACCGCTTTGGCGCTGCAGGTTGCTGTGCCGCCGGTACAGTTTGCAGTATCAACCGCGTCGCAGTTGCTGCGCGTGCAGCTGCGGATGTGTGTGCCGTTGCCGGCGGATGACCACTCGCCCCATGCGTGACCGAGAATGCCATATTCCGACCAGCATAAGCGACAGATTTTGCCTGTGGTGCAGGTGGGGGTTTCGGTGCCGCCGGTATGATACGAAAACTGTTTATAAATGATCTCGTTCTCCGTGCGGCAGGTCCTGCATTTTATACGGATCTTATGATAGATTGGATCAGCATTTGATTGCCATACGTATCCGAGGATATCACAGGTTTTATCAGCCTTACATTGGATGCAGTACGTGAAGGCATAAGCTACTGCTTTAGCGTTTAACGCGATCCCCGGTATCAGGCACACCATTGCCAGCACCGTCAAACACCGGATCAGCCATTTTTTCATGTTGCTCCCTCCTTGTCATCAAGCCTTGTTATCCTTTCAGATCAAACTGCACGGACAGCGATGCAAGCACGGCATCTACCACCTTCCGCGCCTCGGCAAGCATATCGATCTCCGCCACAAAAGCGATGACCTGCTCGCGCTCCTGCGCGGGGACCTGCAGCGCACTCAGGCTCATGCTCAGATAGCGCCGTATTTTGCGTTCCAGCGTAAAGTAGGGGTCGCACCGCCGTGCCATGTAGCCGCGCATCATGCCAGCCGTGCCCAACTCCATCTCGTAGAAATCGCACTCGGCGCACCCGGGCAGATACGCGCTGAACGCCGCCTGCAGTTCCGCCGTGGTGCTGCGGTGGATGATCTCCGCCGTAGCGGGGAAGGTGTACGCCTCCACATAGATATCCCGCAGATTCTCGCTCAGCTCGCTCAGCGCCAGCTGCAAAGCCGTTTCCACCGCGTAGAGGTACACCGGCGAGGGGGCGTTTGCCGCCAGCGGCCTTACCGCGCCGAACTGCCTGCTGAACATCATGCCGATCAGCTCGGTCAGCACGCCGTCCTTGGTGCGGAAAATATTCTGGAACGACCCGGCAGAAACATCTGCTTCCTTTAAAATTTCTGCCACCTTGGTGTTCGTGTAGCCTTTTTCCAGAAAAAGCCGGACACAGGCGGTCAATATCCGCCGTTTTGCTTCTTTGCTGTCGTATCTGCGCGCCATTGGGAATCATCCTTTTCTATAATTGGTCTCTGACCCAATTATATATTGATTTGAAAATTGTGTCAAGTAAACTTTTAAGGGCGTATTTTGGGCAGTTTGACGAGGGAGCGCTTTCTGCGGGTGCGCATCCGGGCAAAACAAAGCGCAATGGACATTGCTGTTATCCGCTGCCGCAGCCAGACAGTTCGCGGCAGTAAAAAAGAGGCCACCGATCGGGGCGACCTCTTTTCAGCGTATTTTCAGCGTAAATCCCGCAGCAGGCGAACCCACCATCTCCATGACAGCTCTTTTGGAGTTGCTCTTTGCGTAAGATTGCAAGATAAATCTTATTTCTGACAGAAAGAGCCGAACCCGTGCAACGAGTCCGGCTCTTTCTGTGCTTTGGTTGGATCTTGAGCAAAGTTATGGTAAATGAAGAAGTTAGCTTTGGGAGTTTACAGCAGGCTCAGTGCTTCCTCGTCTGCCACAAGGATGCAGTCCGGATGCAGCTGCAGGATGCTGCCGGGGCAGGCAGGGGTCACAGGGCCGGTCACGGCGTCCTTGACGGCCTGTGCCTTGGCTTTACCGTTGGCTACCACCAGCACCTTGCGTGCCTGCATGATGGTCTTGATGCCCATGGTGTATGCCTGTTTGGGGACAAGGGCCTCGTTGCCGTCAAAGAAGCGCTTGTTGGCTTCGATGGTAGTGGGCGCAAGGTCGATGCAGTGGGTCTCCAGCTCAAAGGCTTCGCCCGGCTCATTGAAGCCGATATGACCATTGGGGCCGATGCCCAGCAGCTGCAGGTCGATGCCGCCCAGCTTGTGGATGATACCGTTGTAACGGGCACACTCGGCGGCAGTGTCCAGATTGGTGCCGTCCGGCAGGTTGGTCTTGGCCGGGTCGATATTCACCTTGCTGAACAGGTTCTCATTCATGAAATACCAGTAGCTCTGGGGATGCTCCTTAGGCAGGCCGCGGTACTCGTCCAGATTGACAGTAGTGACCTCGGAGAAATCCAAATCGCCTTTGTTGTACCAGTCCACCAGTTGGGCATAAGTGCCCACCGGGGTGCCGCCGGTGGCAAGACCCAGTACACAGTCCGGCTTCATGATGACCTGTGCGGAGATGATGTTGGCCGCTTTGCGGGACATATCCTGATAATCTTTTGCGCGGATGATCTTCATAATAACGCTCCTTTTATAGTACTGTTACGCCTGCGTTCCGGCAGGCCTGTAAAAATTCTACGGGCAGCTTTCCGTCCGAGATCACAATATCAATATCGGACAGCTCGCAGATGTGGAATGTACTTTTCAGTCCGATCTTGGAGGAATCCAGCAGCACGGCTTTCTGCTCACAGTCACAGCGGCGGAGCACGGTCTGCTTGAGCCGTGCTTCATCCTCCACGCCGCAGGTAAAACCGGTTTCCGGGCTGTAACTGGTCACGCCCAGCAGCAGCAGATCAAAGTTGATGCCCTCCATCGTCTGGATGCTCTGTGCACCGCAGACGCTCAGGCTGAACCGGTTCAGTCTGCCGCCCGGCAGGGACACATGGGGCTTTTCCAGCTTTGCCAGCTCCATGGCGCAGCTCAGGCCGCTGGTGTAGATGAGCATGGGCTGATCCGGGATGCACCGGGCCACTGCTGTGGCGGTGCTGCCGGAATCCAGAAACAGGGTGGTGTTGGGGCGCAGCAGAGCAGCGGCTTTTTCGGCAATGATCTGCTTTGCTTCGGCATTGCGGGCGGCACGGCGGCTCAGCAGGTCGTCTGTGCCTACCACCTGCTCCACCGACTTGACACCGCCATGCACCCGCACCACACGGCGGGCTTCATCCAGTGCTTTCAGGTCTGTGCGCAGGGTCATTTCCGAAACGGAAGGGAAAGCTTCCTTGAGCTGGGCAAAGCTAATGCTGCCTTTGCGGTTCACCAGCTCCACGATTTGATTGCGGCGTTGTTCCATGGGGGATTCCTCCTGTCTGCGTTTGTCCTGTCCCATGGCACGTTCTGCTTAGTCCTCCGGGTTGAAGTTTGCCAGCAGATATTCCTCTGCTTCCGGGCACCACAGGCCGTTGTGGGCATCCACGATGTCAGCCAGTGCGGTATAGCGGGGGTCGTTGTCCTGTTCGCCCTTGGCACGCAGATCGGTCAGGGCGATGAGGGGCATGGTCAGGTGGGTGTAGATCAGCTTTTTGCCGCCGGGGATCTTGGGCAGGTTGAGGGTGGTCTCGGCAGCGGCGTTCAGACCGCCGATGTGGGTGACCATCACAGCCGGATCGATGCGCTTAGCGGCGGTCAGTTCCAGCGACTCGATCATGTCGGCGGTATTACCGCCGGTGGTGCCCATGACATGGGTAGAATTGTAGTGCACATCGTAGAAGTTCATCTTGGCGCTGAACTGCTTGTCGGTGGGGCCTGCAAAGAAGTTCAGGCAGCCGTCACGACCCAGCACAGCACTGGACAGCTCCACCACCGGCGCGATGGGGGCGTAGCAGAACACATCATCAAAGCCGGTACCGCCGGTCAGCTCCCGCAGCTCGGCAGCGGGGTCTGCCATGTTGGCGGTGTTGACGAAGTACAGGTCGATGCCGTCCTTCTCCTTGACCTCCTTCGGGGGGAAGAGGGACTCCGCACGGGCCAGACGATCCTCGTTGATATCGGTGACCACCACCATGCCGGGGCGCACATCACGGTGCAGTGCGTAGGTCAGAGCACCCAGACCCATGGGGCCTGCACCGGCCAGAATCGCCAGCTTGCCACCCTTCTTGATGCCCATATCGTGATGGTACACACCCATCTTGGTGTGGTAGGCGGCGTTGAAAGCACCGATGGAGCAGCTCATAGGCTCGGCCAGAGAAGCCTCGTAGTAAGCACGGCCCTTGTACTCCAGCAGGCAGCCCAGTTCCATGACCTCGGCAGGGATGATGCAGTAGGTGGCATCGCCGCCGAAGAACTCGTAGGAGTAGCCGGGGCTCCACATGGTGCCCTTGTAGTTCAGGGCGGGCTGCAGGGTGAACTTCATGCCGGGCTTGAACTTGTCCTGATGCGCCTTGCCCACCTTGACGATATCACCGGCGAACTCGTGACCCATGATGGCGGGGTGCTCGGCTACATCCGGATGCACACGCTTGTGCGCAGTGCCTCCATCAGCCGGGGCGTTTCGATCAGCTGCCCGCTGACATTCTGCATGACCTCCACCGGGACGCCGTTCCCGTCGTCCGGAGCCAGCAGCACCAGTGCCCCCAGCACGATGCGCCCCGGCTCATAGACCGGCGGCTGTGCCTGCAGATAGCCCAAGCAGCAGTCCTTTACCGCACTTGTCCTGCAATGGAGCAGCAGGGCATACAGGGGTTTGATGTAGGTATCGCCCAGCGTCTCGCGGCGGCGAAGCTGCTGCTCCACCAGCCGGGCGTCCGCTTCCTGCGGGCAGAACAGCTGCGCCGCTGCATGGATGAGGGCAGCGCGGCTGCCGGGAACCTTGACGGGCTGGATGGTCAGATGTTCCAGCAGCCCGGTCATGGACCGGGTCAGGCGCGCATAATACTGCAGCTTAGAGCCTGCACAGGCTGTATCCTGCACGGGCTGCACCGCCGGTTCCGGTTCTGCGCGGTTCTGGCTGTACCGCGTGATAGCGTCCTTCAGCACGGCACGATCTGGTTCCAGCAGGGAAGGGCTGATGCACACCGCCGGGTAATCCAGTTCCAGCGGCACGGTGGAGATAATGAAGTCGATTTTTCTCCGACGCAGGTCGGCAGTGTTCAGCTCCCGCACCGAGCAGCACCCCTCCACCTGCAAAGAGGGAAACTCGTTTCCCAGCCGGGAAGCCAGAAAGCGGCTGGAACCCATGCCCAGCGGACAGGCCACTACCACCCGCAGCCGGAACATGGCATTCTGTTCCAGCACTGCGCCAAAGTGCATGGCAAGGTAGGCCGCTTCATCGTCTGAAATGGCGGGCAGAACGAATTGCTGCTGCACCGCATCACAGGCGGCGCGGGTGGCTTTCCACAGGCCGGGGTAGGCGGTGCGGATGGTGTCCAGCTGGGGGTTTTCGGTACGAATGTTCTGCTCCACCCGCAGCAGCATGGGGCGCAGGTGGCAGTACAGGTCATCCCGCAGGGAGGTGTAACCGGAAAGGTCTGTGTGCAGCGCCTTTTCCATTTCCCGGATAAGGGCGGCTTCCAGATTCCGCAGTTCCATCTCCTGCGCACTGCCCCAAGGATCCTCCGCACCCAGATAAGCAGCGAGATACAGTTCCAGATACTGCGCTTCCTCAGACGGCAGGGTCAGCCCGAAGGCGCGGTTCAGCGCCGCCACCAGCCGGGCAGCATGATTGCCCGCCGGGCGCAGCCCTCTGGGGGCGCTGCCCTTGTCGCCGCCCTGCCGCAGCTGCTGAATGGTCAGGGTGCAATGGATCGCCAGCGCCAGAAAGCCTGCATCCGGCAGATGGAGCTGCTCTTCCTGTTCAAACTGCTGCAAAACCGCCCAGACCTTTTCGGCCGTTTTTGTATCCAGCAGGGTCGAGAAGATCTCGTTTTCCGGCATCCGTCTGCAGAGCACCTCTGCCAGTTCCTTTTCCGGCATACTGCTGCGCAGCAGGGCAGACACCACCCTCCGGTAGGAAGAAGCATCCCCCTGCAGCCAGACCCCCACGCCGGGGCGGCGGAACATCTCCACCCGGTAGGGGTGTAGCTTGGTCTCAAGTTCATCCAAGTCCGCAGACAGCGTGCTTTCCGAAACGCCAAGCGCCCGTGCCAGTACCGCTGTTTTGCAGGGCTCCTGCTCGCTGAGCAGCCTTGTCAAAAGCTGCTGCCGCCGCTCTGCGCGGGAAAGTTCTTTCCTGTCGCCGCTGTTCAGCTGGGTGCGCAGTGCGTCTCGCCGCTCCGGCGCTTCATCCAGCAGCAGACCCTTGCCGGGATTCCGCACAAAATGCGCCCCGGCAGCCTGCATCCACTGCTCCACAGCGGGCAGCTCCCGCAGCACGGTGCGGCGGCTGACCCCGATGCTTTCAGCCAGCGCCGCCGTGGTGGGCTGCATCTGCGGCTCGGACTACACCATGCTGATGGGCGCCATGGTCATGGGCCCTCTGGCCGGCTGGGTCATCAAGCAGTTCGATAAGAAGGTGGAAGGCCATATCCCCGCCGGTTTCGAGATGCTGATCAACAACTTCTCCATCGGCATTCTGGGTATGCTGCTGGCCATCCTTGGCTATTACGTCATCGGCCCGTTCATGACTGCCATCCTCACCGTGCTGACCGCCGGTGTGGACTTCCTTGTGGCGCACAGCCTGCTGCCGCTGGTGTCCATCTTTATTGAGCCTGCCAAGGTATTGTTCCTGAACAACGCCATCAACCACGGCATCTTCAGCCCCATCGGTGCAAGTCAGGCTGCTGAGACCGGCCGCTCCATCATGTATATGCTGGAAGCCAACCCCGGTCCCGGTCTTGGTGTCCTGCTGGCCTACTGCTTCTTCTGCAAGGACGACACCACCCGCCAGTCCGCTCCCGGTGCTGTGATCATCCACCTGCTGGGCGGCATCCACGAGATCTACTTCCCCTACATCCTGATGAATCCCGTGATCATCATCGCCCCCATCGTGGGCAACTTCTGTGCCATCCTGTTCTACTCTATGACCGGTGCAGGTCTGTCCGGTCCTGCTTCTCCCGGTTCCATCATCGCCTACATGGCAATGGCTCCCCGGGATTCCATTCTCACCGTTCTGCTGGGCGTTGTCATCGCCGGTGCAGTCTCCTTTATCCTGTCCTCGGTCATTCTGAAAGCGACCTCCGGTCACACCAAGAGCCTGACCGATGCCCAGAACGAAATGAAGGAGATGAAGGCACAGGCCAAGGGCGAGATCCCCGAGCCTACTGCCGTGAATGTCGGCCAGATCCGCAAGATCGTCTTTGCCTGCGATGCCGGTATGGGTTCCAGCGCCATGGGTGCTACCAAGTTCCACAACCGCATTAAGGCGGAGCGCCCCGACTTGACCGTGACCAACTCCAGCGTGGATACCATCCCCGCCGACGCGGACGTGGTGGTCTGCCAGCGCGTTCTGGCTGACCGTGCCGCCAAGTGCGCCCCGCAGGCACAGCTTGTTACATTGGATAACTTCCTTGCAGATCCGCATCTGGACGCATTGTACAATGCACTGACCTCCACTACCCCGGCACTGGATGCCAAGGCCGAAGCTGCCGCCAATGAGGAGATCGTATCCGACCTGCGCAATGCAGCCGTAGCCCCTCTGGCGGCTGCCGTGACCGAGGCTTCCAAAGCCAACGGTTCCGTGATGAAGATCCAGGCGGAGGACATCCAGCTGGGTCTGCCCTCCGTCACCAAGGAGGAGGCCATCCGTGCCGCCGGTGCGCTGCTGGCAAAGCGGGGCTATGTGGATGACAGTTACGCCGATGCCATGGTGGAGCGCGAAAAGCTGGTGAGCACCTACATGGGCATGGGCGTAGCCATTCCCCACGGCACCAGCCAGAAGAAGGGCACCGTTAAAAAGTCCGGCGTTGTTCTGCTGCAATATCCGCAGGGCGTGGACTTCGGCGATGAAAAAGCCTACCTCGTGTTCGGCATTGCCGGTGTCGGCAACGACCATCTCGACCTGCTGGGCAATGTCTGCGAGATCCTTGAAGACGAGGATGCGCTGGAACAGCTCAAGACCACTTCCGATATGAACTATGTGCTGGAGCACTTACAATAACGATTCCAAAAAGGAGAGATTTTTATGAAGAGCATCGATATCACCATTCAGGACAAAGAAGGTCTGCACGCCCGTCCCGCCGGTATCCTGAGCAAAGCTGCCAAAGGCTTTGAGAGCAAAGTCACTATGACCAAGAACGGCAAAGTCGCCGACATGAAGAAGATCTTTGCCGTAATGGGTCTGGCCGTGAAGTGCGGCGAGACCGTGACCATCGCCGCCGATGGCCCGGACGAGGATGCCGCCATCGAAGAATTGACCAAGCTGTGCAAGGACGCATGACTTCTCCCTCCGTCTATGACCATTCTGCATAAATACTGCTGACGCAAAACCGCTCCGGGCAGAACGCTCGGAGCGGTTTTACTGTCAGTATGCGTTTTTCATCACCGTGTTTTCCAGAAAGCTGAAAAACACATCGTATTCATTTGGGGTCAGCATTTTGGGAGAACTCATGATCACAAGATCATGTCCGTGGTTCCCCACATGATAGGGTGGATGAGTGTGAGAATAGGGGTTTTCCAAAACCCTCTTGACGAATTTCACATACAGTAGTATTTTTCCTGTAAATCCCACCGTCTTTGTGGATTGGTTTGAAACCACCCACAAAATGTGGTCGTGTTCATTTTGAACACAGGCACAGAAAGTGGTTGGTTATCACCGTGAGACCCACCACTTCCGTGAGGAAAAGTCCACGAAAGAACTTACCGTCCCGCAACACACCCGATTCATTTTGCCGCTTACTTCACCCGACAAAATCATCGCTACGCTGCGTGGGCGGTATTTTTCTTTTATGGTCACTTGTCGGGGCGGAGGCCCCTCCATCTTGCTAACGCAAGACCGTTCGGTCGCTCAAAAGCCCCACTGGGGCTTTCATTGCTGCGCAACCGCGGCATTTTGTTTTCCGAAGAAACAAAAAATCCGAACCCTTCTCCTATTGAGAAAAGGTTCGGATTTTCATTATTTGGTGCGATGGAAGGGACTCGAACCCCCGGCCTACTGATTCGTAGGAACCGAAT
>ERZ894203.809-NODE-809-length-20852-cov-21.237102_pt1 | contig 20852 bp, 20 predicted proteins | sample MGYA00380286_ERZ894203 | MGnify/ENA primary metagenome ERZ894203 (study PRJEB32331, sample SAMN06328484) | human gut metagenome | biome: human gut microbiome; feature: stool | host: Homo sapiens | collected 2014-02-06 ... | reverse complement strand
CTCTTTCCACCACCCGCATAGCAGGTGGTTTATTTATTTGCTACATTCCATTTCTCCTCCAAGAGAAACTACATTTCGCAAATGAGGCCTCTAGGCCTATACAAATAAATCCACGAAAAACAATGTTTTCGGGGATTTTTGTATATATCCGATATTCTCGTAAATTATCTCTTTGTTAATGTTTTGAGAACAAGAAAAGCCCATAAATTGGGGATTTGTGTCTGGCAGTGTTGCATATGTGTTGTATGCGGTTGGCTGCCCATGGCATCCCCAGACTTCTATATACTTATAATCCTCATATAAGATTTAACGAAAAGACTTACTTATGGCTATAATAATCTTTGCAATGTACAACCCTGAAGCCGACTGTTTTGAGGTCAACCTCGACGAAAAAACAGGATTATATTCTAAATTGGCATCCAGAGATGATGGTTTGTAATGGTATGTTGAGGCGAAGGGGCGTTTAATTGAGCTCTCTCATTACTTATTTCATCTTACCCATACTCATCATTTCCAAAAGAACCAAGCAACTGTTTTAATGTTTCACATCCTCGTTCTGAAAGTAAAATTTTCATTTTATCTGAATAACAATCTTCCACACCTTTTTTTTCGATTGATAACACAAATGAATATAATCCTTTCAAATGTTCTATCTCTTTATAGTCCTTTTCCTTTTTATCATATTGATTAATAGCCGACCAAAAAATATGATTCTTTAATTTTCTTCCCACACTTAAATGCCTGTAATTATTTTTGTCTTTTGTTATACTTACCCCAGTAATTCTAACGTGATTCGTTTTTTCTAAATTAAAGACTTCCGTCTTTTTATGATTTGCAGACAAATGTAATCTTTTCAATAGATTATCGATTTCTCTCTTTATCATTTCTACTTTTTCTAAATAATCATCTTGAATTTGAAATGAAATTACCATATCATCCGCATACCGAGTGTATATCGGTCTTTTAATATCCATCTTCTTTAGCTTCCCATATAATAACCCATCAAACTCTTTCATATAAAGATTAGCTAATGCAGGAGAAGTTACAAGACCTAATGGCAAACCTTTTTCCCCAACACTACACTTCTTTACTATTTCGTAACACTCTCTCCTACTAATTGATGTATTCTTGTTTATTTCATAATAAAGACACTCTTCCAAATATTTATGATTAATGCTAGGGAAAAAATCTTTAATATCCATTTTTATAAATATATCATTATACATATGTGCATATGCATTTTTATAAATAGATGTTTTTGGTGCATATGCTTTTGCAAATTTTGATACAATAACATGCTTATCTAAATATGCAACTACTTTTTTATGATAATTTCTTAGTTCTGCTCCATCCTTATAAGTTACTATTTTTCGAACTTTATTTTTTGTTCTTATATACTTAACAATTAAATCCTCGTTCATTGAAAGCCTTTCATACTATCTGCGTATCTACTGCACAACCTATACACTCATCATATTTCTTATAGAAAAAATGATTAATTCCTTTTTTGCATTGAACAATTTTTCTTGTAATCTTTACATTGCCACTCTCTTTATAGTCATTTGATTTTTCAATCTGTATGAATTCTGCAGCTTGAAATAAATATAAACACATACCTATAACTCCTGATATATATACTCCTCCCACATTCATTCTTGGAGTAATAGAACAAGAATATATTGTTTTGCCCGTTTTCTCTTCTATCGTATTTATAAAAACCTGTTGTAAACAATTTTTTATTACTTTGATATACTCTTTCATTTGTTTATATTCTGAATTAAATATTTTAGCTTCAAACACATCAACATTGAAAATTGTTGCTATACAAAGCATAATTATTCGTGGTAATGCTGTAATTACTAATTTTCCATTTTTTACTGAATAATGAATCATTCCCCCAGAAACTTTATCGATATCTCTAGCAAATTTTATTTGGTAGTCTAAATGATTAGATTTTAAAAAGCTCATAATACTTTCACCTAATTTTTTACCTATCTTGTCTTCATAAAAATATGTATGCCAATTCATAACCTTGTTAGAAATAATGTTTCTTTCTACTCTTGGATAATATGTAATTACTTTTACATCACTCGTTTCATTTAAAAATGCTAATTTTATAAATTGACCAATTTTGTCTTCTTCAACTGCAACTTGATCCGGAACTAATAAACATGTTTTTTTTGCCATTTGTTCTTCACTTAAAAACAAACCAGTTTCAGCTCCTGTTGATATACTTTCATGAATAATCAAGTTTTTATCAGCTAAATAATTTGTTAGCATCTCTACTTGATATAAATCAGACATATAAATTTCATCATAATTGAGAAATCTAGTGTTGTTTCTTTTAAAAATAAAGTTATCTTCTAAAATTATTGGCTTATAATTAAAATTCTTTTCTGTTACAAAGTTTCTAATCACATTTCTTTTATCCTTCATACTTTTTCGTCGCCCATATTTAGTTCCACACAAAAAAATATATCTATACTCATCTACAATATCTTTTTCTTTAAATATGTATCTTTTCATTTTTTCTCCTTCAAAAAGGATCCTACTTAAATTTGGAAATAATTCTTTGCAAAAAGCAAATTTATTATGGGGTTCTTCTTATTGAGGCAAGTTTGCCGAAATAAGAAGGTTCATATAATAAATTTACTTTTAAGCTAAGCATCGACATCGTCGACCAAATTTAACCAAATTTCTATTGCTTTAACCTCAAACGCTGAGGTGGCAAAAAGCCTTACTAGGATCCTAATTCATTCTATCATATTATTCCCGATTTTTCAAATGAATCAAAATCACAAAAAATCTTTAATTTCTCATTTCTTTTTTCTTGCGTGTCATAATTCGAGTAAATATCACTTTCTACATCAAATCCTATACTCTCCAAAAATAATTTTGCTTTCTCATCTTTATAGTAATAGTACAGTAACAAAAGAATATATTTTGATGTCGTATGTTTTAAAAAATTAGGTTTATCTGGCCAAAGTGGCACAGACATCATATCTTTTGCCAATATTAAATTAATCAATATTAGTAAATCCATAAATGATATATTTATATCTTGTGGATTTGTAAACATTTGGTCATTCGTAATCTCCCTAATTCCTTTTAGCTCATATGACTTTTCTCTAATAACAATATTATATGCTTTTCCTTCATTGAAATATAAATTCTTTAACGCTTCTATCAATAAATCTATTGTAGTACTATCATTTATCTGTAGAAGCATCATAAGGATATCCGCATCTGAAAAATATACACGGCACCCTTCTTTTACATATAAATATCTCGTAAACTGTCCTTTTCTAACAATAAAATAGTTACTTTTCCTTCCGTAAATTTCAACTTTTATTGGTATGTAAAGCGTAAATTTCTTATTATATGAACTTATATTATTTTTGCTTCGAACATTATCATATAGATAATCTAAGCTTTGTATAAAATTAGACATTCCTGTTCCTTTCACTATATCTTCATCTACAACTTTTACACTATGATTGGTTTCTAATATTTCCCTCTTCCATATTTCTATACCCAAATTCACTAGGTAGCTTTCTTCTCCACAATTCGGACATACACATGTAGGCTCACTTCAATTATAACCGCTTGTTTAAATGATATGTCTTTTATTATTTTTTAACATAATATTTCTCATTCCGCATATTGTCCATTAAACAAAATATTATAAAAACACCTTTTTCATAACCCCATTCTCCATATCATCAATACTATAAATTGTATCCATGACCTCGAATGTCTCCCTTAAGTTCCCTCTGGCACTCTTCCAGCCAATTCCATCTGTAAACCACACAAATGTAAATCCGTCTATAGTACCAGCTTCCTGTGAAAGCATCTTATAACTTCTTGCTGTTTCATTTAATTTAGAACCACCACTCGCATAAAAATTTGTTTCGATTGCATATATCGTCTTATCTGTCTTTATAACAAAATCAAATCTCTTTGCCGCCTTACCATGATTTGACAGTGCCGATAAATCAATATTCCACTTTGATTCAACATCCTTCAAATACATTTCCTTAAAGTAATTCTCATTCTTTTTAAAGCCTGCTGCTACAATGTACTTCTCAACCAAATTTTCCATTTGATGTCCACCACGATTTTTTCGTCCATTAGAATCTAAGCCTGTTTCAATCCCCAATGCATAATCCACCAAATTATTTAAAAGATGATTAGCAATCATATCGAACAATCCTGTTTTTCTCATAAATACCTTATACTGCTCTACACCATAATTCATAGTTTTGAAATCATACAGAAAAGCACCATCTTCGTCCTGTGCATATATCTCTTTACCTCTGACTGCAAGTAACAACGGTATGCATTTTAATGTTTCCGGATATTTTGTCACTATCTTTTCAAACTCATCTTCTATATTCTTTGAGGCAATTAATGAATTTAAAATGTTAAGTTCTACTTTTATTTCATCAACATTTCTAATTACCTTTTCAAAATCTATGTAATAATCATAGCTTGAAATACTTGGTCTAAATTTACTCAACCATTCATCAAAATTTCTATTTGTCATTTGTTACTTTCTCCAATCTCTTCTTAGATATTTCCATATATTCTTCACTTACATCTATTCCTATAAATTTTCGTCCATATCGTACTGCCTCCACCCCCGTCGTTCCTGATCCACAGAAAGGATCTAATATAACTTGTCCTTCCTCTGTGGCAGCTATTATAATTCTTTCCAATAAATATTCCGGTTTCTGTGTAGGATGTTTCCCTTCTTTCTTTTCTGAAGGTTTTGTCAAAGACCCGGTCCAAACATCCTTCATCTGCTTTCCATCATTCATTTCTTTCATTTTCTGATAATTAAAAAAATGCCGAGACTTCTTATCATTCTTTCTAGCCCATAAAATGGTTTCTGTAGAATGTGTGAAGCATCGACATGCTAAGTTTGGCGGTGGATTCGTTTTCTGCCATGTTATGTTATTAATTATCTTGAAGCCTTCCTGCTCCAATGCCATACCAATCGAATATATATTGTGTAATGTTCCTGATATCCATATTGTACCATTTGGCTTTAGTACTTTCTTACATAACCTAATCCACTTTCTATTAAACCTATGTTTTTCTTCGACACCGGTTCCACTTTCTGAAAGTTTATCCCATGAGCCTTTATTTACTGAAACCATCTTTCCACCTTTACATGTAATCCCATCATTACTTAAAAAATACGGTGGATCAGCAAATATCATATCTACTGATTCTAGTTTCATCTTAGTTAGAATTTCAAATGAATCACCTACTACTAGCTGTGATTCATTAGTCTCAAAGTATAATGGCACTTTCTTTATAAATAAGTTATCCATTATATTTCTCCTTGTTTTTTGGAGCAAAATGCAAATCTCTATTAGCGGACACATTAACTCCATTTAATAATTACATATTATTACTTCTTCTCCGACTCTGTTGGATGCATCCGAATTGATCATACGCTTAACACTTACAACATCTATTTTGTATCCCTTATTTCCATATAACTCATTTATCAAATCCGTATTATGATTTGTCAGCATACAATAACATCCTCTTTCCGTTAGTTCATCATAAAGCTTTGCTAACCGCTTATGACTTTCAATATCAAATCCCTCCTTTGTATATGATTCAAACGAAGTTGGATTCAACGGTGCATACGGACTGTCGATAAAAACAAAATCATTTTTTTTTGCTTCTTTGCAAGCTTCTTCAAAATCTCCATCAGTAATAGTTATCCCCTGAAGATATTTAGAAATCTCTACAATAGCACCTTCATCAACAGATGCTCTATGACTATTATTATACGGAACATTAAATAAGCCTTTTCCATTTACCCTATATAAACCATTAAAGCAATGCTTATTAATAAACACAAACAATGCTGCCAATTCTACATCATATTCAGATTTCATCAACTTATCATTGTAATGTTCTCTTAGTGAATAATAATATTTCTTTCCATCTTCCCACATTTCTTCATCAAGTTTATTAACAGCTTTTAAAAACACATCTGGTACATCACATATCTGCTTATATGCATTTATCAATGCCTTGTTTATGTCATTTATCACTGCCTTTTCTGGCAGCAATTCGAATGTAACTGCTCCGCCACCTACAAATGGTTCAAAGTAATTATTATATTTCTCAGGCATACGCTCTTTAATTTGTGATAAAAGCTGTCGCTTTCCTCCAGCCCATTTCACAAATGGAGCAATATTTGAGTTACTCATTTAATTTTCCTCTTCTCTATGTCAAACAGACAATATTCTATTTGTTTATTATACTTTAAAACCAATAAAATAACAACAGCAACTTTCACTCTTAGTGAATACAAAAAATTTATTTTTGAAACACAAATATATACTCATGTGCCAACATTAAAAAAGAATTATTACGATTCTCCCAATATTTTGTTGAACAGCAATTATGCTGCTTTTTAATAATTATTTCTTTATTTGAAAAGCCAGCCTTTAAAAAACATTCCATCATCCTAAACCCTAGTGGAATAACTTTCCCATGCTTTCTAACATCCCCCATCATAACCGCACACATCTTACCCTTTTTAAGAACCCTATATGATTCTGCTGCCACTTTATTCATCTCATCTAAGAATTTATCCACACAAAGTAATGAAATATCACCTGATATTCCTTTACTATACTTAATAATATCAGCATATGGAGGATGGGTACAAATAAAATCAATATGCTCATCTTTAATAAAATGTAAGTTTGTTGCATCTGCATTTTTTGTAAATATCTTTGATTTTGTTTCACATTGGAATTTTAAATTTGCTTCAGAAATTGAAACTGACTGCGGATTAATATCAATACCTACCGCATTGCGACCTAGTAGCTTTGCCTCAACTAAAGTTGTTCCACTACCCATAAATTGATCTAAAACCCACTCTCCGGGCTTAGAGTAACGAAGTATCAGATTTCTTGGCACATACGGTGACCAGTTACCTCGATACTTCCCTGAATGCGTTGCCCATCTCCCTCTATCCACAAACGACCAAACTGTCGTTGTTTCAAGATGAAAATTATTTGGTTGTAAATTTATAAATATTCCCCCTCTCACTAATGCTATAAATAAATCTAACTCAACTTTGCTAAAAAATTCATTCTTCTTTCACAATAAGTGAATTTATATATTATTCACAAGCTGCGATAATATTCACAAATAATGAAAGAGGTATAGATATGCATTTTAATAATGATACTGGCCTATACCATGTTATAGGAACAAATATAAAACAATACAGAGAACAAGCGAATAGATTTGGTGGTGTCAATACCAATATAAATAGACTTCTTTTTTAACAAACCACCTCACTAAATAAAGCTTTACTAACTGCTGGTTTCAAGATTGCTAATAAATATGAAATATACCATAACAGCAACTTATTAGGCTGCTCTGTAAATCAAGATAATTTTTCTACTGTTTTTTGAGACAAAAATGTGTTAATGATCGAGCTATCAACTCCAAATGTTAGAAAGCTGATTAAGCTTTTAGTAATGAAACTAATAAAATAGTTTACTCTATTTTAATAAATTTTCAACATACCAATGGTTCATTCGGTCAATAAAAAACTAGCTACTTTTTCATTTAAGATCTAAAAATATAAATGCCTTTTAACTCCTATTGGTTATAATTTAGTATATATGCATCTCTTAATTTCTGATTGGTTTAATGCTCCAAAATATCGAGATTACTATGAATATATGATTGAACTGGATTGCCCATATTACTTTGATTACTTGCTTCTAAATGCAACTAGGTTATAATTTTAATTTATGAAAATTATAGTATAAACAAAGCCCCCAAAGTACAATAACTTTGAGGGATTTTTGTATATATCCGGTATTTTCGTAGACTATCTCTTTGAGAACTGTGGTGCTCTACGAGCTTTCTTAAGACCGTATTTCTTACGCTCTTTCATACGTGGGTCACGAGTTAAGTAACCAGCTTTCTTAAGTGCAGGACGGAAATCTCCATCTACTGTAAGGAGAGCTCTTGAGATACCATGTCTGATAGCTCCTGCCTGTCCTGTAAATCCGCCACCACGAACTGTGATGATAGCGTCATATTTATCTGTTGTGTTTGTAGCCTCGAGTGGCTGACGAACGATAATCTTTAATGTTTCAAGACCAAAGTACTCATCAATGTCTCTTTTGTTAATTGTGATTTTACCTGTACCCGGTACTAAATATACTCTAGCAATACTGCTTTTTCTTCTACCTGTTCCATAAAATTTTGCGTTTGCCACTGTATTTTCCTCCTCTCAATTATGCTCTCTCTTTGATTTCTAATACTTCCGGCTTCTGAGCCTCATGTCCGTGCTCTGCACCGGCATATACATGAAGTTTTGTAAACATCTGACGACCAAGTGGTCCCTTTGGAAGCATACCTTTTACTGCATGATCTATAACATACTCAGGCTTCTTAGCGAGCATTTCCTTGAGTGTTGTTTCTTTCATTCCACCAACATAATCTGAGTGATTGTAGTAAATTTTCTGGTCAAGTTTCTTACCAGTTACTTTAATCTTGTCAGCGTTGATAACGATAACATAATCACCTGTATCAATATGTGGTGTATAAGTAGGCTTATTTTTACCTCTTAATACATTTGCAACTTCTGTTGCAAGACGTCCTAATGTATGTCCTGTAGCATCAACTACATACCATTTTCTTTCAATTGTGGATGGGCTAGCCATATAACTCTTCATCCCAGTACCTCCTAACTTATTCACTTAGAATCTTATCTACTACATAAATTAATTATACTGCGCGTAGATGCTCTACCGGGGCTTTGGTTCAGCATGTCACACGCCACATTTCACTATTTTACAATATTCTTGTGCATAAGTCAAGCATTTTTCGCTTTTATTCCTATTTTTTTAATCTCTATCAACAATTTATCTATTTGAGCAGTTTTATATCAACAATCACGCTCACTCACAGCAGAATATATCCTCAAACCACCATTTCGATAAATAATAGAATACTTATAATATTACTACTTTGACCCTCTCATCATATTGTGATAAAATTCTTATTAAATGATGTGTGGTTTTAAAGATATTTTAATCATAACTAAAACTACAGCTTGCTGCATTGCTATGTAAATTACAATGTAAATGTGCAAAAGCAAAAAAACTTGTAAAAGAATTATAGAAGATGGGAGAATTAATTTTATGGAAAAAATCAATATTGACAAACTTATTTCAGAGATGACACTTGAAGAAAAAGCTTCTCTTTGCTCTGCCGCTGATGCATGGCACACAAAAAGGATTGACAGACTCAACCTTCCTTCGGCTATGGTTTCGGATGGTCCTCACGGACTCAGGAAAGAGGATGACAGTCCTGCACATTTCGGACTTCTTGACAGTATTGAAGCCATCTGCTTTCCAACCGCTTCTGCCCTCGCCTGCTCTTTTGACAGGGAGCTTATAGAAAATGTTGGAAATGCTCTTGGTAAAGAGTGTCAGAGTGAAGATATATCTGTTTTGCTCGGACCGGGCATTAATATGAAACGCTCACCTTTATGCGGACGAAATTTTGAATATTTTTCTGAGGACCCTTATCTTGCCGGCGAGATGGGTGCTGCTTTTGTAAATGGTGTGCAGAAAAATGACATTGGTACAAGTCTTAAACATTTTGCCGCAAACAATCAGGAATGGCGCAGAATGAGTATAAGTGCCGAGATTGACGAGCGTACGCTCAACGAGATTTATCTTACTGCTTTTGAAAAAGTCGTAAAACAGGCTCAGCCGTGGACTATAATGTGCAGCTACAATCAGATAAATGGCGAGTATTCATGCGAAAATAAAATGCTCCTCACTGATACCTTGAGAGACAAATGGGGGTTTAAGGGGCTTGTCATGACTGACTGGGGTGCAATGAATGACAGAGTAAAGGCTCTTAAGGCAGGACTAGACCTTGAAATGCCGTCAAGCCACGGTGAAACAGATAAACTTATCGTGAAAGCCGTAAATAATGGCTCGCTTGATATGGAAACTTTAGATACTGCCGTCAGGCGAATACTCACACTTGTTGATAAGTCACTTATCTCAAAGGATAAACATTCTGGTTTTAAATACGATATGGAATGGCATCATGCGATTGCAAAGGAAACTGCTGAAAACTGTGCCGTTCTTTTAAAAAATAACGGTGCACTCCCACTCAGCAAAAACCAGAAGATTGCATTTATCGGCGAATTTGCTGACAAGCCCCGTATTCAGGGTGGCGGTTCAAGCCACATAAACTGCCATAAAATAGACAGTGCATTAAATTCGGCAAAACAGTTTGCTGATGTTACATATGCTAAAGGTTATAATACCGATAATGACATTACTGACGAGGCACTTTTAAACGAGGCGGTTAATGCTGCAAAAAATGCGGATATTGCCGTGATTTTCGCCGGACTTCCGGACGCATTTGAAAATGAAGGCTTTGACAGAAAACATATTGATATGCCTAAATGCCAGAACGAACTTATAGAGGAAATATGCAAGGTACAGAAAAATGTTGTTGTTGTGCTGCACAATGGTTCTTCCATTACTATGCCGTGGCTTGACAAAGTAAATGCCGTTCTTGAAATGTATCTCGCCGGAGAAGCCTCAGGAGCAGCAGCCGTCAATCTTTTGTTCGGAGTTGCCAATCCATCCGGAAAACTTGCAGAGTCTTTCCCTCTCCGTATTGAGGACACACCTGCATACTTAAACTTCCCGGGCAACAGAGATAAGGTAAATTACAACGAAGGAATTTTTATCGGTTACAGATATTATGATAAGAAGAAAATGGATATACTTTTCCCATTTGGCTACGGATTAAGCTATACTAAATTCAGATATGATAATATGAAAATAAACGGTAAGAGTGCATCAGAAAATGATTTTTCATTTAAAGATAACGATAATGTAACAGTCAGCGTTGATATAACGAACATCGGCGAAGTCGAGGGTGCCGAAATCGTGCAGCTTTACATTGAAAATCATATAGATGAAGATAACAGACCTGTTAAAGAATTAAGGAATTTTGCCAAAGTAAAACTTGCTCCCAGCGAGACAAAAACGGTCACATTCACTCTCGGATTCAGAGCATGGGCATATTATAATGAAACAATACACGACTGGTATGCACCGTCAGGTGATTATAAGATACTTATCGGAGCATCATCAAGAGATATAAAAGAAGCAAAGAAAGTATCTGTCTTATCTACAGTAACAATTCCGTTTGTCGTAAACAAGGCTGCAACCTGCGAGGATGTAGAACGATTTGCCAAAAACAAAGCTCCTCTTGACGATATGCTTATGAAATGTGTAAAAGCACGGCATAAAGAGGACTCTGAAAAGACATTAGAAGAAGAATTAAAAGACCTTAAATGCGGTTTTGGCGGTGTCCCTATTCACTCAACACTTTCATTTACACCTGATGAATTAAAATATGAAGATATACAGCAGACAATTAAGGCAATAAATGAATCTGAAAAATAAAGCGTGACGGATTACTCAAAAAATGTCGGAAACCAAAAATTTCCGACATTTTTTAATCAAATAACTATAATATGAAACTTATCTATTCATTTCCATAAAAATAATGTATGCACACACACTACTTTAAAATTTTTAATCTAACCTCCCAATTTTATCCCTGCGTAAGCATATTTATACCACCGTATGAAATTTCAAGTGAAAGTCTTGCCGCTTTAACCGCATCCTCAAGTGTATCTGCTGCCGCAAGAAACCCATTCGGATGACAAAATCTAAGCGTTTTTATACCACTTATCTGCCTTAATTCATCTGCGTCCTTTCCGCACCATTCCTCAGGAAAATCACATACAAGCGTATTGTCATCCGCACTTAACGGAACACCCTGCACACTGTAACCACCTCTGTTTGACGGATAGACAACATATTTATATCCGCTGTCAATAACTGCATTTTTCCACGGAGCAAATTTAGATAACACGAGTACCTCTCCATCACATTTTTCCATGTCAGCCTTTACAAGTTCGGTTGCCCTCAATATTCCTGCGACCGCATTAAAATGATTTACAAGTATCACTTTTGCAAATTCTACGGCTTTTTTAAAGCAGCCGTCATAATCCTGCTCAGTATCCCATCCCGGATTAAACTCACCTATTATCTTTGCTATATCATTGTCACATCCCGTATTGTCAGACTCATCAAGTGGCTGTATAAATTTTTCATCAAACCTTGCCGCTTCTTCTTCGCCGACACACGCCGCTCCGAACTCTCTCCACAAAAGACCGAAAGCCGCATACGGACAGCCGTTTTCTCTGTACCCCTTATCTTTCTGGTGATGATCAAATTTGCCTCTGCCAATATCATATATGATACCGTCAAAGTCTTTCGGAACTTCAAATCCCCTTATCACCTCAATATCAGGTTTTATCATTTCAAGAAATGCTGTTGCAAAAACATCATCTGAATGAAATTTTGCACCATGCGTAAAAGCTTTTGAAGGAAGCTCAACTTTTCCCTCAAATATTTTTTCATCTACAACAAAACTCATAATAAAAACCTCCTTTTTTTAATGTACTCAGATAATTGCGAAACTAATTATATGTTGTGTTACTTGCACAATCTAATCAAGGATTATGATAATACATTTTAAAACAGGCACCCTCCAAAATCCAAAACTTTAAGGGTGCCATTTAAAATCTAATTACATTGTGCATGACCTGACAACCCGGCCACGCTTTCGAGTGAACAATATCTATGCAAGTTCTTTGTCAAGGTTTTCTTTGATTGCCTTGATAAAGTCCTGACTGTTAAGTACCGTTACATTCTCAAGTGATGTGATAAGTGCAAGATCTTTTGTCATCTTTCCTGACTCGATTGTTCCAAGTGTTGCTTTTTCAAGCTTTTCTGCAAATGTCATAAGCTCAGGAATGTTGTCAAGCTCACCTCTCTTGCGGAGTGCTCCAGTCCATGCAAATATCGTTGCAACAGAGTTTGTAGATGTCTCCTCACCTTTGAGGTGCTTATAATAATGTCTCTGAACTGTTCCATGAGCAGCTTCATACTCATATACTCCTGAAGGTGATACAAGCACTGATGTCATCATTGCAAGTGAACCGCAGGCTGATGATACCATATCACTCATAACATCGCCATCATAGTTCTTACAAGCCCAGATAAATCCGCCTTTTGCTTTCATAACACGTGCTACTGCATCATCGATAAGTGTATAGAAATATTCTATGCCTGCTGCTTCAAATTTATCCTTATATTCTGCTTCATAAAGGTCATTAAATATGTCCTTAAAGTTGTGATCATAAATCTTTGAAATAGTATCTTTTGTGGCAAACCATAAATCCTGTTTTGTATCAAGTGCATAATTGAAACAAGCCTTTGCAAAACTTGTGATAGATTTGTCAGTATTATGTATTCCCTGGATGATGCCCGGTCCGTCAAATTCCTGAATAGTCTTGCGTATTTCTTTTCCGTCCTCGCCCGTAAATACAAGCTCTGCTTTTCCCGCTCCCGGTACTTTAATCTCTGTATTCTTATATACATCACCGTATGCATGTCTCGCAAGTGTAATAGGTTTCTCCCAGTTCTTTACACAAGGAGTGATTCCTTTAACCTGAATAGGTGCACGAAATACTGTTCCATCGAGAGCGGCTCTGATAGTACCGTTTGGTGACTTCCACATCTCTTTAAGATCATATTCTGTCATTCTTGCTGCATTTGGTGTAATAGTCGCACATTTAACAGCAACACCGTATTTTTTTGTAGCTTCAGCAGAATCAATAGTAACCTGGTCGTCTGTCTCATTGCGGTGCTCAAGACCAAGATCATAATATTCTGTCTTTAAATCTATATATGGAAGTAAAAGTTCATCTTTAATAATCTTCCAAAGAATACGTGTCATCTCATCCCCGTCCATCTCTACAAGTGGCGTTGTCATTCTAATTTTGTCCATCATTTAACCCTCCGATATTCTATTATGTACTCTCGGCATCTTCTCGAAACGAGTCATTTCGGCTGCATTTCCGATATACTGTTTCCATTTTCTCGTCGTACCGTTCCCGCTTTGCTTAACGGCAATACGCATCTGCACAGCCTGTCACTTAAGTATTTTATCATATTTTTTTTATTTTGTGAAGTGCGGCTGTCAGTCAATGTCTCAACTTCGACAATAAATGTCTAATCTTTTTTCTTTTTACCCAGTCAATTTTTAGTCATTTTTCACAAATCCACATAAGTTCCTTTGTCATATTTCACGGTTTTTTTCATATTTTATTGACTTTTTATCCCCTGCCGTTTACGATACGGATATGTGCTGCCTGTTGCTATCAATCCTATTCACATACAGGGCACAGCAAGTGTTATAACTGCCTGTTTTGATGTGAACAGCAGCATAACAATATTATCGCGGCCTTCCGTTAAGGAGGGTATTATGAAATCGACCGATTCAAAAAAATTATTTTTTCACAATAAACTTATAACTTTATTTCTTATTGCTGCAATCTGTATCGGCATCATGCCTGACAGTGTCTTAGCAGCATCACAATATCCCGTCATCATTTTGACAAGTTACAACAGAACGCTTAAGATAGGTGACACTTTTTATCTTGCCGCATTCACCTCAAACGGCAGTATTCCGACATATAAGAGCACGAGCAGTAAGATTGCTTCCGTAACTTCACTTGGCGAGATTACGGCGAAATCTCCCGGAACTTGCAAAATAAATGTCAAATCAAAAAAAACTGAGGTCAGTTGTAAGATAACAGTAAGCAAAACAAAGCTTGTTTTATCCAAAAAATCTGTTTCAATAGAACACGGTGAAAATTTCAAATTAGATGTAAAATCTTCCACAAAATCACAGATTACTTATAAGAGTAACAAAACAAGCGTTGCCGCAGTTGACGATTCGGGCAATATAACAGGCTGCAAACCGGGTGATGCGATAATCACCGTAAAAGCTGACACTTCAACGGCTTTGTGTAAAGTCAAAGTAAAGACACCGACAGTTAAACTTTCACATTCTTCTCTGTCTCTTTATAAAAATCAGTCAGCTTCAATAAAGTGTGAAGTCTCATCAGGTCTTGCACCCGTCTGGAAATCAAACAAACAAAGTATAGTTTCCGTAGATGAGAACGGTCTTGTCACTGCCCACAAACACGGCAGTGCGGTCATTAGTGCCACTGTTGACGGTGTTAAAAAAATATGCAGTATCGAAGTTAAATCTCCTGTCATAAAACTCAACCATTCATCACTAAAACTAAAACCAGGCGAAACTAAGACTCTCACTGCTTCTGTTTCGTCAGGCAATGCTTCGACATGGACTTCTAAGAAAACAAGTATTGCCACGATAAATCAAAAAGGTGTGGTTAAAGCAAAAAAAGCAGGCACGACCATCATAACCGCATCGGAAGATGGTGCATCTGCTTCCTGTACCGTCACTGTAACAAAGTAACATAGATAAATTTTTCATTTAAGGAAGGCTGCGATTTTTTCATTTTTATTTTAATAACTGTTTTTTATCAATCTTTCCCGTGTCCTTATTGTGCGGCATATCATCGAGAATAATTATTCTTCTCGGCATCTCAAAGTGGGCAAGTTTTTTTCGCAAAAAAGCATATATTTCTTTCTCTAACTCATCCCGTTTCTTATCACCTTTTAAATATTTATCTTTTACGCTCTCTTTAAGTGCCACATAAAGCGTGAGTATATCTCTGTCCTTTTCCAATATCACAACAGCCTCGCTTATTTCCTCTTTTTCGCTCACCGCCGCTTCTATCTTCGCTTTTGAAACTTTTCTGCCCCTTATCCCCACTATATCATCTGAACGCCCGTCAAAATACAGATTGCCGCAATCATCCATATATCCTCTGTCTTTAAGCGTAAACGGACATTTCACTCCATACACATGAAAATCATTTGTGACATATATCTCCCCTTCTTTTACGCTGACATCAACTTTCGGAAACGGCTTACCTATAAGATTTCTCTTTTCCGTCATATTCTCATCCGTTACATATGATATATAATTCAACTCGCTTGCACCATAATACAAAATGACTTTCGTATCTGGAAATATCTTTTTTAAACTTTCTGCATCTTTTCTTCCCAGACTCTGCGAACCAGACAATATCATTTTTATATTAACATTCTTCTCCTTAAAACACTCCGGTATGCACATTAATTTTGATGGAATAAGATAGATAGTGTCTGCTTCCCACTGTTTTATGGTCTTTTCCCACTGTTTTGGATTAAACCTGTTTTCCACAATGGTAACTGCCCCTGCATATAGCTGTGCCATCACAAGATTTAGATTGCCCGTAAAAGCAAGACTTCCCTGCACAAACATTCTGCTGTTTTCACCAATCCCGAATATCTCATTTTGTATAGGAAAGAAATCAGCCCAGCTCTCATATGTTCTGTAAAGTATCTTTGGCACGCCTGTCGTCCCCGATGTCATTACCGCCATACAGACCTCATCCGGTATCTCATTGATTTCAGGCAGTTGTGTCATATCTTTTTGGACTATCATCGGTATATCTCCATTTTTATTGCACGCAATAAATAATATAAGCTGTTCCAAAAAAGACTCACTTTTTATCATATAAACTTTTCGTCCGGACTCCGTGCACTGTCCAAGTTTTTGCCACATTCCTTTAACTGCGGTTCCATAATTTCCATCCGCATTTATTTTTATCTTTTCTGCATATTCATCTGCCGCTTTTTCAAGTTCTTCATATGTATATGGAATTCCGTCCTCTACAAAAGCAAGTTTATTTTCATCTTTTTCACATAGCATCTTATAATAATTCATTTTCTTTCCCCTGTCCTTTAAACTATCATAACTTATATAAGTCTGGTTTCCACAATCCCCTATTTTTTCAATAATATCGCACTTCCTACCCCGCCAGCCGCCGCAATACCACACACGGCATATCCGCCGCCTTTTAACTCTAATGCCCTTAATGCATGAAGTGTTATAATCGCTCCTGAAGCTCCATAGGGATGACCGTAGGCAAGTGCACCACCGAAAACATTATATTTTGATACCTGCTCCGGAAAAGTCCTTGCAAACAATACATCTATAACGGCAAATGCTTCATTACACTCATAAACATCAATATCCTGCGGACTTAAGCTGTTTCTTTTAAGAATTTTCTCTATTGCGGCTATGCATGACTTAGGACTACGATCAGGTGTTCCTCCTGTCTCCGCAATATCGATAAATTCTCCCTTGATTTCACAATTATTTTCCCTGACATACTTTTCTGAGCACAAAATCACAAAAGCCGCACCGTCATTTGTAAGACACGCATTTCCTGCCGTTATTATATTTCCATTTTCAAGTATGGCTGGCAGCCTGTTCAGCAGTTTCTCACTCATCCTGTCACGGATTCCCTCATCTTTATCACATCCGTCTGCCACACTCACGACAATGTCCTTTAAAACACATTTATCTCTTGCTTCTTTTGCAAGCCTGTGGCTTCTAAGTATCCATTCATTCATTTCTTCCCGTGATATTTTTTCGTCTGCTGCCGTAAGTTCCGCACCGTCTAACATCGCAGTCTGACGGTGTGTACCCGGCATAAACTTCGCCACCTTATACCATTCATCTCCAAACTCTGCATAGTCCGGATGATTAGAATTATATGCTCTTTTCGGTGCAGTCGAACTACTCTCAAATCCTCCGGCAATAACAATATCTGCCTGTCCTGCATCTATCTTTGCCGCCGCAAGTGCTATACTCTCCAAAGATGAACCACATTGCATATCAACCGTAAACGCCGGAGTTTCCACCCCAAACACCGTTGAAAGTGACATGACTCTTGCTATATTTCCTCCTGCACCAACAGCATTTCCGGCAATGATACAGTCAACTTTATCTATCCCCGTCCTCTCTGCCAGCCTGTCAAGCACACCTGCACCAAGCTGCTCTGCAGATATATGTCTATACATACTGTTTTCAATCCCTATATAACTCCTCAGCCCGTCAATTATATATGCCATAAATACTCCATTCTCTGTTTCTGCCGTGTTCCACACTTATGAAGCACCCAGAAGTCTATATTTAAAATTTTTATAACTTCCTCTTACCTATTATCTCAAATCCGTTAAACCCACTATCTGTATGCCTGCTTTTTTTAATCTCTCTTGCATTTTATCTCAAACACTTTAATTCCTTTGTTCTCATCGCTGCCACAACCGCTTCTTTGCACCATTCCCGTAATCATATTTCCATCTCTATACAGATATATCCTCTCACCTGCAAAAACCGGAAGAATATATTTTATCTCAATCTTAAATGCAGACTCCATTTTTTTATTGTCATAAGTGGTTTTATTTTCTTTTCGTCTTTTTTTTAAATCAAAAATATCTTTATCTGTTTCTTTTCCAAACAAATCTTTATCTTCAAGAAATTTTTCCATAATAAGAAATCCGGGTACTACTGCTTTCTCATTTCTGTGTATCGGATTTTTATCATCCACGCTCTCCACAAAATCAATTATCTCTTTATTTCCAAAAAGCATATCACAAATTTTTCCGTTACTTTCCACTCCCATGTATTCGTCACTTATATGCTCTTTATCTTTTGCATCACTATCCGTAATGCTGTCTTTTATCCTATCCGCTGATGAGTTAAATGCATTTTCACTGCTGCTTATTAGTTTTATAAGATGTATATCAAGTCTAATTTTAGAACCATCCAAAAAACTCTCACTAACCGACATAAGTGCATAATTCTTTTTCTGCCTTAAAATTTCTGCTGCCGGCTCATCGTTATAATATATACAATCACTTAAACGGCACTTAACTTTATCAGCATCATACCTGTTTCTATCACAATCCCCATTATCCATTTCAGAATGTCCTGTTTCTGTCTGATTACACTTATTAGACATTTCAGAACATCCCGGTTCATCATACTTATTTCCCATTTCTGAATGTCCTATTTCTGTCCTAAGACAAATATTTTTTATTTCAGGCTTTTTTAATTCAAGACTTGCTTTTGCTATGACCCAGTTTGAAAAACCCGGGATTTTAGAAAAAGCAGCAAAATATCTTCTTAACAATCCATGTTCCATATAAATCCTCTTAACCGCAAAAATTTAATTTCTGTATATTTTATCCCTGTAGCATATCAACTATTACCATTCACACCTTAGATATATTTTGTCGATATGCATAATTGTATCTCAAAAACTTCCAAAAAAAGTATATAATTTTGTCTCATTCGTGTCAACCCATATAATTTTTAGGTTGACAATCTAATTCTACATCTATATACTTGCAAATAAATAATTAAATGTTTGCGAAACCATTATAATCTTTAATTATAATTTCGCAAACACTTAATAACACTTATTTAGGAGGAAACAAATGAACAACTCAATAACTAAGAACAAAACAACTTTTACAACCCAGAATCTGGTACTTATGGCACTTTTTGCCGCCGTACTCTGCGTATCGGCATACATAAGCATCCCTCTTCCAAACGGAAGCCATATCACGGCACTTAACTTTGTAGTGACACTTATCGGACTTGTCTTTGCAGTTGAACAGTCCTTCTTCATATCTCTTGTATGGCTTTTACTCGGTGCTGTCGGTGTACCTGTATTTATCGGCGGTCAGGGAGGAATCGGATACCTGCTCGGTCAGTACGGCGGATATTCTTTCGCTTTCGTAATTATCGCAATTGTACTTCCAATCGTCTGTAAACGCACATACAGCAGAATATATTTCACAATAGCAGCTATTGTTTCAGCAGTATTTGTAGACCTTTTCGGAACTTTATGGATAATGATAATCGGAGGAATCAATTTTAAAGCGGCATTTATCGCAGGCTTCGTACCATTTATCGCACTTGATACCGTGAAAGCCATTGTTGCCGCTTTTATTGCTCCTTCATTCAGAAAAATATTAAACAATGCCATAGATTAATGTCACGATGTTGATGTCAAAAGGTATTTTGACACCAACTAATGCCACGGATTGCTTCATTGCTGTACAATTTTCGCAATCCTGCAAACACCTCCAATTTTATTGTCGGTGTTTAGTGGATCATTTTTTTATACATCCTTTACACCCGGCACAACCTGCCGGGTTTGTTTTTGTCATGTCCACCGAATAATCAAACATTGAGGACAGTGAACATACAGCCTGTGATGAGATACCCTCACCTGTTCCCGTAAAGCCAAGTCCCTCCTCGGTTGTTGCCTTTACATTTACCCTGCCAACTTCGATATTAAGCGTTTTTGCTATATTTTCCCGCATAGTGTCAATATAATCCCGAAGTTTCGGACGCTGTGCTATCACGGTCGCATCAATATTTTCTATAATATAACACTCCTCATCAAGAAGCTTTCCAACCTCACCAAGAAGTTTTATGCTTGATATTCCCTTATATCTGTCATCCGTATCAGGAAAATGTTTTCCTATATCTCCGAGTGCGGCCGCACCCAGAAGTGCATCCATAATAGCATGGAGAAGCACATCTGCATCCGAATGTCCAAGAAGCCCTTTTTCATATGGTATATTTACACCGCCTAATATAAGGTCACGCCCCTCGACTAATTTATGAACATCATAACCCATTCCTACTCTCATATTAAACCTCATTTCCGTGCAATATCATCCGCACTTACATAAAATTATTATAATAACATTACATTTACCATTCACACTGTTATCATTACGATTAGTCACATCATACTTTTTTCGGTACAAAAACAAACGAACCATAAATATACGAAAATCCCCTGAAGCATATGTTTCAGGGGATTATATAGTAGCGGGAGAGGGATTTGAACCCACGACACCACGGGTATGAACCGTGTGCTCTAGCCAACT
>ERZ894203.805-NODE-805-length-20978-cov-16.989724_pt1 | contig 20978 bp, 30 predicted proteins | sample MGYA00380286_ERZ894203 | MGnify/ENA primary metagenome ERZ894203 (study PRJEB32331, sample SAMN06328484) | human gut metagenome | biome: human gut microbiome; feature: stool | host: Homo sapiens | collected 2014-02-06 ... | reverse complement strand
TCTCAATGCCGGTATAGGACGCGCTGGGCGTGATGCCGGACTTGGTAATGGCTTCTGCTACGGTCATAGCAAAACTCCTTTCATTTGGGCTGATAATAGGTCAGGCGCAGCTGCATCTGCATCCGGCAGCTGCCCGCGCTGCTGGTGACGATGTAGCCGGTGGAGGTGACGGACACGCCGATGGGCTGGCGGGGCGCTTCCAGCGCGGGGAGATGGTGGCAGTCGTTTTGCGCCATCACCCAGTCGGTAAGCTGCTCAAAAAAGCCGCTGTTCTGCACGGTGAGCACGTCCGCCTCGCCGTACTCCCGGCGGGACAAAAAGAGGTAGTTCTTTGCCATGTCCCGGCCGGAGAAATACTCGGTGAGCACCGGGTCACCGGGGCTGTCCTCGATGGAAAAGGCGGTAGCGTCCTCATCCAGCCCGGCAATGCGGAAGGCCGCGCCGGTAGCCTCCTGCTCCTCCGCGATGAGCGGGCAGGTTTTGAGCCACGCCCGCAACGCGGCAATGGTGGGTCGTACTTCGCTCACTTTTCACCTCCGAGGAACTGTTTTGCGGCGTTGTGGGCGAACTTCACCAGCTCGTCCTTGTGGTCGGCAATGGCCCGCTGGCCCCAGTAGGAGCCACGCAGGCGGTTGTCGCCGTGCAGGCCTGCGCCCTGTTCATGCAGATAATACTGCTTGCGGGCGTAGGGTGTGTTATACACTAGCAAGCCCTCGTCGAACTTCGACGCCTGATTGACGCTGTTCTTCAGCATGCCGGTGTCAAAGGGCACATACGGGTCAACCGTTTTGGCTACATGCTGGGAAAAGGCATACTGCACTTTTGCAAAGCCTGCATCCAGGTCGGCCTGCAGGCCGGGCCGGAAGGTGATCTTAAAATCAAAGACCGGTGCGCTCATGGTCTCAGCTCCCTTCCACATGCCAGTGCGGCAGCAGGGGCTCCCGGTTGTCCGAGACTGCCGCCACCGTGCAGCAGGGGTGCGTCTTTTCCAGCCGGGCGTATTCCTCGGCGGTCAGGCTCTGCACCGCACCCTGCACCACCTTCCAGCCCCGCTTGAGCGTCCAGTGCTTTGCCTTTTCGGCAGCGGGCAGGGCTGCCCACTGCACATAGGGCAGGTAGCCCAGGGTGCAAACGCTGGCCGGGATGCGGATTTGGATGGTGCGCTCGGGGTCCTTGCTGGTGCCGGTGCCGGAGGTGTCCAGCTTTTCCCGCCAGCTGCAGGCCGGGAACACCCAGCACTTGGGCGTATCAGTGTCGGCCTTGGGGTCGTGGATGAGGTTCACCACGGTAACAGACGTGTTCATCTCACATGATCCCCCTGTACAGCAGGCCGTGGGGGTCAGACCCGAGGGCGGCTTCCAGCACATGCCAGGCTTCAAAACGCACGGCAGCGGACAGGCTTGTGTTGGCCGCAAAGGTCACAGCATAGCCGTCATTGGAGACGCTCTGTGCGCCCGGTGCAGCACCCACAGCCAGCTGGGCAGCCAGCAGATCCACGATCTGGGCGCAGGCATCCGCCAGCATCTGGCGGCAGCTCTCGCACACGGCGGCATGGGGTTCCGCCTTGCCAAAGGTAGCGCTGTCGATGAGGCGGGACGCCCGGCTGCACAGCACACCGAACGCCAGCTCACTCACCGTGCCGCCCGCCGCCTGGTACTCCGGGTAGGTGCAGTAGTTCATGGGCGGGGCCCTCCTTACGCCTCGATGCGCTTGATGTACAGGGTCTTGGGCTTGGACACCTTGATGCCGTACACCTTGCGGCCCTGCACAGCGGACGCGCCAATGTACTTGCCGGAGCCGCCCAGATCCTGCAGGTGCACGGGGGTCTGCCACTCCATCACACGGTGGCACCAGTTGGGGTGGCCGCAGATGAACTCGGTGGTAGTTTTCTTGGTGCTGACACGGGTGGTGTTCTCGAAGTCCATGTTGTTGGATTCGTACACCGCAAAGCCGGCGATCTGACCCACCGCACCGGTCTGCACCAGCTGCTGGGACAGGTCACCCTGCTTGATGAACTTGTCATCCTGCATGAGGATCTCCAGATACTCAGGGCTGACGATCATAAAGCGGCCGGTCTGGGGCACGCCGTTGCGGCTCAGGGTGCGCTTGGCGGCCAGAGCCTCTTTGTAGGCGGTGGAAGCGGTGCAGGCGGTCTTGGTGGCGCTGATGGTAGCACCGGTTGCACTCTGCAGCGCCTCGATGGACTTCTTGTCGATGGACAGGGCCATGGAGTAGGCGGCGCTGTCCAGACGCTCGGCGGTGATGCCGTCGGGCACGGATGCAGCGTCAAAGCCGTCGATGATCTCATTGACAGCCTCGTCGTTGTCGATGTCCAGATCCAGATAGGTGGTGGTGCCGGCATCGGCATCCACGCCGTTTGCCTTGTCGTATGCCTTGACGGCCACCTCGGTGTCACGCACCGGGATCTTGACCTTGCCGGCCTTGGGGCTGCCCTCGTAGCGGGTGTTGAAGATCGCACCGTCACGGGTGACCAGAGTGGCCCGCAGCTTTGCGTCTACCAGAGCGGAATACCGCTCCTGATTTGCATGTGCCATGTTAAACTCCTTTCGTTTTACAGGTTCAGTTCGGGATTCAGGGACTTAAAGGCGGCTTCCACACCATTGGATTCGTTGGCGGGCGGTGCGCCATGCTCAGCGCCGGTAGAGACCACGGCCACGCCGGCGGCACCGTCTTCACCAAAGGCCCAGGGGTTGGCCTTGGCAGCGTCGTCCAGAGCCTTGTCAATGTCGGCGCTGCAGTCCTTGGAGCCCTTCAGAGCGTCCAGATCCAGCAGGGCACGCACCGCCTTGACGCTGCGGCCCTTCTTGCCCAGGATGGCAGTGTTCAGGGCGCTGTCAAAGGCAAAGCCGTCCGCCTGGGCCTTCATGTCCGCCTGCAGCTTGGTCAGCTCGGCCTCGTACTCCTCGGGCTTCTTCTTGCCTTCAAAGGCTTTCAGGCCGTCCTGGGCGGTCTTGAGCTGGGCGTTTGCGTTGTCCAGCTGGGCCTGCAGGGCAGTGGCGGCGGCCTTTTCGCGGTTGACGTCGTTGCCGTTCTCCTGCATGATCCAGTTCAGCTGTTCCTCGGTAATGCCGGGGATCTTGTTCTTCACATCTTCGCGTTTCATGGTGGAAACTCCTTTCAGGTTGTGTGACCACAGTTTTTTACACTGTTCGCTGTCAGTATTCGGTCTTGGGCGGGGTACGCACCGCCCGCTGCGTGGCACCGTCTGGAGGCATCGAACCTCCCGCTTCCGGTTTTGGAGACCGGCGCTCTTCCCGAATGAGCTAAGACGGCATGAAAAAAGCACCATGCTTTTGCACGGTGCTTTGGATGGGCAAAAGAAAACCACGGTGCGTGTGCATCGTGGTTCAGTTGATGATTTCAAAATTGCCGGCAGGGTAAAGGTAATCTTCCCCGGTATCGTCTACAATGCGATACCAGCCGCGTTCGACAGAAAGAACTTTATAGATTTTGCCGTGAGTTAATTCCAGCGGAGATGTATCGCCAATGTAACGGACTGTATCAATCTTCGTCATAGAACCACCTCTTTACCTTGAATTTTACTTTTTCGCTGCCATTCTGGAACCAGTGGACTTCCGCCTTTACAGCTTCGCCGTCAACATCAAGCCAGCCCTTCGCTTTGCAGTGCTGCCAGTCCTCAGGCTTGCCGCCAAATTCATCGGACAGGCCCTGCGCAACTTCCTCACGAAGAGGATTGACGCCACCTTTTCCGGCGAATACCTGCGCATTTTGTGTTCTGGTTCCTTCAACAAAATAATATTCCTCTCCGGTGGATTTGTCAACCACAACGTAGTTTTTTGCTTTTGCACCAACGCCACGGTAAATTTTGAAGTCGTTCGGAGTTGTCTTTGCCGCCCATCCGGCCTTACTGGCTTCACTCCTGCCAAACCTCGGCACGCTGACACGGGCACTGTCCACCCGCCCGCCGGTGGCCTTAGCAAACTCGCTCAGGCTCTGGCGGGCTGCTTTCAGGCGCACGGCGCTGTCGGTGGTGTCAGACCCGGCGGCACTCTCGGCCAGATACCGCTTCTTCCATTTGCGCACGTTCCGCTCCCGGGCACGCTGCATCTGGTTGACCTCGTACTGGGTGTACAGTTTGCCGTTGTACTCGATGTTCCGGGCGTTCATCTCCTGCAGGCTCTCCTCCGTCCAGGTGGGCGGGTCGCCCAGCTCAGGGAATACGGCAAAAAAGGTGTGGCGGCAGTTCCAGCCGCAAAGCCCAGCGCCGGTTCCGTAGCCGGTGGCCTGCTCAAAGTCCGGGTAATGCTTGCCCAGGTAGTCCACAGCCCCGCCCCGATGGAAGCGCCGACCCTGCCACTCGGCGTGACTGGGGCGGGCACCACCGTGGGCGCTGGTCTCAACGAACTCCACGTTCATTTCGTCCATGCGGGCTTCCTGCAGCTTGCCTGCGGTCTGGTTGACACCGGTCAGCACCGCCCGGCGGGCCGCAACTTCCAGCGAATCTGTGTGGCCGCTGGGGTAAGTGATCTCCGGCATCTCGTCTGCAAGGCTGTCCACAGCCTGCTTGACGGCGGTTTTGTAGTCAAAGGCACCTGTGGCCACCTTGCCCCAGGCGACATCCAGCGTGCGCTCAAAGGCCCCGGAGACGGTGTTGGCCGTTGTGGCCGTGAGGTTCCGCCATGTGCCGCAGGTCTGCCGGGCACCGGCGTTGAGCAGGTTGTTCAGGGCCGCGCTCTCTTCAAAGGGTGTGGGCTCGAGGTTGTAGTGGTAATAGATGGCATCTTCCCGCTCCATGGCTTCGGTGGCAGCCTCTTTGAGCAGCCTGCGGATGGTGGCTTCGCTCTTGCCGCTGTACTTTGCCAGCAGCTTGACCACGTTCTCCCGCACCGCCTCGGTCTGCTGGTAGCGCCACAACTGCCAGTCGGCCGTTTCGGTGAGGGTACCCATTTTGCCGATGCGCCGGGCGACATCCTGTAAGATCTCATCCTCGACCTGCTGCGCCAGCTGCACAAAGGCATCCGGCATGGCATCGAGGTAGCTCGGCGGCAGCATCAGGCACCTCCGAAGGTGAGCTGCTCATCGGTCTGGCTGTCAGCCTTGGCCTCTGCCGCCCACTGGTGGGCCTCGTCCTCGCTCAGACCATACCGGGCGGACAGATACCGGCAGCGGGGCACAAGCCCTGCCAGAGCGTCCTCCCGCAGCTGTGCGGTACGCTCCTGCTCGCTGACAATGTAGCTGTCGTCCCAGTTGACCGAGATGCTGGTGTCCGGGTCCACATCTGCACCCAGCAGGTTCTTTGCCGCCCACAGGATGGCCCGCAGAATGCCGATCAGTGCCGTCTCAATGGGGATCTGGTTTTTGTTGGCGTTCTGCACAAGGTCCTGTCGGCTGCCGGTGTACTCGGTGGCGGTGGCCACCTTGCCCAGCTCAAAACTGTAGCGGTGGCAGCCAAGCCCGCACTTGAAGCTCATCATGTCCAGAGCGTCCTGCACGGCCCGGTGGTTGTCCTCGGTGCGCAGGTCGGGGTTGTACTCCCGCCATGCGGCCGGCTGGTCGATGCTGCCTTCCGGTGCGGGCAGCTCGTAGAAGATCTGGCGGTGAACGGCATCCGGCGGCACAGCGTGCTCCACACCGTCCTTGTCCACCCACTTTTTGCACATGGAGCGGTCATAGAAAATTTTCTTGCCGCCCAGGCGGAGGTCCTGCCGGTAGTTGTCAAAGGCGTAATCCGCCATCTGGGCTGCGTCCAGCGCCTCGGAAAAGACGCTCATACCCAGCCCCATGCCGCCGTCGATGTTTTTGGCGACAGCCGGGCTGAACAGGCTGAACCATGCCGGCGCGCCGGTGACCGTGATGTGCTCCACCATGCCCGGCGGGGTCTTGGCCTTGGCAAATTTCGGCGTGCCGGAAACATCGTCCATCACCTCGAACCATTCATTCGTGATGGTCCGTTCGCCGCCCTTGCAGGTGTGGGTCTGCAGATAGACGGCGGGCTTACCGCCCATCACGCACTCGGACACAAAGGCGGCCTCGGTCACCACGCCCCGCTCCACGCTGATGGGCAGGATGCAGCAGGCGGGGTCATAGTCCAGCTGAATGCGCCCCTGCGGCGAGGGCAGGGCGTTCCCGGCGGCATCCACCGTCAGGCCTTCCACACTCAGCACAAAAGCACCGGTGCCGGACCAGTAGGCCTGCTCCACCAGCTTGTTGGCATTCTCCCAGAAATGCAGCTGCCGCAAAAGGCCGCCGGTCTGCTGCTCATCACTGCCCAGCAGGTAGGCGGCACTCTTTGCGTCGCCGATCTGGAAGGTGGTCTTGTCGTTGAGCAGCAGGTTTGCCCAGTCCTCGCAGACATGTTTCGGCATCCGCAGGGAAGCCAGACGCCGGGAAATGACGCTGCCGTCCGGGGCGTCCTCTTTCTGGTCGTGGATGTCGGGCACGTCACCCTTCCACCACTGCCGCCAGACTTCAATGTTGCCGTAATAATCCGCATCCAACTGCAGATGTTTGGTTTTGTTCAGATATTCGATAAAGGCCGAAACGTTCATCTTGCAGTCAGTCTCCTGTAATCACGCTCAATGGTGTACTCAAAGGCGTCGAGGGTGTCAATGTCGGTGGTGCCGTCGTCCAGACGCTCGTCCACGCCGGGGCGCTTCTGGCTCCACAGGGCGCTTGCAAGGGCGTCCCGCAGGGTGGCGGCCTCCGGCATATACCAAAAGCGCCCGCCGCCCATGAGAATGGACGTCAGGCGGATGCGGTCGATAATCTGAATTTTTGCGGAGTTATTCACCCGGTCGGCCAGCCAGTACAGTTTAGAGGCCCGCAGCCGGGTGCGGATGTGGTTGATCAGCGTCTGCTCGGCGCTGTCACAGAACATGTAATGGATCTCGCCGTACCGTGCGAACACGGCCAGGCAGAAGGTGAGCAATTGGTTGGCCAGGTAGTCGGCATCCTGGTTTCGGGGGTCCACCCGCTGGGATGCCAGCCCCACGACGCCGGAATAGTACGGCAAAATGCCCGTTGCCACAAAGGCGTGCTGTGAACCGTTGCCGCCGAAGTCCACCCCGATGTGCACCCGCCACGGCTTGCAGGGCTTGTCTGCGGGCCAGAGGAAGCGCTTGTCGTCGGCGGCGATGCTGTCCGCAAACGGGCGGTAGATGATGCCGCCTGCCGCTGCCCACTGGCCGAGAATAAACCGGTTGTAGTACACCGTGCCGGCATATTCTTTTTTCAGCTGCGCCACGAACTCCGGCGGCAGGGTGGGGTTGTCGTCGATGGTGTAGGCCTGACAGTAAATGTCAGCATCACTGTCGAGGAACCGCTTGAACCAGTGCTGGGGGTTATCCGGGTTGCAGGTGCCGTCAAAATGGCTGTGCGGGCAGGAAAGGCGGCTCTTGAGCATCTGAAAGACGCCCTCGTCCCAGGTGGTGATCTCGTCACCGTAGGCATACTCGAAGGCAGCGCCCTGAATGCGGGCAATATGCTTTTTGTTGTCAGCGCCCAGCACATACACCTTGCGGCCAAACAGCTGCACGACATTGCCGGCAGCCGAGGTGCGCACGACGCCCACCAGCTCCGCCCCCCAGAGCGCCCGCATGGGTTCCAGCACGTTGCGTTCCAGTGTGCCGAGGGTGTTGCCCAGCATGACCAGCAGGCCCTCGTCCCGGGCCGCAAGGATGCGCTGCGGGATGGTGACAGCACAGTCCAGATAGGTCTTGCCGGAGCGGGTGGCCCCGGTCTTGATGTTCCAGCGGTGGCTGCAGTTGCGCAGGAACTCCTGCTGGAACTCAGTCAATGGCACTGTCCACACCTCCCAGCAGCTCCCGGGCACGTTCCAGCGTGTCGGCGGCGGTATCATCGGGCGGGTTGTCCTCGCCCAGCATCTTCAACAGCACCCCGGCGGCGCGGGCATCGCCGCGCTTGGCGGCTTCGGCCATGCCCATGACCACGCTCATCTGGTTGTCCACGTCCTCAGGCTCCACCTCGTCCCGTAGCAGAGCGTTCACCCGGCGGCGGTCGGTCTCCGGCAGGCTGAGGTAATAGTCGGCGGCTTCCTTCATGCTGCGTTTGCGGCGGCGTGCCTTGCCGGACGCAATGCCGCCCTGCTGGGCGATCTCTCTCTGTTCGCTCTCCGTTCGCTTGTTGAACGGGATAAGATTCTTCTCGTTGGACACGTCACCACCTCTCATGGTTCAGGTAAAACAAAAGCCGCCCCGGAGGACGGCCAAAAAGCAAAATAAGCAGCACCCTGCATTCAGTTGCGTTGGACAAGCGTCAAACGGTGGGTGCTGCTGCATCTGAAACTTACGCGGTCAGATGCCCCGCGTGCTGCGTGGCCCCCTCACAGGGCGCGCAGATGGAGCCGTTGGCCGGATTTGAACCGGCACCAAACCACACCAGCCATCTGCGGTGATTGGTCGCAGATACCTTCAGCGTGGATGTATCATCAGTGTTGACCCGCCTGCAAAAGCGGCGCTCTGCTTTGAGCTACAACGGCATATAAAAGCCCGCACGTTTCCATGCGGGGGGTGACGCACATCCTGCCGGGGCCTAGCAAACCCGGCTGCAGATTCCCGGCGTATCATGCGCAGCAGTTCTGCGCACAGGGTGGAGGTCGGCCCCTGTACTGCTGCACCCGCCGGGTGAGGGATTAGTCCATGCGTCATGTGGGGGAGGTCCTGGAATCAAACCGGGCAGCGCCGACCTACGGACAGCCAGCGCGGCAAATCTGCACCCCCATAGAAGCAGCCCGCGAGCCAGAAAGGAGAACGGGAAGCATGAGACCCGTAATGGAACTAGCTCGGAGACTGCGTGCATCGGTTGGCCTTTGCGGCTTTGCCGATGGTACAATTCAACCACAGAGTTTGCTGCCCTGTAAATGCCGCTGGGCGTAAAAAACAGGGCGCTTCAGGTTGTGCGGATTGCACAAATCAACTAAGATTCAGCTCGGTTACGACCTCGGCAAGCTGATGCAGACCGGCAGAAATCGCGTGGGAGACTTTTTCAGGGCCGGAATAGCCGACCAGCGGCGCAATGTCCGCCTGCTTTTTGCCCTCAACGTAATACAGGATCAGGCAGCGGCTGCGCTTGATGGACGCCGGGTCTGCATGGAGCATGTAGGCCACTTCAATGGCTTCCTTCTGCATCTCGGCGTACTGGCATTTCAGCTCGGCAAGGTGCTGCTCGGCATCCATGGCAGCATCGCTGTTGCGGCCTACCTTGTCGCTGGTGCCGGAGCGGCCCGGTGCGCCGGATGTGCCGGATGTGGTCGTGGTGGCGGCATTCCGCAGGCTTGCAATGTGCTCTTGCTGCTGGCAGATCCGTGCCCGCATTTTCGGCAGGCGTTCAAACCACGCCCGCAGCTGCTGCACATTGCTGGCTTCGCCCGGCTTTGGTTCGTCGCTCTCAGGTGTCCATTTGCGGATCATGCGTTGTCCTCCATTTCTTCCAGCTTCCTCAGCAGCCCGTCCACGTCATACCGCCAGTGCACCCGCAGCTGGTGCTGCTCCACCTCGATGCCGTGCAGGGCGGCCCACTGCCACGGGATGCTCTTACGGGTCTGGGTGTTCAGGTAGTCCAGCACGGCGCTGGCGGGCACCGCAAAGGTGCGGTTCACCTTGCCCCGGTAGTTAATGACCACATGGGCTGTCTGGCCCCTGTAGGCCGCCGCAACGGCCATGTCGGTGATGTGCTTCAGCTTGTGGTATTTCTGTTTGTCTCGGTCGAACCGGCCCAAAATCTTTTCTAACGGGATGCTGGGCGTCTCGATGGTCTTTAACTCGAAATAGTGGTGCATGGGGTAGCGGTAGACGTCAAAGTCACAGATGTTGTCAATGGAAAAGCTCAGGCTCTCGTTGCCGCCGTAGTAGCTGGCGGCGCTGTCCTTCAGGCGGTAGCACCACGCATCCGGTGGCATGGACTTCTTCCAGTCCGCTTCAAACTGTTTTCCGGTGTTCAAATCCTTCTCCTTTCGGTACAGCTGCCGGAGGGCGGCCCCGGCGGTGGGGTCCGGGTAGTATTCAGAGTTCCGGTACATGGGGGTCGTCCTCCTTTGCTGTGCTCTTCTTCAGCCGCTTCAGGCTCTGTTCAATGGGCGTGGTCAGGAAGTCGTTCCCGCCGGGCTCCGGTCGGCTCACGGGCCGGTTTCGTCCGCTCCCGACGGGATGGGCTTTCCGGTAGTCCTCCACCGAGTGGTACTTGCCGGCCTCTGCCTCCTGCAGCGCTGTGCGCACATAGGCCCAGCTGCGGCCGCCCAGATCCGCGCACCTGCCGATCACGGTGGACACCAACTCATTGCCCAGCCGGTCGGCGTATTCCGCCAGCTCGGCCTTGCCTTTGCCGTTCAGCTTGCCAATGCTGTTCTCGAACTCCATCACAAGGGGCTGTGTCGTCGTCTTCGTCCGGGGCGGCTGCGCAGCAGACGAGGACTTGTTAGCTTGTTGGTTGGTTATAATGGTTAAGTTGTTGTCGGTCGCCTGTCGGTTGCCTGTCACCTGCCTGTCACTTTGCCTGTCACCCGCAACGATGGATGTATAATTATTGATTGATATGACGCTGTATTTCGACCCAGTTTTGACTGTCAGATACCCTGTCACCTGTAGGTGCTCCAGAGCCGTCCGGACATTCCGGACGCTCAAACCGAGCTGTTTTGCGAGCTGTGACTGGCTGGTGACCAGCTCACCGGGGTGGATCGTGATGCCCTGCCATTGCTTCTCCTGCCAGTTTGCGGTGAGCAGCAGGTGGAAGAACAGCCGGGCGGTGTTGGGCTCGGTGTACCATTCCCACTCGGTCAGGCCGCGGGGAAAGGCTACGAACCCGCGTGTCGGGTCAATGCCCACGGCTGGACCTCCTTTCTGTGAGACGAGTTAAAACGGCAGGTCATCGGTGTCTTCGATGAGGGCGTCGTCTGCGGGAAGGTCTGCGGCGGGTGCTGCTGCACTGCGGGTCGCATAGTCGGCAAGGTGCTCACCGGGGTACATCTGGCCGCCCTGCAAAGAGGTCTGCAAAGTGGTCTGCACAGGGGTCGGGGCCGGAGGCGGGTCAAAGGGCGTTGCCTCCTCGGTGGGGGTCATCTCCGGCACGGCAGGAGTGGCCATCATGTCGGCCAGCGTCTGCATCCACCGGAAGGTCACCAGCCCGCCGGGTTGGAGGTCATCAGCGTCCACGTTGTAATAGGTCTTGCCGTTGTATTCGCGGCTCTTCAGCTCCCGCGCATAGACCGTGACATAGTCGCCCTTCTGCAGCATCCCGTCCCACTGCTCCAGCCCGTGCCAGACGTTTACCTGCACATACAGGCCCTCCCAGTTCCCGGCGGCGTTCTTCACGCTGTGGACCTTGATGTCAAACTTGAGCACCTGTTTCTGGCCGGCATTCCGGATCTCCGGATCCTTGGCGAGGGTGCCATGGAGCAGCACCCCGGTGCTCGTCTTGATGATCATGCGTCCTCACCTCCGGCAAAGGGGTCGTCAGCGGGTTCGTCGGCATCCTCCACGGCCAGGGCGTCCGCCTGGGCAGCGGTGTCCCGGATGCGGGTCCAGCGGGGAGAAGGGGCCGCATCATCCAGCTCCCGTGCCGTGCCCTCGGCATCCACCCGGACGGGCACTTCACTCTCATCGTACAGGGTGCCGAAGGTGGACGGAAATGCCTCCCGCAGAGCATGCACCAGGGCCACCTTACGGATCATGGTGGCCTTCTTGCCCTTCCAGAGGGATTTGCCGGTGTCGTACTCGGCCAGCTTCACCTCCTCGTAGCTGGGGCGGGTGCGGTCTTTCCGGTAGACCTTGGCCCAGCCGCCCAGAAGCTCCTCGCCCTCATAGACGATGGAACCCTCCCGGTGGTCCAGCTGCCCGGCTTCCGTGTCCAGCACGATGATGCCGGCCTCAAAGCCGTCAAAGGCCGGGTGCCGTTCGGCCATCTGCATGTAACAGTTCTTGCCCAGGACGATGGTGCTGGGGGTGTCTTCGCTGTTGTTGTCGTAGTGGATCAGATAGGCCTCTTTGGTGAAGGGGTTCAGCCGGTACTGCTTGCAGGTCTCCAGAAAGATCTTGCACTCGGCGTCGGTGGCCTTGGCGCAGATGAAGTTGCGCACGTCGGCAAAGCTGACCGTGAAATGCTGGCCATCTGCGGCGGTGATCTCCACCGGCACGGACGGGGAAGCGGCCTGCAGGGCCGTGCTCTGGGCCGCGCGCTGCTGCATGGCAGCCATGCGGGATGCGGTGCCCTGGACCGGGGCAGAAGCGGGTGCGGACGTGGTGGGCGCAGATGCGCCGTTGCGAGTGAATGCCATATAAATTACCTCCTGCGTTACTTAACAGAACCATACCGGAAGCCGCGCTCTGCGGCCCCCTGCTTGAACCATGCGATGTCCTCCGGGGTGAACTCCACCCAGAAGAAATAGCGTTTGCGGGCCGGTGCGGCGGGCTGTGCGAACTGCTGCAGAACCTCACAATCCAGCCGACCGGAAGCCGTGACAAAGGCATTGCTCTGTGCGGTCTGCCGGGCTTCCTCCCGCACCTGCCGTTCCTCTTCCGAAGGCGGGGCGGTGACCGGTGCGGCGGCTTTTGCCCGCTCTGCGGCCTGCCGCCGGGCTTCGGCCTCGGCCTGTGCGGCGCGGGCATCCTGCCGACGCTGGTGCTCGTGCAGGGCGTCGTTGACGCTGAACGCCCGCAGGTATTCGGTGGTGCAGGCTTCGGCGTCCTCGCCGCAGGTGTCCCGGATCAGGCGCAGTTCTTCCCGCCGGGTCTCCACCGCCAGGCGCAGCTCCTTGGACGCTCTGGCAAGGTCAAAGGTCTTGTTCAGCCACTGGGACACCAGCAGCCGGTCAAAAGAGATCAGCGGTTCCAGCTCCCCGATGCAGTCCCGGTAGACCAGCCGCAGGGAGGACGCTTTTTCCTCCCGCTCGGCCTGCTCCACGGCCTTGACCTGCTGGTCAATGGCCCCGGACACCTGCTTGCACTGGGCCTGCATGGCCTTGATGCGCTGGCCAAAGGCTTCCAGCGGGTCGGTATAGAGCTTCTTCGCGGCCCGCAGAGCGTCGCCCAGCTGCTTGTCCCACTTGTTGACGGCGGCCCGGTCGGCCTTGGCGTCCTTGATGGATTCCGGCGTGTACACCCGGCCGGTGTAGGCGGCCAGAAGCTCGTCCAAATTTTTCTGGACTTCTTCCTCATTCCAGCTCATGGCCGGAATGACCGGGCGTTCCACCCGGACAGTCAGTTCATTCGTCATCTTCGTCTTTCTCCTGTTCCGCCGCTTCCTGTGCGGCCTGCTGTTCGTTGGTCAGGAAATAATAACCATCCGGCGGCTCCAGCGGCGGGCCGTAGCCGTCCAGGGCAAGGTCATACATCGGGTTCATCAGGCGGCACCTCCGTCGTAGCCCTCCGGCTGGCGGCAGAGCAATGCGGCTTCCTGCCGGATGCTATTCAGCGTGTTGCAGATGTACTGGAAGGTGTTTTCCAAGTCCTCACCCGTCAGGCGGGAATAGCTGCCCTTGCAGCTGTTCCAGATGGCAAGCATTGCCTCCGGGCAGTGATTGGCGGTTTCAAAGTCGGTCTGTCCAAGGTCGTCCATCCGGCTGGTCATGGCCTTCATCCGGCGTTCCAGCTGGGCGCTGTTCTTTTTCAGGCGGTCGTTCTCTTCCTGCAGCTCCCGGTTGCGGGCATCCGCAAGGCCCCACGCCTTTTCTGCGGCACGGCGGTCCACCTCTTCCTCGTCCACAACGCCTGCAATGGGCTGGTGCTTTAAGGCGTCCTCGGCTTTGTGGGCGCGGGCCTCGGCTTGCTCCTTCTCGGCATTCAGCCGGGCGTTCTGCTCGGTCAGGCCCTGCACGTCGGCCATGGCGGCGGTCAGACTGCCCTCAGCCGTGTCGGCACGGTTCTCGGCATCCATACGGGCTTTCTTGCTGGCTTCGCACTCCCGGAGCAGGCGGCCCTTCTCGTCCAGTAGGGCATCGTTCTGGCTGATCTCGTGGTCAAGGTCCGCCTGGGTCTTGGCGAGCTCGTCCTCTTTGGCTTTGAGCTGAGCCATGACCTCCTGGTACTCTTTGTAAGTAGTGATATCGCCGGTAAACACGGCCTGTTTGACCTCTTCCGGGGTGGACGGCTTGGCGGCTGCATACAGCAGCTTCATGGGCTGTACATCAAAAATCGACTTGCCCTCTAATTGGATGTTGCCGAACTGTTCGGCAACTCTCACCATGTTGTCGCCGGTGTCCCGGCTGATGCCGACGGCGGCGCACCACTTGCCCCAGCTGCCTTTGTAGTGATTGGCTGTCAGGTCGTGGGCGTGCTTGGCTGCCATGATGCGTGCCATGTTGCCGGTGATGAAGGTCTGTGCATCCTGCAACAGCAGGGCGTTGGTCTGGTCATCTGCACCAAAATCAAAGCTGGGTGCAGCGGGCTTGTCCTCGGCTGTGGCCGCTGGGGAAGCGGCCTGTGCGGGCACCACCGCCGTTTCCTCCACCGGGTCGATGGGGGCATTCTGGCAGGGCTGAGCATTCTGCAGAGCGTTCTTCAGGATGTAGCCCACCTCGTAGTCCTCCAGCGCCTGGAACTGCGACGGATCCGACAGGAAGTCCTCCGGGGTGAGCAGCTTATCATATTCGTGGTTCAGGTTGTACTTCTTGGCCAGCAGGTGGCTTTCCTTCCAGATGCTGCGTCCCTCGTCCCAGAACCAGAACCGGCCGCCGTGGTAGGCGTACAGCCGGTCGTTCGCCAGCTTCTTGCTGATCATATCCATTTGCATTTCCTCCGAAAATGTGTTATCCTTCGGGGTGATGGGGCTTGCAAATTCCATCACCCTTGGGCTCGTCCGTGCTGCGAACACGGGCGGGCCTTTTTGGTTTGCGTGGCAGGCTGTCCACCTCGCTGCGCGGGATGAGCTCCCGCTGGCAAATGTACTTAACGTGCTGCCTGCCGTCCTTGAACCAGTGGCAGACGGAAGCGGCAAAAGAATTTGCGCTGGCGTAGCCCAGCCGCCGGGCACACATGGCAGCCGTGCCGCTGGCCAGCAGGTCGCCGGTCTTGGCGTCCCACACGGTGTACCACGGGACGTTGTTGACGCAGTCAGCCATGGGCTTACCCCACCTTCCGCTTGCCCTTCACGGTGTTCTGGGGCTCCTTGTGGACTTTCCGGTGGGCCCGCTCATCGGCGTCCTGCACGGCAAAGCTGATGCGCATCAGGGCAATGGCAGCCAGAATGAGCACCATGGCGGTGGTGAACTCGCCGTCGGTGATCGTGCCGCCCAGCTGGGCCCCGCCCTCGATGCCCATAGCATACAGCAGGCCTGCGCCCAGACTGGCGGCTGCCAGCACCTGCAAAACTGTGGATTTGATTTTCATGCATCTTCCTCCTGAAAATAGTCGCTTGCGGGTGTGCAGTCATCCAACGCCCACCCTACGACCGGATGCCACTCGCCATCTGCAAAAACCTGCAGGCCGGTGTGGTGCTCGTCCTGAGTGCGTCCGCCCAGCTGGTAGTGGCCGGATGCCCGACTTCCATCCCAGCGGAACCATTTGTTCCAGAACAGCGGTGCAACGTATGCGCACCCGATGGGGACCTGCGCCCGCTCACGGGCGGGGATAATTGTGGTGGTCATGTGGTTTCTCCTTACTTGTAGCTGCGCTTCTGGACGCTGGTGCGGCCGTAGCGCATGAAGTAGATAAAGCCAAGCCGCGGGATGCGGATGGTACTGCCGTACAAGATCACCGGGAAGCCCAGGGCTCCGGCGTCGATCTGTGCCTGGCTGCGGATGGACTGCACGCTGCAGCCCAGGAACTGCGCCACCTGTTCGGCGGTCAGGGTCTGCTGGGGGTAGGTTTCCAGCTCGTCCAGCGTGGTGGGAAACGGGGTCTTTTCCATAGATCATTCCTCCTTCTTGTCCGGCAGGGCAATCTCCATTGCCGTCTGCATGATCTCGTCAAAGCCCGGCAGGCCAAAGGCTACGATGCTCAGCTGGTCGATGCGGCTGTCCAGCGTGGCCTGTGCCCGCTGCACCAGGCTCTCGGCCTGCCGCAGGCTGTCGCACATCTTGCCGTAATCGGCTTTGGCCTGGATGAACCGGGCTTTGCGGTCATCCCGGAGCTTGATAAATTCGCCCCGCAGATCAATGACCTCCGCCAGCTGCTGCTTTGCACTGCTCACCGCCTGAATGGCGGCGTTCAGCCGGGTGTTGGTGGCTTCCAGCTGCTCGATGTGCTGCTTGGCCTGGAAGCTCTCGTATGCGCCGGTCTTGTGGATGGTGGGCAGCACCTCGCTTGTGACCCAGTGCTTGAAGGCCTTGGCCTTGGGCATCTTGCTGCTCAAAATCAGGCTGTACAGGCCGGATTCGTTGATGATGAGCATCTCCTGTTCACCGGAGGGGGTGACCGTTTTGGTCACCCCTTGATCTTCGGTATCAACGTGGTCACGGATGGCCCGCTGGGGATTCTTGTACCCCAGTGCAATGGCAACGTCCTTGCCGACCAGCCAGGGCGTGCCGTTGATCTCCACGGTGCGCACCTGCCCGAACTCGGGGTTTGAGAATGTGGTTAAGTCGTTCATGTGGGTTTGACCTCCTTGTGGGTGGCTCCCTTCTGCGGTAGAATAGAGGGGCAGAAGGGAGGTGGAAATAATGGAACCTACGGCAAATGCGGGAATGTCTGTTTCAGACTGGTCATCGTTGGTAGCGATGGTTGTAGCAATCTGTGCATTGTTTTCTCCGGCTTTAACAGCCTTCTTCAACAATCAACATCAGCTTGAAATGAAAAAATTGGAGTATGAACATCAGGAACGCGAAGCACAGCAAAAGCGAGAATGCGAAATATATGAAGGTTATATTCGAGCTGCCGGTGCTGCGATTCAATATCAGACCAAAGAAAGCATTCAAACCTTTGGAGAGCATTCGGCTCTTGCAATGTACTATGTACCAGAAGAATTACGCGCTGATATGGTTTTGTTGGAAAAGCTCGCGCAACGTAGAGAAAGCTATGATGATTTGCTTGTAAGAAAAGTGGAATTGCTGAATAGAATCATTGTTAAAATGCGAGAGCTACGAGGAGCACAGTCGTCAACGCACCAACAATGATGGAGTAGATAGGATACCACGTCATGAGATCCGGCACGAGTTTCTTTGTGAGCAGATTGCACAAGACGATGACAGCCCAGAGTATCGAAATCAACTTTAGCGTAAACACTGTGGACAATCCTCCTTATTCAGATTTATCCGAATTATGATATGGTAGCTCGACATTCTGCACCACCAGCTACTCTCTGCCGTCACGCCAGTCCGGTTGACCAACTCTTCCACAAGCTGCGAAGTCGGTACATCTTTCAACGCCCAGCGTTCCGCTTCCGACGGTTCGCTGGGCTTTTTGTGGTTCTCCATCTTCTTCACTTCCTTTGGAATGGACTTGCGAAAACTAAAGTTTTGCGGCAAAAAAATAAGCGGGGATTTCTGCGTCAGGGATTGCGAGGACACGGCATAAATCACGGATTTCGGTCTGAGTGAAGTCCGTGTGACCACGCAACTTTTTGTTTAAAGTTGTAGGAGAAATGCCGATTTTCTGCGCAACATCGCTCTGCGTCATACCTCTGGCGCGGATGCGGCCAAGCAGATTTAAGTAATCCATTTGTATCACCTCCTTGCCAATACTATACAACTTGCGATTTCTAAAGTCAATACGTTTTCTAAAGATTTTTAAAAAATATCTTGCGTTTTCTATAAAATGGCGCTATACTGTGAATAAGACATGACGGAGGTACGTTCAAATGAAAAAGAGCGATTTCGCAAGTCGGCTATCACAGGCTCTCGAGACACGAGGGATGAAGGCCGCAGACCTCTCCAAGAAAACGAAGGTAGCAGAAGGCACTATAAGTTGTTATATAAATGGACGCTATGAGGCAAAGCAAAACCGTGTGCAGGTCTTTGCTGAGGCGTTGGACGTGAATCCAGCATGGCTCATGGGCTATGATGTACCAATGGAAGCGGAGCGCTCCCAGCCCGCCTCCGCACCCCGTCCCATCCCGAAGGGGTTTGAGCCGATGCCCAAGATGAAGAAGATCCCGCTGGTGGGCTCGATCGCCTGCGGCACGCCCATCCTGGCCCAGCAGAACATTGAAAAAATCGTGGACGTGCCGGAGAACATTCGGTGCGATTTTTCCCTCACCTGCCACGGCGACAGCATGGAGGGTGCCGGCATCCATGACCGGGACGTGGTGTATATCCGCATCCAGCCCGAGGTGGAAAACGGCGAGATCGCCGCGGTGCGCATCGGCGAGGAAGCCACCCTCAAGCGGGTGTACTACCAGAACGGCACCCTGACCCTGATGCCCGCAAACGCCGCCTATGCGCCCATGGTCTACACCGGCCCGGAACTGAACGACGTGCAGATCGAGGGCAAGGCCGTGGGCTGGACCCACTGGGTGGGGTGAAAAGGTATATGATCTACCGCATTGTATAGTATTGCGCGCGGGAAAATTGAAACAATTTCCACCGCTGTTCTTAACAATGGCAAAATTGTGTTGCCAATGGTGAACATGATAGAACTTTTAAAGGCACAGTTTGAAGCAGAAGATGCAGAGGAGAAAAAGGAGTAAAACCGTTCTTCCGCTTGCTTTATTGCGTGGCATATAATGCAAATGCATGATACAGACCCCGCCACGCCTCTCAATGATGCGTACCATGGCGGGGTCGCTTTATTATGAGTTGCCGAGGAATCCTCGGTAGTTGAACAAAACAAAAACGCCCCCGGTGCTACCAACACCGAGAGCGTTTGCAGAATGGCTTGCCCACAAGGGTACAAGACAACCTAACCAACTGTTATTGTACTCCAAAAGGGCAGGCTTGTCAAAGTGTACCCTTCTGGAGGTGAAAACAATGTTTGAATGCCCGAAATGCCGCAAAGAACTGCCGGACGGTGCAGCATGGTGCTGTTGGTGCGGCGCAAAGCTGGTGGCCACACGGAAGCCCCGTGCCCGGTCGAACGGGGAGGGGAGTGTCTACCAGTACGGCAATGCCGGCAAGTGGCGTGCCGAGATCAACATCTATAAGGATGGTGTGCGTTACCATAAGATCCGCAGCGGCTTCAAGACCAAGCGGGATGCCGTGCAGGCCCTGCCGGAGATGCGGGAGCTGGTGCTGAACGGGCAGGAATTTGCCCAGGATGCCACCCTGCAGGAGCTGTGGGAGATGATCTGTGCGCAGACATTGCCCAAGCTGAGCAAGGACAAGGCCAGCCACTACCGCACAGCCTGGGCGGCGCTGGAGCCGCTGAAGAACGCCAAGATCCGGAACCTGCGTTATGCGCACCTGCAGCCGATCGTGGACGCCCGCGAGGGCGGGTACTACCCCAAGCGGGATATCAAGGCCCTGCTGGGCAAGATGTACACGCTGGCCCTCAAGTACGAGTATGCCGATAAGGATTACTCCAAGCTGCTAGATCTGCCGCCGATCAGCGCCAGCACACGCACCGCTCTGACCGAGGACGAGGTGCAGCGGATCTGGCAGGACTACGATGCCGGCCACGAGTTTAGCCGGTACTGGCTCATCATGGCCTACACCGGAATGCGCACCGGTGAGATGCTCACGATTCTGAAAGCGCACACCCACCTGGCTGAACAGTACTGCACCGGCGGCATCAAAACGGATGCCGGCAAGGCCCGGCAGATCATCTTCCCGGACAAGATCATGCCCCTTGTGCGGGAAGCCTACTGTAGCGGCACCAAGCGCCTGTGCGAGGTGGACGAGAAAACCTTCTATGCCGAGTGGCACGACATGGCCCAGCGTGTGGGTCTGCAGCCAGACATGACGCCATATTGCCTGCGCCACACCACGGCCACGCTGCTGGCTGTGGAGAAGGTCGCCCCGGCAATTATAAAGGAAGTGCTGGGCCACACGGACTATGCGGTCACGCTGGGCTACACCCACATCCCGCTGGAAGAAAAGCTGGACGCGATGAACAAGTTGAAGTGATCAGCCGCGTGCAAGATCGTTGTACAGCATTTCGAGGAACTGTACAGCACTGGGGCAGCCGTCCAACGGATAGCCAGCCAGCTCCTGCACACGGGAAGGGTTGGTGTGCCATGCGGTCTGCGCGGCACGCCGGATGGTGCTTTGAATGGCCGTCCAGTCACTGCATTGCTTGTCAGCAATCGGCTCATAGACCTCTTTCTGGACAGCTTCCAGCCGGTCCTCTTGTTCCCAGATAAGCCGCAGGCAGTCGGCAATGATGGAGTAAGAACGCATACTGCGGATGATGCCCAGAGGCCGGAGTGTCTGAGCAATGCGCAGCGAGAGTGTGGAAGAATCAGTGATTGGCACTTTTAAACACATCCTTTCCGACTTGTGGAATATCCAAGAAAGAGTGTAAACAAAAAGTGTCGAATTGTGCCAAAAGCGCTGAAAAACGTTGCAAAGGGTCGGAATTTGCTGAAATGCGGCGGGGCATAAAATGGGGGATTGATGGCAGATGACGAGAAAATGCACTTCCAAAACATTACATGAGCACTCCTTTTTTGTGCGGCAGTTCGTTTGAAAGTGCTTGATTTTTCTCCCCTGCTAAGGGCGTAGGTCGTCTAAACAACGGCGCGAGGGTTCAAATCCCTCCTACTCCGCCAAGAAAAAGCTCGATGATCCATTGAGATCACCGGGCTTTTTCCATTTTTGTGCGCAAAAAAGAAGGGGCACCGGCTTTTGAAAGGCCGGTGCCCTTTTCCGCGTCACAGCAGCAGGTTGGTGATGCAGGCCAGCAGGGCCAGATGCACCGGGTAGAACCAGTAAAAGGCCTTTTTTTGCAGCGGACTGCACGCACCGCGCTGTCCGTTATAGAACCAGACCAGCACAAAGGCCAGCGGAGCGGTGAGCTCGAATAAAAACAGCACTGCGCCCACAAGGCACTGCCGCTTGCGGTCTGCGCGGGTGAGGTATAAGGCGCAGATGATGATCACGCCAATGGCGTTGTAGTCGGTATTGGCAGCCAGCGCCAGCGCGGCGCACCCGCCCGCCCACACAAGCCCCTGCCAGC
>ERZ894203.802-NODE-802-length-20998-cov-26.797880_pt1 | contig 20998 bp, 20 predicted proteins | sample MGYA00380286_ERZ894203 | MGnify/ENA primary metagenome ERZ894203 (study PRJEB32331, sample SAMN06328484) | human gut metagenome | biome: human gut microbiome; feature: stool | host: Homo sapiens | collected 2014-02-06 ... | reverse complement strand
TTAAAGATTTATGCGGAGTGAAAAAGACGGCATAGGGCTACTTGCGAAACTTGAAAAGTATTATTGGCAACAGCATTGGCCTGCATGAGCCTCACGCAGGTAGACGCAGCCGAACAAAAAATCATCCGTATCTCTACAGACAACACGGATCTGGTCCTGCAAGTGGCTCCCAACGGACGTCTTTACCAATCTTATTTCGGAGAGAAGTTGCTGCATGAGAACGACCTGAAAAACCTTCCGTGGAACATTTATGCAGGTTCTGACGGCAGCGTCACCCCAAGAGGATGGGAAGTGTACAGCGGTTCGGGCAATGAAGACTATTTCGAACCGGCAGTGGCAATCACGCACAGCGACGGCAATCCTTCCACCTACTTTTATTATGTATCTTCATCAACGCAGCAGGTAGACGGCGGAACACAGACCACCATCAACCTGCGCGACGACAAATATCCGGTGGACGTGACACTGCACTACGTGGCCTATCCCAAAGAAAATGTCATCAAGACATGGAGCGAAATCAAGCATCAGGAAAAGAAGCCGGTATACCTCTCAAGATACGCTTCAACCATGCTTTATTTCAACCGCACGGCATATTATCTGACAGAGTTCAGCGGCGACTGGGCAAAGGAAATGCAGATGAGCACCCAGCAGTTGCAGCCGGGAAAGAAAATCCTCGACACAAAGCTGGGAAGCCGTGCCGCCATGCACATGCAGCCTTTCTTTGAGGTTGGACTCGACCAGCCGGCCGACGAGCAGAAAGGAGATGTGCTGATGGGCACCCTCGGATGGACCGGCAACTTCCGCTTCACTTTTGAAGTAGACAATGCAGGCAACCTCCGCATAATCCCTGCCATCAATCCGTATGCTTCAAGATATGAACTGAAAGCCGACGAAGTGTTCACCACTCCGGAATTCATCTTCACATTAAGCCACGAAGGTACCGGTGCGGGAAGCCGCAACCTCCAGGCTTGGGCAAGAAACTATCAGCTGAAGGACGGCAAGAAAAGCCGGATGACCCTGCTGAACAACTGGGAAAATACGGCTTTCAACTTCAATCAGGAAATTCTTGCAGGACTGATGAAAGAAGCAAAGCACTTGGGCGTGGACATGTTCCTGCTTGATGACGGATGGTTCGGAAACAAATATCCGCGCAAAAATGACCATGCAGGCTTGGGTGACTGGGAAGTGACTCATGACAAACTTCCCGGAGGCATCAAAGCATTGACAGACGCGGCTAAGGAAGCCGGAGTGAAGTTCGGCATCTGGATCGAGCCTGAGATGGTCAACCCGAAGAGCGAGCTGTTCGAGAAGCATCCCGACTGGGCCATCCACTACCCAAACCGTGAAATGTATTTCTATCGCAACCAATTGGTGCTTGACCTGAGCAACCCCAAAGTGCAGGATTACGTTTACAGTGTAGTCGACAACATTCTGAAAGAAAACCCCGAAGTGGCCTATTTCAAATGGGACTGCAACAGCCCGATTACAAACATCTACTCGCCGTATCTGAAAGACAAACAAGGGCAACTGTATATCGACCACGTGCGCGGTGTATATAATGTGATGAAACGCGTAAAGGAAAACCATCCGGACATCCCGATGATGCTCTGCTCGGGAGGCGGCGCGCGCTGCGACTATGAGGCTCTCAAATATTTCACCGAATTCTGGTGCAGCGACAATACGGATCCGGTTGAAAGAATATTCATCCAATGGGGATTCTCGCAGTTCTTCCCGGCAAAGGCTATGTGCGCGCATGTAACAAGCTGGAACAGAAACACATCCATAAAGTTCCGCACAGATGTCGCGTCAATGTGCAAACTGGGATTCGACCTGGGACTGAAAGATTTGAGCAAAGACGAGCTGACATACTGCCAGGAGGCTGTGGCCAACTGGAAACGCTTCCAGCCCGCCATCATGGACGGAACGCAATACCGCCTTGTATCTCCTTACGAAAGCAACCACATGGCTGTAAACTATGTAAGCCAGGACAAAAGTCAGGCTATTCTTTTTGCCTACGACATTCATCCGCGCTTCCAGGAGAAACTGATGGCCGTAAAACTGCAGGGGCTCAATCCTGACGCCATGTACAAGATAGAAGAAATCAATCTGATGCCGCATATCGCATCAACTCTGAAAGCCAATGGAAAGGTGCTTTCGGGTGATTATCTGATGAAAGTGGGTCTGGACGTATTCGGATTTGCACAGACCCGGAGCCATGTGATATCCATCACGGCACAATAAACATTCATTTTTTCCTATATGACGAAGGTACTGCAAACCATTTGCAGTGCCTTCGTTTTTTTTACTATGAAATGCGCAGCTCGTGCAGGCAGGCTTCCACTTCTGTCATGCTTCCCATGTGTTTTCCCATATCATCAGAAAGCTTCACGCATTCCCTCCACTCCTGATTGACATTCATCTTGCAGCGCGAAAGCTTCATCACAATATTCGACGGACGATAGCCCGTGTCATTCGTCAGATTGGTACCGATGCCAAAAGAACATCTGATTTTCCCCGAACAATAGTTGAATATATGCAAAGCCTTTTCAAAGTCAAGGGCGTTGCTAAAGATTATGGTCTTGGTTGCAGGATCAATTCCCAGTTCCTTATAGCGGGCTATCAGCCTGTCGATGAACTCATATTCATTCCCGGAGTCACATCTCACCCCGTCAAACAGCTTGGCCTGCTTCCGGCTGAAATTGCTCAAGAACGAATCAGACGTATAAGTGTCAGACAAAGCGGTTCCCAGATCGCCGTCATACACGTTCACCCAATTCTCAAGCGCCATATAATTGGCGTGCTTGTACCCGAACTGGGCCCCATGAAACATGAACCATTCGTGCGGATGGGTACCCATCGGCAGCATACTGTATTTCATCGCCAGATAACAATTGGAGGTTCCCGTGCAATACCGGGCATTCTTTTTCAGATAGGCAACAACTTTGTCCTGCACATCAAAAGAGAACCGCCTCCTCGTTCCAAATTCAGAAAAGAGCATCTTGTTTTCGTTTGAAAGCTTCACCTTCTCGGCAAGCCTTACCATCCAGTCCGCATCATCAGGTATGCGGTTCATGAACTGATTCTTGATTTCGGAAACGATAGCCAGCAACGGCACTTCATACAAAGTAACCTTATAAAGAAAATCGGTCACCTCAATATGCAAATGTTTTTCTTCATCCAGATAAACTTCTATCTTTTGCGGATCGAATCGAAATGATGAAAGCCACTCCCAGTATACTCTCGGCAGGAAACGGCAATGCTTGCACATGTATTCCAGCTCATTTTCCTGAAGCACGACCAGACTCAGGTTCTGTATTTCATTCTTCAAGGCCTCCAGAAACCCGAGGGTATATTCGGTTTCATCCCTGTCCTTAAAAGAAAAGGTTCCCATAGCATAAGGGAAAAGCTTGATGTACGCATACGAGGTGGTGAACTTATACAGATCTGTATCTAAAATTGTCTTTATAACCATAATCTCTTATCTAAATTTGTCCTTAATACTGTTTTTCATTGACAAGCACAAACTTACGGAAAATCTGTGGAATATCCGCCGGATTTCGGCAGAAATGCGAATTTGAAATTGAAGATTAAGCAGTTAGGAGGAAATCACGGAAGTTGGACTGAAGGCTGAAAACCGTTCCCAAGCGGATTGAAGCAGAAGATGGGGTTCCTGTTCATTACCCGATGAAAGTGCAGATTTAACAATCATCATTCTGCGCAGGTTTGCTTGTCAGGGTTCAACTCGTTGAATTATGGTTTTGCGGCCAAAAAAGAACGAGTATGACAAGGAGCACATTTCGCGTGCTGTTCTATGCGAACAACAGCAAGAAGAAGAACGGAATTGTCCCCATCATGGGACGGGTTACAATCAACGGGACGGTGGCACAGTTCAGTTGCAAGCGGAGCATCTCAAAGGAGCTTTGGGATGAAAAGGAAACCGTGCCAAAGACAAGAGCCGTGGAGCAAGGGAAACGAACCTTACGCTCGACAACACCAAGCACAAACTATCAAGCACTACCAGCGCATATCCGACCGTGAGGCCTTTGTGACGGCAGAAATAGTGCACACCGCCTATCAAGGCATAGGCGGCGAGTATGAAACGCTGCTCAAAGCCTTCGACCGTGATAATGATACGGAATATCATACGAGGCAGACAAAAAGAGAACAGCATCCGACAGTGCCTCAAACAAGTTGAAATATAAGCTATAGGAACACCGTCAATTGCCCCTTTGGTGCCATATTAAGAGCAAAAGTCGTCTTCCCCATCGCTGGGCGGCCACCAACAATGACAAATTCTCCTGGGAGAAATCCTCCAACGCTTTCATCTATCTGCTTAAAACCTGTGGAAGGCATGTATGAATAAGAATCCTCGTTCTTATTCTCTTCATGAATACTTTTCAAAAGTTGTGCTATATGTTTGATTTTATTCATAAAGAACTAAATTGTGCTAATGGTTTGGTCATAAAATACATGGAATCAAACGCTCCTAAACATTATAAAAGAGATCAAAAAGAGAGTTCACATTTTGCAGCTATAAGACGTAAGCTATTTACAACATCATCAAAAGATTCATTTTTTAGCCACAATAAATAGCAATATAATTCGTAGTCTGGAGTTCTATTGACATCTTTCTCATAAACAGCTTTCAATGCTGGATTTTCACTTACTTTTTTCCAAAATACAATTCCATTTGCGGTTAGAGGCAACCCTAAGGTTCTCAATTTTTGTTTATAACTTTCTATGTCAAAATTATCTTCAGCGACGCTTCTGTGGCTTAAGCCATTTCTGACGTTTCTTATATATTCTAATATATGTTTTTGCTTCCAGTCTATTTTGAATTCATTTACAAAAGCATATAACTTCGCACTATAAGATATAGCAATTAGAGACTTGGCTGTTTCTATTTTGGCGTTGGGATAATAAAACTTGATATGTTCAACGATGTCTTCAAGAACTCCGTTGTTTTTTTGGTCATAATAATAATTTAGGAGCATTTCTAATTGAAGTTGAGCATATCTACAAAACTCAGCAAAACTAACAGAATGATATCTTGTCCCATAACGGTAACGGAACATTTCTCTGTTGTCTGATATTAAGAGATTCCTTACTTCTTGTATTTTAATAAATGAATAGTCTATTATTGAAGTTTTAGAATCAACAAAATAATCAAGCCCCAAATATTTTTCAATATGTTCAATACGTTTCTTTTCAAGCGAAAAAGAACTTACAGAGAGCCGTAAGTCTAAAGCTTTCCGTAACCTTAAGTCGAATTCGGCATTTTCATTAGCCAAGCGTATTACCTTTTTTAAAACGTCTTCTAACTTATCATCCATGTCCTATTATATCCAATAAAACATCCAATTCTTTATTCAGTTCATCCACATCAACAGGCTCTAATGGCGGAACAGTAACTTTCTTGCTTAAATGAATCAGCCAAAACTGTTTGTCATTTTTGTCGCGGCATATAGATATTGACAACTGCTCTTTTCGCTTTTCCATCTCCGGCTTTATTCCATTATTGACCGAAGCGAATACTTTTTTACCGTCGAGCATGAAGAAAGCGTAACGGTGTGGCTTGGCCAACTCTCCGCTATCCGTCATAGCCTGCTCCTCTGATGTGTCGGACTCTGTTATAATCACTTCCGTGGCGTTTTTCTTCTCAAAATCCAGTAGCGGCGTGGTTTCCATGTAAGTGATTGAGTGGGCGGTGGTCTTCAACGGGTCACGCATTTTACCGACAAGTTTTTCAAACTTATCATACAAACGCTTGTAAACGCTGTCGTCTTCACCCTTAACCATTTTCATATACATCAGTTTTCCGTCAAGGACATTCACAAGGTCTGGATTGCCTTTTTTCACATGCCCTTTTTCTTCCTTATATTTCGGGAAAAACTTGGAATATGCCACGCCGTAACCATATCTGTCCCAAATGTAGAGTATGTTGCGTATGTCACGCACGTACCTTCGGGTTACGTTCAGTTTGTCGCTTACAATTATGCCGGTTACTTCTTGCCTGCCGCCTATTTTCTGTAAACGGGTCTTCTTCTCATTTATTGTGAAGCCTTGGCTTTGTATTATCCGCACCAGCTCTTTACGAAAATCTCCGTTTTTTTGATACACATTGTGCATTGACGAGAAAGTAATGTCGTCTGCATAACGTGTGTAGTGCAGCCCGAAACGTTTGGCAAGTCCGGCAAGCCTGCGGTCGAGCGTGTCGCAAATCATGTTTGTAATGATTGGAGACGTAGGCGCACCTTGTGGCAGCACATAAAAGTCTTTCTTGGTTCCGTCTTCAAGCGTGCGTGTTTCTTTCATCGAGCACATACCTGCCAACACATTAGCCACAGGTATGGGAAAGTTGAAAGGCTTTAGTTGCAGGCGCTTCCAGATACGCGGCTGCTCTATGCTTGGGAAAAAGTCTTTTAAGTCAATGTTTAATATATAGTTCTGGCCCTTATGGACATTGGCATTGGTTACGACAGACCGTTGCTCAGTGAAGCCCATTGCATAGTCAGATGGGGAGTAAACGGCTTTGAATACCTCGTTTACATACCGCAACAGCAGCATGAAACTTTGATTCCTCGGTGCAGTTATCTGCCTGTAACCGTTTGATTTCTTCTTTATCTTGAACTGCTTATACCTATGAAAAGTATTGTTTGGATTACAATAAAAGTTTATGTGTTTCATCGTAAATGGATAGAACTTGTCGTTCAGCCCTGTTTCCGCCATATCATCTTTTTTAAGACGATTAAGCAGAGCAAGGATGTCATCCTTGCTTTCCATGTGGTGTGCCAATGCTGCAATTTCTGTTTTATCCATTTTGGTTTATATAAATTAAAAGCGGTCACAGGCTTATCTGTGCTGAAACGTTCTTTTCTTTATGTAAATCCCTCTATATAAGTATATCAAAATCTAAGATGGAGTTAGTGCCATAAACAATGTTAGCTTTCACGAACAGACATTGTTATCTTCAAGCTCAGATGAGCAAGAAGACATCTCGCGAATCCACTCCCGAAAGAGCAGGGCTTACGCCACGCAAGACGAAGTTCAAAATGCAGTTTCAGCTGACAGACTTGCCAAAGACCGCCTTGTTTAATTATTCGATTGCAAAGTTATACCATTACTGCGAAATCTTTGTTCGTAATAAAAGATAAATTTGTATTTAAGCCATTTTTATTGCTCAGTCAATATTCCAATAAGCATCAGGCTCTCCGTCCAAAGCATCATTTATATCTTGGTCACTCCATCCCATTACATCTTGAACATAAGTTCCATTGTATTCATCATACGTTTCTCGTTCTTCATAATATTGCTCGTTGTTGTAATCATGAAGTCTTTTACCTCGCTTAGGCAATGACGGATTAAGGTCGTGAAAATAGACTTCACTTGCCACGCCATCTTTGACTACTCTTGTAGAAAAACGATTTTTGCCATAAAAACGCCATATTTCATCATATTCGCATGGTAATACTTCTTTACCATCTTCGTTTATTATGCCCCACTTTGCGTATTTATCAGGATTCTCTTTCTTATCCTTTTCCAGGTATGCTTTAATATTTTCTGTACCAGATATTACCTCGTTGTCATCAATGATACCTATGAGATTTTTTGAAAAGCCCGGATTCTTATTTGTCCTTACACGAGCTAGGCCGTTATCAAAACCGTCAATCCATCCATATTTACCGAAAGGTACAATTACATTTCCATTAGTGTCAATTACGCCCCATTTGTAATCAGAGTTCTCAACAACTGTTATCTCACCGTAATTCTTCTCTACAATGTTTTTCATATTTATCTCGTTTTTTTCCTGTGCAAAGGTAGCGACGTTTAACGAACTCTATTTTCGTGCTTTCAAATATTCTTTTTCCATTCCGCATATACGCTCCCAAATCTTGTCTTGGATTTCAGATGGTTCAAGCACTACAAGTTCTTTCCCGAAAGAAGCCAATTCGCGTATTAGTTCAAAATTTTCTTTGCAATCAATCCGATAGAAACAGCCACCGTCAAGTTTGGGGTATTTTTCTTTCAACTCTAATGTTTTTGCATCACTCAATGTACGCTGTGATTCATGAATTGGTTTTGTGGCGACATAATCCTTTGAAATGTCACTCACCCAAAAATATATTTCGTACAGTGGGCTGTTATCAAAAAATGTCACGCCAACGATGTCTTCAAACCGTTCATTAAGGTCGCCTTCGTAGTCAATATATTTATGAGACGGTAATGGTATTGCGTCATCAATACGGTCAAGAGCGAAATTTAAAAGTTTCATGTCGCTTTCGGCAGAACCGAACAAATACCATCGGCGATTATATTCTTTCAGCAAATACGGATATATAACAACCGTCAGCCCTTTATCTGGAGCATTGAATTTATGGTAATGTAATTCTATTACCTGGCGTTCGGAAATCGCAGTGAAAAGTTTGCCAAAGATATTCGAGCTTTCAAGCGGATTTTTTGTAAATGATATAATTCTTCTTTCGTTATGCTTTACGCCAAGACCCATTCTCAGTCCTTCCAGTCCTTCCAAGTTTGGAAGCCCATCAAATTGTCCTAACAGCGACAAAGCTTCTTTTAATAGATATTCCTCATCATCAGTAAGAGGTTTGCTGAATATAGAAAAGTTTGGATTGGCGTAGCGAAGGCACATTTTCTTTCTGCCATTCCTTTCATCAATAACGTAATAACGTTCGATATCCACGCCCTCAAACGGACCTTTATATTCAAGATACTCAATGTCTTTTTCTATCGTCCTGCGACCAATACCGTCAGTCTCTGGATTTATGTCGGAAAGATGGTTGTTTACTTCCTCGGTCAAGTCATCAAGTGAATAATTATGGTACCTGTTGGACAATAGTTCGTCCAATATTTTGTACCTTGTCATTGCATTTTTGTTTTTCGGCATAATTCTTAATTTTTAGTCAAGGTGAAGATTTCGTATTACGACAGTATCATCTTTACCAACCATCATCAGTTTTTTATTGTCAAGTGAGAATGAGCATGAAGATACAGATTTTGTTTCTTTTGTATTGGCTATTCCTGCATCTGACAAATCGTCTATGGCTGGCATTATTTGTTTATTTGGATCATTTACGGCGTGGATATATACGCTTGTTGATGGTTGATGTCCCCAATTAAGGTTATCGGCACTATAAGGAATATAACCTTGATTAGATAATGCCATGTATTTCCCATCGGGGCTAAATGCGAGAAAGTTTCGATTTCCAACTTCTTTTATATCTTCATTATTACAAACGTTTCCATATAAAAGTATAGGATGACTATCATAAGCTGCATAAAATCCGTTTTTTGTGAAAGCAGCAGTCCACACAGCATAGGAAGTCATACTTTTTGCTATTTCCTTTTGTTCAGTCATATCGTAAACCATGAACAATCCACTGACATAATATCCATTTATATCCGTGTTATTTGGATAGCGTCCGGCGATTGCTACATATCGTGAGTCGTATGAAAATGCCACATAGTTTAAGAACCACAATACGTGTCCAAGCTCTATTTCGCAATAAATTTCATCCGTTCCTGTTTTTCGGATTATAGTATATCCAAGCTCTTCTGCAATCTTATCTCTGAAATTATCAACTTTAAGAAGATTATCAATTTCCTTATCATTGAAAAAGTTCCTATGGGCATGGATAAATTCTTTGCGTGATTCTTTCTTCTCGTCCTTCTCTTTATCATTTATGTTCCATCTATAATCATATTTTTCAGCCAAGGCTTGCCATTGCTCTTTTGATATAAATGTATCGTTTACTTTATCATGATATTTTATATACTTGCTCAATGCGCTATCTGCATACAACTTACCATCAGGACTGACAAAGCCATAATTTGTGATAAAATCTTGATTTATATACTCTTTTGTCAAAGGGTCTATTATCCTTGGGCGGCGGTGGCTGTCGTCAACTTTGAACAGTGGGCGATACCCGTTAATCTGGAATATAAAATTCAGATTTGGGAAGTCTTGTACTTCTTTTGTTTCCGTATTCATCAAAAACATTTCTTTATCTTTCTGGAAAATGATGTTTTTTCCGTCATCAGACATTAACACATTACCATAAGATGAGGAATCAAACAAAGACCCTAATATCTCCTCATTCACGAAGCTGTCTTTAAATCGTGATATCCTGCCAAGAAAAACATGGCTGCCTCGGATAGAAATAGTATAATTCTTCTTTTCAGACAAAGCCGTGATATTTTCAGGAAGGGTAAATTCTTCATTCCATAACATAACCCCATGATAATACAAATACGTTCCACTATATCTCAAAGTGTTTTCCAACGGAAATTCGGTCAAATATGATGAAGAGTTATTAAAATCCAATTTATGGAACGATGCATTTTCTTGTGAAGAGAAAGCATATAATGCTTTTTCCTCTTTTTGCTCCAATATCCCATATTTTTCAAAATATCTCCAATCGAAATGCCCTTGTGTTAAAGAAATCACCTTACCATCACAAATTTCATAAATATCCTCACATGTATTTCTATCATCATTTTTTACAGAAATAATTGTTCTGCCTTTAAAGTAATGTATAGATGCATCTTCACTAAAAATAAGTTGTTTATTCTTCACAATAAAAACATGATTGTAAGTCGTAATAAATAAGCAATCGCCTGAAATTTTAGCAGTTGGAAAATTATTGTTTATTTCTAATTTAAAGTCAGTTCCAGATATTCCAAGATATACTTTATTACTTTTATACCTTGATCCATATCGGCTAATCGTGAAAGAATGTTCATTGAGCAAATAATAAAGTTGGTTTGATACGACATAAAGTCCTTGTATTTCCTTATGCGTATAAGAAATATCTAAACCTCCAAGAAAATGTGCCTTGTTGATGTTAAACAAATCTAGTTCTTCGGCTAAATCAAGAAGTTTGTCAACTTTCATCTCATCGCTATGAATGTCACTCAATTTCACGTCTTCACAAGCTGAAAAAGGATTTGTGGAAGATATATGCCACGAGTGATAAGAAAAAATATCTACTACTGACAGGATTGCACAACTTTTTCGTTGTTCAAGCTCAATAAAATAATGCCCATTTGTAAATTTAATAAATTGATTATCGCAGCGAATTGTCTTTATCGTTTCAAAAGTGTCCAATGATATGACATCAATTTGTTGATTCTCATAGGCGCACAAGATTCTACTATTATCTCTGCAAACAGAGAAATCTTCGCATTCATATTCTTTTTTATCAATGATGGTGTCGGTAAATCGATAAACATTCAACCTCGTAGCATTATCTGTTTTATCCTTAACTATTAAAATGTCATCTTGCAATAAAATTTCATTCGCAAATGTGATAATGGGGGCTTGTTCTGTCAATGAATATAAAGTATTCTCTTCATGTTTATCATTGCTTAATAGAACAATGTCCTTATTCACATAAAAAATCTTGTCAGGAGATATGCTTTCCACATATTCTTCACCACTATCACGATTATAAAAATATGTACGGTCTTTCATGACAACAAAGCACCACGGTGTTTCATCAAACACATAACTATTTTTATGTGTACTGCCACCAAATTTAATGGCATCTTTTACTTCAATTTCAACTGCACTATCTTTGTCGTCGGGGAATTCAATGACATATCTACCTGGAAAAGAGAATGTTTCTTGTAACCGTAAAGTTTGGTCATCCAAGAGTTCAAATGACATTATTGGTCTAAAATCATTTTCATGAAGTAAAGACATTCCATCGTCTTTGGGTGTTATCTTGACCATCTTATGATTTCTAGAAAAAGACTGGATGGTAAACTTTGTATTCAAATATCCTTGATGTGGATGGACTGATAACTTTGCCATAATTACCTGTTCTATAGATTTATGTGCAAAGTTATAAATAAAATACGAACTCTATATTCGTAACGTGGCTAAATCCCGAAAATTGCGTTATAATTAGGACATTTCCAGTCAAAGCTGTTGATGCCCTTTATATTACACGTTGACCAGCAGATGATTACCTATTGCCACAGGGGTTCATCCTTCCAATCTTTACAAAATCCCATAGCCATAATGCCTATTGACGGGAACTTGGATAATAAGTCTGCTATTTTTGAATTAAAGTTGTTGTTTGGAGATACTGCGGAAAGAAAATACCTAATAATGCACAAACGATAGAACACCTTTTTCTTATCCAACGTTGACGTATCAATCCAAACTTTAGAAGCTTTACGTGGCTCTGCCGGACTCAGCATGAAATCCCTGTTCCACACTCTGGCATGGTGGCAGCACATATTGCGCAAGTTAGCAAGCACAGTCAGCCATGATGTAAACACTTGTGGCTTCAGTCCGAAATAGTCGGCAATAAGTTTCCTTAGTCTGTTATTGGCTATGTTGATGTAAATGTAGTTCAAGTTGCCGAAAGACAAGACCTCTGTTATCATCCATGCCGGAGGATAATCCTCAATGTAGTTTTGCCTGAAATTTTCAATGTACCCTTCCTTACTTGCTGCCAGTTCCTTTTCTATGACGGCCAACGTCTGCCGAAATTTATCAGCATTGGCAAAATACTCCGCCTTTGTTATCCAATACTTATCGCCAAGTTCTTGACAACCAATATTGGCCAGTACACTGCGGATAGCCACTTCTATCTTTTCTATTTCGTTGAAAAGCACGATGCGGAGTTTCTTGTCAAAACGGTAAAGCGTCATCACCTGTTCAAAGGTTGTGCCGTCTTTCAAAATCAAGTCGTTTTTCGGACTTTTGTAGAACGGGAAGATATAAGCCGACAATCTATGATAACCGATGTTCATAAGATAACTTTCTGCTTTGCCCTCATCGCTGAAGTGCATTCCACGGCTTCTGAGCATCTGAACAATCTTTTTAGGTGTAGAGTATGGTTTGGGAAAACTTGTTTTCATGTACCTATAATAAAAAAACGACCCGCCGATTTGAGCATTGTTAAGAGGCTTGGCAGGTTCTAATGTTACAAATGTATTGTTTTTCATTCAAAGCGCAAAATGTTTTTTCAAAATTCTCAGTACCTTTTTCAAAATACCTCTTCTAAGAGCGGCCTCTCCTTATTCTGTAGCATTAGAATGCTCATCAAGACAAACGAATCTGAGAGCATATAAACGTAATTTTTCTATAAATAAGAGTTAAATATCACCATTTCGGAATGCACAATACTTCGGTAAATTTTTACCGATTGTTACCTTTACCCTTGATTAATCACTCCACTTCAAAGCGATGAAGAGCGCAGGTTTGCTTGCCAATGTCCAACTCGTTGAATTATGGTTTTGCGGCCAGACTTGCACTTGCTATCAACGGAAAACTGATTGGCGAATGGTTCAAGGAGCAGTTCGACAAATTGTTCTAGAAATGTGATGTTTTCTCGCCGCAGAAAAGAACTCAGGCTATAAGAGTTAAATTGCTTAAACCTAAAGGGAAAGTGATAGTCTTATAATTGATCAGACTATTCCTTTTTTCCTATCTTTGAGCCACTAACAATGATAAATTATGAAAAGAAGACATATATATCCTATTTTGTTACTTTTGGCTGTCATACAAGTAAAAGCAACGGAATTGTCATGTGATTCTGCAAGATTGCCTGAAAAATATTCTATCATAGGGAAAGTGTATGGTGAATGTGTCCGGCAAATTCCACCCTATGATGTCATGACAATACCTTTGACAGGCTCTTACCTTTCTGTTGAGGAATTACCCAAACAGGGTTGGCTTACTGATTCTACTGCAAGTTTCCGGATAGACTATCTGGAAAAAGGTATCTATCATCTAAAAGCGGAATATGTCGGCTTTGATTCATGTGATACGCTTATTGTCTTGACGGAACACACCGACACATTGCGTTTAGTCTTGCCATTGTGCTACGAATACATTTCAAAATATGAGTGTTCCCCCGAATTGTCACGTGAAAATATCCGAAAAGGACATCCGTATATAAAACTCATTATTCCCGAAGATAAGGAAAAAGAAGTCAGAAATCACCTTTTTTGGAAAAAATACGGTGTCAGCTATGATAGTTTTTACCCGCTAAGAAAGGATGGGCACCTTGCTTGCTATTTGAGTGTTCCCAACTTTATGCTTGCAGCCTACAATCAAGAAGTGTTTGATTATCTGGATGCTCAATATGGCAAAATCTGGCGTCGGGAAGTTCCCGATGGGATATTGATATTCGGTCTTGACAAATCATCGGAAAGCAGTCTAATTGCCCATACAACTGAAAAGCATCTTGAGGTCGGCGTTCCTGTATGCTATTTGAACGAGCAAGGCGATACCATTGTGCCATATGGCAAATACAAATTCTGCCAAACAGATACCATACGGAATATAGGCTTCGTATATGGGAACAAGCAGGACGCACGGATTGTTTGCATAGACAATCAAGGCAAAGAACTGTTCTATGTGTTCAAATATGATAACGGCCCCGACTATATCCGTGAAGGACTTTTCCGCATCATGGATGACAAAGGATTGATAGGCTTTGCCGATTCATTGGGCAATGTGGTAATTAAGCCTCAATTCAAGTTCGCATTTCCTTTTGAAGGAAACAAAGCAAAGGTTACATTGACAGGAGAACAAAAGGAAATGCCAGACAGAGAACGCCGTGAGTGGGCAAGCGATAAATGGCAATATATAAACAAGAAAGGAGAGCTTATACAATGAAAACGATCATCTTATTCGCGATGCTGGCAAGTGTCGTTTGCCTGAGTTGCACTAACTATTCCAGCCACTCCCAATTAGTCAAGCATAGGGAAAACGGCTGGTATCGTATCATTGACGGACAAAAGGACAGTATCGCCTCCCTGCCGATTGTTACAGTAAAGGAATTTGCCGCTTTACGGCTGGATAAAGATTTCTCCGGAAAGGCAGTGATAACAGGGAGCGTGAGCAAGAATAAATTACAAGCATGGGCAGACTCAACGGAGCAGCTTATAGGCAAGCGGATAGGATTCGTATTCAATGACACCGTAATTACCGCGCCACGTGTAAATATGAGATTGGAAAGCGGGGCATTTCAAATTGCGACACCCAACAATTATGATATACCCTCTTTATACAGAAGCCTGTTGAAAGAAAAGAAAGATTCTTTGGACGCTCTGTTCAAAGCCAACGGATGGGAAAACGATACGCTCTTTTTTAATCAATCAGACCTCCAGATACAGGATTCAATCATAAACACATTGGACTATATCGATGCCTGCTCCATTGTAAAAGGATTTGAGAACAAATAATTAAAACCCAAAGGAATGAAAATGGAACTATTTGTATGGTAACCGGCCTATTGTCCGTCCTTTCGTTACAAGTGCAAACCAACGAGCGGTACATTGAAGTAACAGGTGCATCGGAAATAGAAATCATGCCCGGCAAAATCCATTATGTTACCGACATCCGGGAATACTTCGAGGAATACAAAAGCTACCGAAAGTCCGTTTTAACTATGTCCTGATGACTGCCGCATCACGCGAAATGCTGGATGAGCCACCAATTTCTCACAAAAAAAATTACACCGCCAATTTTACTTTTATCCTGTTGCCGGGTCTTTTATACAGAAGCTCAGTTCAAATAAGCTGACAGCCTATATTCTATCAGGCTCTTACAGACGAAACGACATGAGCGTATAACTTAAACATTGAATATGATGAAACCAACAGGAAAACTGAAAACAGCGATAATGGCGGCAGTCATTATTCTTGCATGCAGCACTGCGGACGCACAGCGCTGGCGTTGGCACTCACGCCCTTATCGGGTGGTGACGGCAGTTGCCAAACCGGACATAATCATCCATGTTGACAACCGTTTCAGCCAAAGGGAACGTTTCAGAATGGCAATGGCCTACCTGAAAAGCCACGAATACCTTACCGTAAAGAGATATGCAAAAATGACCGAACTGTCGAAAGCGGCAGCAAAAGCAGAACTTGACGCATTCGTGGCAGACAAGGAAAAACCTATCATGGCTGTCATAAGGGGAGAAAAGAAAGTATATACACTAAAAAAGTAAAAAAACGGGGTTATACAATGAAAGGATATACGAAATGGAGTGCACTCGCATTGACGGCAGGTATGGCAATGGTGTTCAGTTCATGCGCTGTGCATAGACCTCCACGGACTCACCGCCATCATCCGCACCGTCACAAGGTGGTGATTGTAGCGGAACAGACTGCCAGTCCAGAACAAAACAGCAGCCGCATGACCTTTGAAGAATGGTTGGCTATGACCGAATCAGAGTCTTATGGCAGCACTGAATGACAAGGATATTGTTTCAGCACTGAAAAAGAATGCTGAAAAGGGATTCCGGCTGCTGATGGCGAAATACAAAGAGGCTGTATATTGGCATATCCGCCGATTGGTCGTTTCGCACGACGATGCGCAGGATGCCGCCCAGGAAACATTTGTACGAATATTCCGTTCTTTCAGCCAATTCAAAGGAGAGTGTTCGTTCAGCGCATGGATTTACCGGATTGCCACCAACGAAGCTCTGCGCATATTGGAACGCAGACGGAGCGAGCGGCTTTCTTTGGACGATCCAGAGGCCGGAACAGGCTCTTTGATGGCTGACGAATATATGGATTACAGCGACCTGGAGGCGGTGAAGCTGCAAAAGGGCATCCTGTCATTGCCCGCCAAGCAGCAACTGGCTTTCAACCTGCGCTATTATGACGAAATGAGTTATGATGAAATAGCCGCCATCACCGACTCTACGGCAGCCAACGTGAAAGCCAATTACCATACAGCCAAAGAGAAGATAATAAAGTATATGAACTCCACAGACTAAGGATATGGAAAAAGATTTTGACTTCAGACAGATTGGGAAGCGCATGCCTTACAAGACACCGGAAGGCTTCCTTGATGAGATGGAAACGAATATATGGAAAGAAGTGCAAGGCGAACTTTCCCAAACGCACAAGCGTAAGGCATACCGCCTGCGTATTTTCGCCGGAGCCATAGCTGCTAGCATAGCCTTGCTGCTTGTATTCAGCCCGCTTTCACATAAGGAGCAGACTGACAGTTTATCAAGAGTAGAGCAGGCTTTTGCCAACTTAAGCCAGGAAGACCAGGCTTATATGCTTGCGGTTTACCAAGAAGACTTATTTATGAACGAATAAAAAAGAAATGACGATGAAAGGTATTATCAGATTACTGCTGCTGGTTGCCGCACTGACAACTTTCTGCGGCATGGCTTCAGCGCAAAACAGCAGACAACGCCTCACCCGCGAACAGCTGGCAGAGGTACAGGCCAAGCATATTGCAAAGGAAATGGCGATGGACGATGCGACAAGCCAGCGTTTTATCGACACCTTCTGCCAGTTTCAACGGGAAATATGGGCACTCGGCCCTCGCCCTAAACAGTCACACAGACAAATGACCGATGAAGAAACGGAACAAGTGTTGAAAGCACGCTTCGCCCACAGCCGGAAGATACTGGATCTGCGGCAGAAGTATTATGGCATCTACAGCGAGTTCCTGACACAGAAACAAATCCAACGTGTCTATGAACTGGAGCGGCAGATGATGGAACGCCTTTCCAAACGAAGCAAAAGGACAAACCGATAAAATTCTATTCACACATTAAAAATTGTATCGTATGAAAAAGCTAATCATGGCTATGCTGATAGCCGTTTCAATGGTTCAGACCCTTTCAGCACAAGACAACAACCGCCAGCGTATGACACCGCAGCAGCGCACCGAACAGCGCATCCAAAAGCTTGATGAGAAACTGTCGCTGACAGACAATCAGAAAAGCCAGATACGTGACCTTTACGCCGATTTCTACAAGCAGAAATATCCCAAAGAAAAGCGTAAAGAAGCGATGGAAAAGCTGATAACAGACATTGCGGCTGTACTGACTTCCGACCAGCAGGTGCTTTACAAGCAATTGCAAGAGGAAGCAGCAGCCGAAAGACGGAAACACGCAACTGAAAAATAGCAGACATGAGAAGTAAAATTTTATCTTGCCTGATCTCATTGCTTGTTCTTGCATCCTGCTCGGATAGCAATGAAGAATTGGGAGATAGCCTATATTCCGATACCCAAGCACCAACTTCTGGGGATTGGACTGCAACCTTCATAGATGGATTGTATGATAATTGGAGCATAGGCGATAGCATCCTGCTGCTTCAAAACGGGCAAGCTGTTTTCGCCGAAGCGCTGCAATCCGGGAACATATCAAACTTTTCAAGTGGTATGGAAAGTCCTTTTGTTGATGGTAATCCGCTGTACGGCATCTATCCGGCAGGTAATATGGTTTCTTTCGACAATGAGAGCGTTACCGTATCCGTTCCTTCCGTTCAGACGGCTAAGGATGTCGGATTTGATGAAGAGGCGGCCGTGTCAGTAGCCTGTTCCGTTTCCGAGTCGCTGTGTTTTCAATCGGTTTGTGGCGGTATAAAATTGAATTTCCAGATGTCTGGTGTAACGAAAGTGGAATTGGAAAGTGTTGATGGCTATGCCTTGTCAGGCAAAGCCAAACTTAAATGGGATGAACAAGGAGTTCCAGTTGTAGCAGAAATGAGCGACTCCTGTTATATCCTTACGTTCAACGCCCCCGATGAATTCGGTTTTCTGCCCGGAAAGGATTATGTCATATCCACCTTGCCTTGCAACCTTTACGGGGGATACAGGCTATCCATCTACAAAGACGGACTGGCTGCCGATTATTTCGGCGTGCATCAGACAGTAGAACGTGCCTCCTATATAACTCCGATTGACTTGGTGGAAAGCGAACTGGCGTTTGACGACCCTGATGCGCCGCTTGTGGAGGAAGAACGTCCGGAACTGGATGCCACGACAACCGCCCTTCTCCGCCAATATCAGCAGAACCCGACAGAAGAAAACAAAGAGGCTTTGATGGAACAGATGGGAATCCGCTACGACAAAGTTGTCGCACGGAAGAAATCCAAACTTCGGGAACTGGAACGGGAGGCTCTTACTCCCGACCTTGTTGACGAGATGCAGGAGATAGTGGATGAAATGGTTGAAAACCGCGACATCCGACTGGAACAGCAGTTCCTGAGGCTGATTGACCCTCGAAACGATGACAATCCCGATGATGCATGGATGGTACTGCGCGGTGTGCCGGAACAGGACGCCTACATCGGATATGCTCCTGTAACAAATGCTGAATATGCGGTTTTCAATCCTGATTTCAGCTATGATGCAGGGAAAGATAACTATCCAGCTGTGAACATCCCGATTGCACAGGCTGCCGCCTATTGCGACTGGCTCACGGCGCAGGACACCTCGCACACATACCGCCTTCCGACAGACGAGGAGTGGATTCTCGCCGCCGGACACATGCCCAAGGATGTTTCGATGAACTCCGGCTATGTGGAATACGGATTGACAGCGGTTGATGCTTACAGCCAAACAACCGGAGCGTGCGGCGGCATAGACTTTTGGGGCAACTGTTGGGAATGGACTTCATCGGTGGATGCCAATGGCTTGTACATCATCAAAGGAGGCAGTTGGGATTCCGACCGTGACGATTGCCGCAGTGAGAAATCCGATGTAGTAAGGGACGGCTCGCAGGGTTATGCCAATGCCGGCTTCCGAATTGTAAGAACAGCTCCAAATATCTGACACTTAAAACTTCATTGCAATTATGAGAAAGTTATTTTTAGCAATGGCTATGACCATTGTGACGGCCACAGTTGTGTCCGCCCAAGAGAACACCAAAGAAAATAGAATGAATGTTTCGTCCGTTCAGACAGACAAAGACAACAGAAATGATGGCGATTCCAGACTCCGCTGCGGCATCAAGTTCAGGATCGGACTTTCCGGTGTGACCAAAATCGAGTTGGAAAGCGTAGACGGCAATCCGTTGGCAGGCAGAGCGAACATCAAAGTAGACGCGCAAGGAAATGCTGTGATGGAAGAAATAGGAAGCGCAAGCGCTATCATCACGTTCCGTGCTTCAGATCCCTCCGGCTTTACACCCGACAAGGACTATTACATCTCCACCTTGCCGTGCGATCTTTACGGCGGTTACAGGCTTTCCATTTACAAAGACGGCCTTGTGGCTGATTATTTCGGTGTCCATCAGATTGTAAAACCGGGAACATTCATTACTCCCGAAGATTTGGCGGAAAGTGAACTGGAATTTGAAAAGCCTGACGCTCCGCTTGTCGAGAAAGAACGTCCGAAAATGGACGCCATAACGCACCAGCTATTCATCCAATACAGAAGAAAGCCGACCGAAGCCAACCGGCAGGCATTATTGGAGCGGATGGGCATCCGTTACGATAAAGTAGTGGCTAGGAAGAAAAACAAGCTTCGCGAACTGGAGCGAGAAGCAAGGACTTATAATATCGTAGAACACATGCAAGGCATTGTGAATGAAATGGTGGAGAACCGCGATATCCGAATACAGCAGCAATTCCTGCGCTTCATCGATCCCCGCAGAGATGAAAATCCCGAAGATACTTGGATGGTGCTGCGTGGCGCATCTGCAAGAAATGCTTATATCGGTTATACTCCTGTAACTAATGCCGAATATGCTCGCTTCAACACCGGATTTATGTATGACAGAGGGAAAGACGATTATCCAGCCGTTGGCATCTCAATCAAAGATGCCGAAGCCTATTGCGACTGGCTCTCTACAAAAGACAGCGGACACAACTATCGCCTGCCTACCGAAGAAGAATGGGTGCTTGCCGCCGGACACATGCCCAAGGATGTTTCCATGAATTCCGGTCATGCAGAATCCGGATTAACAGCTGTAGATGCTTATGCGCAAAGCAAAGGAGCTTGCGGCGGCATTGACTTTTGGGGCAACTGCTGGGAATGGACCTCATCAACAGATAACAATGGACTGTACATAATCAAAGGAGGCAGTTGGGATTCCAAGCGGGATGATTGCCGCAGCGAAAAGTCTGATGATGCCAGAAATGGTTCGCAAAGTTATGCCAATGTCGGCTTCAGGGTGATACGGACAGACAGCAATTGAAACGCCGCCTCCACTGCACAAAAATAAAAAGCCCTCCGGCATCTTTCAGGGATGCCGGAGGG
>ERZ894203.786-NODE-786-length-21297-cov-23.298465_pt1 | contig 21297 bp, 12 predicted proteins | sample MGYA00380286_ERZ894203 | MGnify/ENA primary metagenome ERZ894203 (study PRJEB32331, sample SAMN06328484) | human gut metagenome | biome: human gut microbiome; feature: stool | host: Homo sapiens | collected 2014-02-06 ... | reverse complement strand
GAACCGAATTTATTTAATTTTTAACCTTGTCCATTTTTAGTGGACAGTAGTGACTGATTTTAAATGAATAAATGTTCTTTCTTTATATGTAAATCTTATGGAGTGTCTGTCATTCATCCGCATCGGGGAGAATGATTCCCGGCACATCGATATCCGTGGTCCCGTCATACTCAGGGTCGAACACCACTCCCCCGTTCGGGTCTGCCGTAAGGAAAGAATAGCGCAACGTGGACGAGCGTCCGGCACGCAACGGAAGGTTCAGGTTTGTGGCCGCCAGCACCTCCTCCTCATCACTTGAGAGTATTTCCAGTGTCGCGGGAATCTGCTGGAGGTCAGAGGTGCAGAACACATAGTCCATCGCCACCGTAAAGTCCTGTCCTGCAATCAGACTGTTCTGCTGGACGGTCTTCTTGAAACTCTGGTACATCAATGACTGGCGCGGAAGCGCATCCACCACATTATATCCCGTGGGTACGATCTGCGTATAGGTGAAACGTGCAACGAACCTGTTTCCACTCACCTCACCGGAACTGATGCGTGCCAAAAACTCATCCACGTCATCGGCCACCAGTTCATAGCGTGCGACCGGACGGGCCAGCTCCATATCCAGCGGCACGCGCACGTTCCATTGGTCGGCATACGGTGTCAGGTCCAGTTCCGCACATCCGCAGAACACATCCTTCCATTCCGTATTCCCCCGGTAACTTCCGTTTCCGATGATGTTCATCAGATTACCGCCCGTCTGCGTGTCGTAGTACAGGTCGGCTATAGTGTCGCTCTCCACATAATCCACCCACACGGCCAGCTGATAGGCACGCGCATGCAGCTTCATCTCCACCGGAATCGTAACCTGCGACTCCTTTCCCGTAATGTCGGCATAGGTGGTCTGCCTTGCCACGAGCTGGCGGTTGAGATATGCCTCGGTGATGACTCGCCGACGATGGCCCGTCAGGTCCTCCGGAAAATAGGTCGTACTGCTCCCATCGCTCCGTTCAAAGGAAAGCGACAGGTTGAGATTCGCCATTACGGTTGCCGAAGTGGGGTCTACTCCCAGTTCCCCGTCATCGGTCAGCGAAGGATGTTCATAGAAACATCCCGTCAAGGGCAGGAACATGCCCAACAAGAAATAGATAATCGTCTTTTGTTTCATGCTACTGTCCTCCTTCAAAAACGATAAACAAGCGATACGCCGGCACGTGTGATGCCCCAATAGTGGCGGTTCCATGCGTCAAGCTGCGCTCCGTTCTCTATATTATAATAGGTGTTATACTTCATGTTGGCATATCCGAAACCGACATTGAATTCGGCTCCCCAATGTTTGCCCAAAGGCAGCTTGTAGCCGTAACTTACTCCGGCACCTGCCAGCGGACGCTTTTCCGTCTGATAACGTTTCTCTTCCCACTTCATGTTGAACCATGCCACATGAGCGTGCAGTCCGAAGAAGTGTCCCTTTCCGGCCCGATCCAGCCACCAGCGGCCTTCGGGTTGGAAGCCGATGCCACGGATGGCATGTTCCCGTTCGATATCGCTGATGCTCCACATCACGGGAAAGTCTATGGTCACATGCTCATGCACCTGTACTTCCAATGCCAGATTGCTCACCGCCACGGCCAGAAAAGGCACATTGGTCTTCAAGGCGATATAGCGTCCTCCGGTGTCTTTCTTGGTCTGCTTCCCTTTCTTCTTCTGGACGGAAGGTTTTTTCTTTCCGGCAGGAGCTTTTTTCTTTGGGGCAGAAGATTTCTTCTTTTGGGCAGAAGCCTTCTTTTCCGCGGCAACAGGCTTATATTTGATTTCCTTTCCGGAAGCGGATGTCTGAACCACCGGATTCTTCTCCGGTTGCTGCGCACGGCATGGCACGGATGCCACGCACAATGCACAGATAACAAACCAGATGAGATATTGTCTTGTTTTCATGGTCTTTTACATTAACATTAAATTTCCAGTTCGGGCAACTTGTCCACCAACGTGGTTTCATAGCCATTCTCCCGGATAATTGTAGCCTCGCCTTTATAGTCTATGCGCAAATCCTCTCCCTCTTTACGGCTAAAGATTTGGAAGGAAGGCGCACCTTCGGCGGAGATATTCGCCTTGATAACCCAGCTTCCGATTCTGAGTTTCCCGTCTTTCATAGGTTGGGGCTTTGCCACCGGTTTGTCCCCGTCCTTCGTTTTGGCATGGGTGTTGATGATGGTCATAAACCGATACACCTTACTCTTGCCCGAAGTGGCGGTGAAATGCCAGTGGTTAGGGTACTTCTCAAACTTTCCGTTCGCGTCAGCTTTCAGCCAGTTGACCGCAGGCACAAAGAATTGGCTTGTGGTGTCCGTCTTCAGTTCTCCCGTAGAATAAAGGTAGGCATCCGAAGCCCCCTTGTCGTTGGTGGCCTGTATGTGTACGCAGTTCGGAGTGTCACGGTCTACGCTCATCGGATTGATGACGGTATGAAGCAGATAACTCCAGGTGACCGGCTCGTCCGCTTCCAGTTCATCGTAAATGAACGTGTAACCCGTTTTGCCCAGTTCCACAATATGGCGGCGGAATGTCTTCAGAGGCACATCGTCCCATCCGTTCTCCGGAGTCAGCTCGATTTCAGCTGCTTGGGCGCGCTTCTGCCATAAAGGAGAAATCACCTTTCCGTATGCGTTGGAGGCGTCCCCCACCACATAGCCGATATTCTTCCCTACATAGTAACGGGGAATCCATCCGTAGCCTTCGGTTCCGATGCGCTGGCCCATGCCGTTCACGAGGATGGTGTTATGCGCACGTGCCGAACGTTCGCAGAAAAGAGAGAAACGGTCTACAAACGCCATGTGGTGTCCGCTACTATAAAAGAGGGATTGTCCGCCGAAGAATGTGTTGTACGCATTCTGATTGGCAATGGCATGGGAAGTAGAGCCGTAAGGACTACTCCGGAAGCTAATCATTGCGCTGCGGTTGGTATTAGCCAAACTGGTAGAGAACGATGCCAGTCCCGACTGGGGAAAGACATAGCCGAAAGGAAGATCGGCCAGTCCCTTACCTTCGGGCAGGGGCTTGTCGCACATCAGACGGAACCAAGCCAGTCCACCGGCCTTGCCCATACAATCCTTGTTCATGATGTTCTTGTTCTTCTTAAGAATAATCCGGACATAATCGGCTGCATACGTATTCCCCGTCATACGGGCAATCGCGTCGGCATATCCCACTCTCACCCCATAAGGTGTCAGCTTCTCCTGATGCCCGCTTCCATTACCTCCCGATTTGGAGAAAGGAGGTTGCTGATAGATGGTGTACATCACATTTCCCTGATACCACGGATCGGCGAAATAGTTGAATCCCGTCCAACGGGTATAGAGATAGGGCACTTCTACCAAAGTCCGAATATTCACATGAAAATAAGAATCTCCGTTGTGCCATGCACCGTCCTTGTTCAGGCCGGGAAAACGTGCCAGCCACAGATTGTAGCAATAGTCCACCCATGCATCCGCTTCCGGCAAATCACCGTAAACGGAAAAAGCGGCCATCGTGAAGATACGTAATGTCATCTGCCACACGTGATTGTCGGCTATGTGGTTTTCCAGATGGTTGTTGTAGTCGGCATACATCTCACCGGCATATTCCCGGATTACGTCCAGAAGCTGCTTCTTCGTAGGCTCATCCAGCAGGTCATGCAACGAATCGTATGCCTGCGAACAAACCGAAAGAATCGTAGCATGGTTGAAATCACCCACCACATTCTTGCTGCTTCCCCAAGTAGACATTTCCTTGACACGCTTAACGGCCTCATCACCGTATTTAAGGTCCTTCGTCAATAGATAAGCGCGTATCAATATGTCTATATTGATCTCTTCCTTGTCTATGATACGGCGACTTTCACGAGTCAGCATAGCCTTGCGTTGTACGGCATTCTTCAATCCTTTCGCCATGCCCACCTTGATGTCGTTCACCGACTTCATAGGGGTGCGCAATATCTTGTCGGCACGTGTAAGATAAAGTTTGCGTTCGGGCTTGCTCATCGAGCGGTTGATAAAATCTTTCCAGTCTTTCTTGTCAAGCCATACACGCGGATGTTCCTGAGGCACTTTGGCAAGAAGTTCTTTCAACGAGGGAGGACAGAACTTGTCAGGATTGGCCTTAACCGTAAACTGTTGTTTGGTTCCCCACTCTTTTTTCCCGTTGTTCACATATCCGTATTGCCAATGCCACACACCGGGAGCCAGGTCCTTCTCCGGATTGAAGAAAGGCCAGCGGGTCTCCACCTCTATTGTTCCGCTCTTGAAAGAAGGGTCTTTTGAATAACGGAGCACATAGCGGAGCTTGCTCTTGTCAATCTTGCCTGTCTTTTTCTCCTCTTCCATTCCGTCAAAGCCTGTGGTAACCTCCTGCTCGGTCTGCAAAGGCCATTGGAAAGAAACGGCACGGTCGGCCACCACCGCCTTGTCCAGCGGTGAAGGAGTGGCACGCATCTCATGCATCAGCGTAACGTCCGTCAGGCGGATGTTGGCTGAAGTGTCATCTTTGGCGGAAATTCCGACCGCCATCGAACTGATAAGTAAGGTAACAAATAAAGTTTTCATATTATAGATGATTTGAATTTACATTATCTGGGAATAAACTTCTCATAAGAGCCTTTGGGAAGCGGATGCTCCTTCATCCATTGGCGGAGCATATCACGATGCTGACGGACCACTTCCGCATAACGCTTCTCTATGGCAAGGTTACGCATCTCTCCCCTATCGGATTCCATATCGTAAAGCATCTCCCGGTTACGTCCCGAATCATAGAGCACATATTTGTAATGCGGCGTGCGTACCATCCATCCGTGCGTACCGGCGGTCTGCCCGAAGAAAGTCTCCGACACGATGTAGGGCTGATGTGCTTTGGCCGTATCTCCGCTCTCAACCACAGGACGGATACTCACCCCCTTACATCCCGAAGGTACGGAAACACCTGCCCAGTCACAAACGCTCGGGAAAAGGTCCACTCCGTTGTTGACGAGCTGGGGCATCACCTTTCCCGCATTCTTCCCTCCCGGAAGACAAACAATGAAAGGCACATTCGCCACTTCCTCATACAATATGGTTTTCTGGTTCCATTGATGAGCGGCGGCTCCATCCCCATGATCGCTGGTGAAAATCACCACCGTGTTCTTCCAAAGGTTCTGCCTGTCCAACTCATCCACAATCTTCCCGATTTCCTTGTCCACGTGTTCCACCAGGCGGAAATAGGCATTACGGTAACGTCTCCAGTCATCGGGCGTATAGGCTTGTGTGGGATACAACTTGAAACTCTGTTGCCTTTCGTAGGCCAGCACATCCGCATCATACGGGGCTACGGCAAAGTTCTCCGGCAGATTGGGACATTCTTCCAACGGCAGTTCTTCGACAACGGCATAAGGCAGATTCTGCTTCCGGGCATATTCGCAGATGTTATGCGGATTGTCGAACGAAGCCACGAGGAAAAACGGCTTGTCGTGCTTCTGCTTCAAGAATGCGACACATGATTCGGCCAGCCCGTTATCGTTATGCTCATGAATCCGTCTGAAACCGAACGCATGTTCCGAAGGAAGTGAATTGGTATGCACATGCCACTTCCCTGCATAAACCGTTGTATATCCGGCATTCTCCATCAAGACTCCCAACGAATTGTCTCTCTGCAAGTCGGTCAGAGGCTTGCCGTTCTTCACGATTCCGGACTCACCTGCCGCATATCCGGTAAACATGGCCGAACGGGACGGTCCGCTGAGTGGAAAAGCACAATACGCATTGGTGAAGCGCATTCCGTGCTGCGCCAGTCTGTCCATATTGGGCGTATGCAAGTCTCCGTTTCCGGCACAGCTCATGGCGGTCGCGGTCTGCTGGTCGGTCATGATATAGATGATGTTGGGACGCTCCTGCACCTCCGATACGGCAGGAAGCACCGCTCCTGCCGCCAAAGCCAGATTCAAGTATCTCATCGTTTTCATAATTTTATATCAGATTAATATCCGGGATTGTTGGTTCCCTGTAATTTATGATTCACTTCCATTTCTGCATCCGGAATGGGGAAAAGCTCATGCTGTCCGTCATGGAAGTTATTTCCCGCCGGATAGCTCGTTCCGCTGGCACTGTTCAAAGAAGTAAGCTCCCCGAACAGGCGCAACGCCTGCCCCAATACTCCCCAACGAATCAAATCGAACTTGCGCTGCCCCTCAAAAGCCAGCTCAAACCCCCGTTCCCAATAAAGAGCGGTGCGGAAATCATCGGCCGCATCTCCACTATTGAAGAAAGGCAAATCAATCAGATTAGGCTGAACCTCACGGTATTCCCGTAAGGAGTTCACCTGTGTGGCATGAGCACGCACCCTCACCCGATTCAGCAACCGCCAGGCCTCCGTTGTATTTCCAAGTTCATTGTATGCCTCAGCCGCCATCAGTACCACATCGGCATAGCGCAACAAACAAAAGTTAACATCTGTCAGGTTCATATCCTCAAAACCGAGCGGCATCCATTCACGACGCCACTTTCCGGGATACCAATTTCCTCCTCTTGCATTCTCTTTTTTCACTTGTTGGCGAGTGTCCTCATCCCAACGGTACTGATAAGTACAAATCGCCACATCCCTCCGATCATCAACGGCATTCCCAATTTCATCCGCCTCAAAGAAATCCCTCCATTCAGGAACTACACGAAAGAATGCTTGGGCACGACCCATATAATTGGAAAACTCACCGCTACCCACATTCGGAGCGGCCACTAACGGACCAATATTCGTACCCCAGTTTCCGCCAGCATCCAGGTAAAGAAAGGCCACTTCAAAAAGACTTTCCTTGCTGTTCAGCACTTCCTGCGAGAAACTTCTGAACAATGCCTCATAACCTCCCTCATAGAAGCCGTGATAACCATTCTCTTCAAAGGCTTCCCACTCGTCGATAACCGCTTCAAAATACTGGCGGCGGAGTGCATCGTCGGGTTTCTTCAATGTGCCGTCCAGATGCAGGCTGTAGCCGGCACGTGTAAGCAACACGCGCATCATCAGTCCGCGAGCCGCCCCCTGAGTAGCCTTCTCCGGTGAAGAGGAGGCATCGGCCCACGGCAATATGGACTCCGCATCTTTCAAGTCCAGCACAATCTGATTGTATATTTCTTCACGGTCGGTACGAGGCTGGTAAGCATTCTCATAATTGGAAGAATAGGTAACCTTGAAAGGAACATCCCCCCAATAACGCACCAAATCAAAAAGAGCCTGCGCACGCAGGAACTTTGCCTCTCCGACGAGTGTCTGCAACTCCGTGCTCTTCGCATAACCGTTCATCTGCTCGATATTGGCTATACAATAGTTGGCACGATTAAGTTGTTCATATTTCCCGGCCCATGCACTCTCAATCCATGCATTCGACGAGCGAACCACATAATGGCCTATATCCCGGCGATTGTCGGAAGTCGTTCCGTTCGGATAGTAAGTGTCGTCGGATGCCGCCAGCGTCGACCCGTCAATCTGACGGTAAAGCGTGGGCAATGTGCTGTATATACCCACAACGGCCATATTAGCATTCTCCACCGTAGTGAAAAAGTCGGTCCGGTCATAATAGGATGAAGGATTCTCCGTCAACGTATCCTCACAGGAAGACGAAAGGAACAATACAACAAGCAATGAATATAAACTATATAACTGTTTCATGGTCATGGCATTTAATAAGTTAGATCAAATCAGAAAGTCACATTCAGGCCAAAGATGAAAGAGCGGCTGCGCGGATAAGCACCGAAATCCACACCCGGCGTGAGGGAATTTCCTTTGGTAGACACTTCCGGATCGAATCCGCTATAAGGAGTCCAGACAAACAAGTTGCTTCCGGTCAAATAAAGGCGAAGATTCTGCACACCTATACGCTTCAGTTTTGTACGCGGAAAGCTGTAGCCGAGATTCACATTACTCAACCGAAGGTAAGAAGCGTCTTCCACCGCCCATGAATGAACAAAGCTGTCATTAAGTCCAAGATTATTGACACTGGCTATTGTCTTGCCCGCATTCAAAGCCGCAAGCTCCTCCGGATCCGTCACAATCTCTCCGTGCGCATTGATGGTCATCCAGCGATTGCTGCTATTCACGACATCCAGTACATTATAATTGGTTCTTCCGGCCTTCGTATTGGTCAGCTTGGTCGCATTCAGCACTTCTCCGCCATAACTGAAAGTAAAGAATATGCTCAAGTCCCAGTTCTTATAACGGAACGTGTTGTTCAGACCTCCATAAAAGTCGGGATTCGCATTTCCTATCACCGTCCGGTCATTATCGTTGATAATCCCGTTTCCGTCTATATCCTCAAACTTCCAATATCCAGGCTGTACATTTTTCCTGTTGCCCATGTAAGGAATGCCGTCTTTCAAGGTATAGGTCTGTGTGGCCGCATCATAATTGAAATCATTCACTTGATACACTCCCAGCGTCCTGTATCCGTAGAATTGCCCGATTGGCTTTCCAACCTCAATCTTATGGGTTGCCGTGTTGTATCCGAAAGAAGCCTCTTCAAGGAAATACTGCTCGCCGGACAAGGCTTCAATCGTGTTGCGGTTATACGACAGGTTCAGACTTGTGCTCCATGAGAAATCTTTCTTCTGGATGTTCACCGTATTGAGGGTCACGTCGATACCCACATTCCTTGTCTTTCCGATATTGCGCAGCATCGTATCGAATCCGGCGGACAAGGGTACACGGGAGTTCAGCAACAGATTGGAACTCTTGTTGATATAGAACTCCGGAGAGAACGTGATACGCTGGCCCAAGAAACCGAAATCCACGCCCAGATTGAATGTCGCGTTCGCCTCCCACTTCAAGTATTCACTCGGAATGCCGGAAGGCACATATCCCGAAGACACCGTGCTCCCATTCGGATAGCGCACGGACTCCAACAAGTCCAACGACGCATAGCTGGCTATGCGGTTATTTCCCGCAAGACCGTAACCGGCACGCAACTTCAAATCAGAGAAAACGCCAAGACGTTTGATAAAATCCTCCTCACCTATTCTCCAGGCAGCCGAAACAGAAGGAAAGATACCCCATTTGTTCTTTGCGCTGAACTTCGATGAGCCGTCGGCACGCACGGTGGCCGTCACCAGATATTTCTCCCCAAAGTTGTAGTTGACACGCCCGAAAAAAGAAACCAGCTTGTTGTCATAGTTCACTTCGGAGGTGATGCTGCTCGGCGTTCCCAGATTCATGTCATTCAGTCCGATGTCATTGTTCGGAAAATTTGTGGCTGTAGACCTCACGTTCTTTGTCCAGCTCGTCACATATTCCTGACCGGCCATCACGCCCAGCTTATGTTTTCCCTTCTTATAATTGTAGTTCAAGACGTTTGAAGTCTGGAACGTTCCGCCCTCATTATATTGAATGTATCCGTTGATGCTGGAACGGCGGCCCGAAGAAGAGTTCTCTCCGTTAAAGATGTCCTGACGCACATTCTGATAGCGCATACCGGTGGTATTGGTAAAACTGAAATGCTTGTTGAACTTGAACGTAAACCCTCCGTTAATCTGCAAAGTCCGGGTCAGCTTGTCCTTCTTCTCTTCCGAAGCGGAAAGTAAGGGACTCTGCATAGGATTTCCATAATCATCTTCAAGCAAGGGGTCAGCCCCCCACATCAAAGTGTTATCATCACCATACAGACCGATAATAGGACGATACTGGATTATATGCTCCATTTTGTTGAAGCGGGTATTACCTTCTGACGTACCCATTCCCCACACTTTACTTTCCGCATAGTTCAGTTTCGCATTGGCCTGAAAACGACCCGAAGACGGCCTGTGGGTAATACTGAAGGCGACATTGTGCTTGCTCGAACCGCTCTGTATCATGGCACCCAAATCCCTGAAATAACCATAACTCAAGTTGTATTTCAGTTCCTGCCCTCCACCGGAAATGCGCACACGGTAATTCTGGGTAGTGGTCCAACGCCCCAAAGCCTCGTCCTGCCAGTCAATGCCCTCGCGATCATCATAATTGTCATCAATCTCGAAAAAGGAACCGTATCTGTTCTGGAAGCTTTCTACATCACCTTGCCCCCCATTAATGCTCCGCTCATAGTCCAGCAAGACAAATTCTTTGACCGAAAGCACCGGGAGCTTCTTTGTTATTTTCCTCACTCCAATATAACTGTCAAAACTGACCGATAGTCTCGAACCTCCTTCCGCTCCCTGCTTGGTAGTGATAACCACCACGCCATTGGCACCACGCGCACCATAAATGGCGGTAGAGGAAGCATCCTTCAGAATATCGATGCTTTCAATGTCCGCCGGATCAAGATTCGCCATCCCATCCTCGCTCGGAAAACCGTCGATGATATAAAGCGGCTCGTTGCTTTGCGTGATGGAGATACCTCCGCGCACGCGGATTGAAATGGAAGAACCGGGTTCTCCGTCGGCCTGAGTGACGTTCACGCCCGCCACACGCCCGGCCAATGCGGTGGCCACATCCGACGTGGAAGTCTGCATCAGCTCGTCTCCTTTTATAGAGACCACCGAGCCGGTCAAATCCTTACGGGTAGTCGTACCGTATCCTACCACGACCACCTCATCCAGTATGTTATTGTCCGGCAACAGAGTGACATCAATCCGCTTCTTTCCCTTAACCGGAATCTCCTGAGTTTTCATTCCGATATAGGAAAAAACCAGTACCGACTTGGAGTCCGCTTTCAACGCATACTCCCCGTTCATGTCGCTTATAGTCCCGACACCGGGCTTCCCTTTAATCATGATACTGGCTCCGATGACCTCCAAACCTTCATTGTCTGTCACCTTGCCTTTCACCGTAATGTTTTGCGCTTCCGCCACCAATACAGATGTCAGAACAAGCAATGTCAACCATAGTTTCAGCATGTTTTTCATGTTACAAATTTTATTTCTTGTAATCTTGTTTTAACAGCACAAAAATAGCTTTTACTCCGTCACAAGAAAGCCAAAAACAGACATAGAAAAGAGAATCACGAAAATTTAAATGTCACTTTTGTTGAAACGACTTATAAATTTGTTGAAACCTTGATTGATAAATATATCATACAGCACTTATAATCAGTTATTTGCCTTTATATTCAGAAGGAAGACAACCGAACTGCTTCTTAAAGCAATGGGCAAAATATGACACGGTATTGAAACCGACAAACGCACTGACCTCGCTCACTGATAAACGCCCCTCCTTCAACATGCCGGCCGCCTTGTCAAGACGGATTTTACGGATAAAGTCACGTGTGGTGCCTCCCGTCAAGGCCTTAATCTTGTTGTTCAGGCTGACCCGATTGACAAACATTTCACGGGAAAGGTCTTCCACCGAAAACTCACACTCGTCCAGATGCTTCTCAACCACAGAAACCGCACGTTGCAGGAACTCTCCGTCCAAAGGATTCAAAGCCACTTTGGCTATATCAACTTCATGAGACTGATTATAATAAGCAACCGCCTGACGGCGTGTACGGAACAGATTCTTTATCTTGGCGGTGACCACAGCCATAGAGAAAGGCTTGGCGATATAGTCATCCGCCCCTACTCCCAACCCCTCCAGCTGCTCGTCACATTCGGCCTTGGCGGAAAGGATAATGACCGGAATATGGCTGGTGTTGATATTCTGCTTGATCATCTTGCACAACTGTATTCCATTTACCAAAGGCATGATTACATCCGTCAACACCAAATCCACATGCCTGTCTCCGTTCAGCATCTCCAGTGCCTCGTTTCCGTTAAACGCTTTCAGCACATGGTACTCTTTTTCCAGATTCACACACAGATAGCGGTTGATATCCTTATCATCTTCCACAACCAGCACCGTTTCCTTTTCCTGCTCATCGTCATTATCCGGAAGAACTTCATCCGCAGGCTCATCCGCCTTATCCGCGTTCTGAATGTCGGACAAATACATACGCTTTTCATTGACCGTGTGAACGAACTCACCGCCAGGAGTCATTTCTTCGTCTGAATAGACGGAACTTTCCTGCGGAAGATACACGGAGAAACGGCTTCCCTTTCCTTCTTCGCTATGAAGTTCAATCCGCCCATGATGCAAATCAACAAGTCTTTTCACAAGTGAAAGGCCGATTCCCGCTCCCAAATGTCCCGCATCGGCCTGATAGAAACGCTCAAACACCTTCGACTGCTTGGCGGAAGGTATGCCGCATCCGGAATCCTCCACCTGCAAGAGCAGATTGTTTTCTTCTTTCTTCAACGAGACCAAGACGGAATCCCCCTCCGACGTGTACTTGAGCGCATTGGATATGAGATTGTTCAGAATCAATTCCACATAGGAAGCATCACACAGGAATGATTGTCCTTCCACTTCCGAATACATATTATACCGGACTCCCTTGTCGCGGGCAGCCTCTTCATAATAGAAATAAATGCTCTTCACCAGCTCATGGACATCGGTTTGCTTCACTTTCAGGCGGAACACTCCCAATTCGGCACGGCGATAGTCCATCAGCTGATTAATCAGATGCAGCAGACGGCTTACGTTTCTCTCAATCAGTTCCAGCTGCCTGCGCACGGGGCGGTCGTACACCTTCCGCAACAAATCCTGCACGGGCGACACAATCAAAGTCAACGGAGTACGCAGTTCGTGCGATATGTCGATGAAGAAACGTTGTTTCATTTCGTGAACCTCTCTCTCGCGCTCCTTATCCAGACGCTCCGCTTCGAGCTGCATCCGCATGCTCTTCCGCATCCAGACGTAACGGAAGACTCCTGCCGCCACACAGACGAAGGCCGTGAAGAACAGCAGATAAGCCCACCATGTCCTATACCAGACCGGAAGAACTTTAATCTCCAAAGAAGTTTCGTTTTCACTCCATTTCCTGTCATTGTTGGCCGCCTTCAGCCGAAACCGGTAAGTGCCGTGAGGAAGATTTGAATAGGAAACGCTGCGCACATCGCCCGTAAAATGCCAATCCTTATCATATCCCTCCAACATATAAGCGTATAAATTGTGACCTCCGGCCACATAGTTGGGGACGACAAAATCCAAAGAAAACATCGATTGCCGCGAAGCAAGCGTAATGCGCTCCGTTTCATTGACATTCGTATGCAGTATGCCCGTTTCATCACCCGGAAGCACCGTTTTTCCAAAAAGTTTCAGGTTGCGGATTATCGGATCGGGCGCATACGGATTGTCAGTTAAGGATTCCGGAGAAAACGACACGACACCAGAAACTCCACCAAAATACATCCGTCCGTCGGGCGAAAGAAAGCATGCCGAAGTAAACAAATTGCTCTGTAGCCCGTCGGCAACCGTATAATTTCTGAACTTGCCGGTCTGCGGATAAAAATGACACAGCCCCCTATCCGTACCCATCCATAAAGTCCCGTCCGAATCCTCCAGTATGGAATGAACCACGTTGTCAGCCAGTCCGTCCTGCTCCGAATAATGCCTTATTTCATTCTTCCCTTCATCGAAGTAGAAAATGCCGTTACGTGTTCCTATCCAGAATATGCCGTCAGAAGATTCATGCACACAGTTGACAAAGTTACGTTCCACATCGTGCAAGACGGTCAACTGGCAATCACGCAGTCTGCCATCCTCCTCCTCGCACACCAGCAATTTCTTTTCACAAAGCAACCAGAGCCTCCCCTTGCTGTCACGAAACATCGAAGCCAGGCGTTTGATAGGCAGCTTGCTTCCGTCCGCAAATGGTTTTATCGACCTGAAAGACCTGTCACGGGGATTGAACAGATGAAGCGAACGCATGCTGCTAATCCAAAACATTCCATTTTTTGAAGGTTCGATGTCATACGGATTTCTCATGTTCGGAACTACTATTCTTTCCACTCTCCCTGTATTCCGATGCAAAACACTAATCCCTCCCGCATGACACGTTATATAAACCAACCCGGCCTTTTCATCGATAAAAACATTTTTCACATCATTCGAATAAAGTCCGTCTTTCAGCGTATAATACGAGAACTTACGAGTCTGCAAATTATAACAATTCAGGCCTCCCCCGTTGGTACCAATCCAAAGATTGCCTTCCGAATCTCCTTCAATGCAATTGACAACATTGACATTCAGCGCATTTGCTCCCGGTCTGGGATTCATGTTCTCAAACTGCTTCCGCAATGGATGAAAATAACCAACCCCTCTCTGGTATGTTCCCAGCCACATGCCGCCCTGCACATCCCTATATATTTTACGGATGGAAAGCTGCAAACTGTTCTCCGGCTCCACCGTATCATCATGGCAGACACGGAAGTTGTCGTTATGTGCGTCATAAATATTCAACGAATTGAGCGTCCCCACCCATAACCGTTCTTGATGGTCCAACGCGAGCGAGCGAACATAATTGGAACTGATACTTCCTTTCACAGCCGGATTATGCACATAAGTTCTTGTACGCTCCGTCCGAAAATCATACCGGACCAAACCTCCACCTTCCGTCCCTATCCAAAGAAAATCCGGACGTTGCCTTACAAAGACAAGTTTTCTTCGGTTTTTTTCAATCTTCACCGGAATAAAGTCCAACGTCTTCCGTGAGATAGAATAGATATACACTCCTTCATCACTGCCAATATAGACTTCATCCCCCTGAGAAGAAACGGAAGAAGGGGACACAATATCAGCAAGTCCATTTTCGGGCACCAGAAAACGAAGCGACTTACGGTCGAATATTTTCAGTTTCTTCCCATTAGAAAAAATAAGAAGTTCATTCTCGTCGAGTTCCGCAATGCCATGAACCGACATTTTTTCTCCGCCTTCCCAACTGGAAAAGTATTCAAATTTATCCAAATCACAGTTGTAATATGCCAGTCCGTCATCAGTACCCACCCATATTTCGCCCGACGAATCAGCATAGCAGGTACGCACGATGCCATTACCTACTCCCAACGAGTCGGGCTGATCAAGACGATATACGGTACACTGATACCCGTCATACCGGTTCAGTCCGTTCTGAGTGGCAAACCACATATAGCCGTATTTATCCTGCGCAATATCCCATACGGTAGGGTGCGAAAGGCCGTCTTCCAAAGTGATGCGCACGAAATCAGACAAGTCCGAAGGCTGGGAGCGGAAAGGACTTGCAACAACCATACATAGCAACAACGAACAGAGATATCTCATCATAACCGTAAAGATAAAAACACCGTCAGAATCGTACAAATATAAATAAAAAGAACAAAACCCCCAAACCCATAACACAAGATCTGTCCCTATCCTTCCCCTCCTAAACAGACGGAGAAAGATACGGACAGATACAGCCGCCGTTATCCCTACTATTTATTTCTTCACCTTAAACTTGAATGCCAAAGTTTCGTTCTTTAAGCCTTTAGGTAAGGTCACTTTTACCTTTCCATCTCTGACGCTATACCGCACCCTTTTGCCGTTCTGCAACAAGGTCATCTTAGCCTTCGGCTCATTGCCCTCCCATTCTATAACCGAAGGCAATGTCTCACCTTCCGCCAGCGTATGGATTGCATAGAGAGTTTCTCCGTCCTTATTGGCCGTAAACCAAGTGTTGCCGCTATGATAGTCCGGAGTGGTACGGGTGGAATAGATGGCCTCTCCGTTCTGTTTCAGCCATGCACCCACCTTTTCAAGACAATCGTGTATGCCCTTGTCGAAAGTTCCGTCCGCCGAAGGACCGATGCCCAACGCAAAGCATCCGCCTTTGGCTACAATCTCAGCCAACGTGTTGATTACCCACGAAGCCGGCTGGTATTTGGCATTGGGTTTCCAGCCCCACTTCCCGGAGAGGGGAATACAACTTTCCCACGGATAATTCAACTGCGTGTCGGGAACTTTTCTTTCGGGAGTCACATAGTTTTCGTTACGGCCCGACACAGTGCGGTCGGACACGATGAGTCCCGGTTGCTTGGCACGTGCATTGGCCACAATTTCATCGATACGGATGTCCTGTTGGGGCGCACGCACCCATCCGGCATCCAGCCAAAGCACATCCACACGCCCGTAGTCGGACATCAACTCATCAATCTGGTTGGCCGTAAATTGCTGGAACTTGGACCAGATGTCGGGATGCGCCTTTATGTCGTAGTTCTGGTTGCGTGTGGGAGTGGCCCAGAACGGGTCCCAATAATAGGGGCAATGCCAGTCCGCTTTCGAGAAATAGGCTCCGATCATAAAGTTCTCCTTACGGAAAGCATCGAACAGATGCTTGGTCACATTGCTGTATTTCCCGTCCCTGTACGGTCCTTTCGCGATGCTGAAGTCCGTATATTTCGAGTCGAACATGCAGAAGCCGTCGTGATGCTTCGTGGTGAAGAGCACATACCTGAATCCGGCATCCTTCATCAGCTTTGCCCAGTCGGAAGGCTCGAAGTTCACCGGGTTGAACTCATTGGAGAAGTTCCAGTACCACTTCTTGTACTCATCGTACGGAAGGTCTTTCGTCCGCCTGCGCCCGTTACTGATAAACCTCTTGTCCTCCGAACAGATGGTCCATGACTCGGAAATGCCCTTCACGGCATAGATGCCCCAATGGAACAGCACACCGAACTTCTGGTCCTGCCAGTGTTTCAGCTTTGCGAGAACTGCGGAATCCTCCGGCCACACATACGTGTCGGAGTATCCGTGGACATAATCAATCTGTTTCTCTGTCTGCGCATTCTGCGCCCGGACGGCCAACGAAAGCACAAAGCCGACCGCAAGAATCAATGTTTTCTTCATGTTTTTTTCTTTTTAATAAACTACTGTTCAATATTGATTTCTTTTTCCGAATTCACGAACGGAGGTTCCCCTGCCAGTTGCTTCACGAGATTCTCCACTTTCGACACCTCGTTCCATTTTCCGCATACCAGCAGGGAAACACCACCCTCGGCTCCGTCAACGCCTCCTTTGGCAGTGACAAACACATCGACATCGGCTAATTCCTTCACCGCTTCGATTTCTGTATATATGTTACCCTGAGTTACACTTAGGCGAACAGTTCCGCGCCCACGCTGCGTTTTCCCGTCGGTTATCTTCTGCACTTCAAACAAGTCCTGCGAAGTTTCCTTTTCAAGTCCCACCGGAACAATCCACTTTCCTTTGCCGACATCCGTGTACCTGCGCAACTTGGCAACGGCCCCTCCATCGGGCGCACCGACGCAAACGGCCGCCTGCCTTTTCGCATAGTTCACCATATTGGCTCCCTTAAATACAATGTCCTCAGGGTGCATTTTTGCGAGAGCTTGTTCGTAGCTCATGTCAACGGGCTTTCCTTTCAGGAGCACGATTTCGGAACGGCGTTCCATGTCTTTCGCAAAATCTTCTTTCGACGAAGGAAAAATGCGACCTGTCACGAAACTTCCGCGTGGTGCATCCAATCCAGCCAGCTCTTCGGCGATATATGTATTGGTAGTGCCCAACGTGATAATGACCATCCCGTTCTCCAGCCGTTCGCGCACCTCCTTGTTCATGGAAATGCCCTTTGCTATCAGCCGCTTGCTTTCGCTTACGGTCAGCCACACCGTGGACATGTATTCATAAGTCTTCACCGTATCCGATGTTTCTCTTTGCCCTTCACTTCCCCGGGCACTCTGCATACAACTTCCGCACAAAAGAGCCGCAGCAGCTGTCAAAATGCAATACACAAGTTTCATGTCTATACCTATTTAAATTTGTTCAACTCTGTACTGCAAATGTAGGACGAAACAAAAACCGACAAGGCCAATATCATCAGAAGAAACCGCAGCCATGTAAAATTAGCTGTCAATTTTGTTGAACTGACTGTCAGTTTTGTGCAAAAACAGGTTTTTCTAAAAAAAAGAAGGAAATACATCCGACTGTTTTCACATAAGTCTGATGCATTTCCTTGCTATAAAAAGTCAAGCCCAGCTATCTATTAAAATGGGAAGGATTAACACCTGTTTCACCCCTGCAACTCTTCGCACTCCTTCAGCCACAAAGCCGCACTCGCATCGCTCGGCATACGCCAGTCGCCGCGGGGGCTGAGCGACACGGAACCCACCTTCGGGCCGTCGGGCAGGCACGAACGCTTGAACTGCTGAGAGAAGAAGCGTCGGAAGAAGATGGTCAGCCATTTCTTGATGGTTGTACTGTCGTATGTGTTTCGGAAAGCAATCTCGGCCAGGTAATAGATCTTTGCCGGACGCGCGCCGAAACGGAGGAAATGATACAGGAAGAAGTCATGCAGCTCATACGGTCCTACCAGGTCTTCGGTCTTCTGCCTGATGTTTCCGTTCTCGTCCGCCGGAATCAGTTCCGGACTGATGGGCGTGTCGATGATGTCGAGCAGGGTGTTGCGCGAAAGCGTGTCCACGCCGGTCTGCGCCACCCATCCCACCAGGTAGCGCACCAGCGTCTTGGGGATGCTGGCGTTCACCCCGTACATCGACATGTGGTCGCCGTTGTAGGTGGCCCATCCGAGAGCCAGCTCCGAAAGGTCGCCCGTACCGATAACCAGCGCCCCGATCTTGTTTGCATAGTCCATCAGCACCTGCGTGCGTTCGCGCGCCTGGCCGTTTTCGTAGGTCACGTCGTGCACCGACATGTCTTGCCCGATATCCTGGAAATGCTGGATGCAGGCATCCTTGATGCTTATCTCCTTTGGCGTGACCTGCAGCGAAGCCATCAGCGAAAGCGCATTGTTATAGGTGCGGTCGGTTGTTCCGAATCCCGGCATCGTGATGCCCGTAATCCCCTTGCGCGGCAAGCCCAGCTTGTCGAAGGTTTTCACGCACACCAGCAGGGCCAGCGTAGAATCCAGTCCGCCGGAAATGCCCACCACCACGCTCTTGCAGTCGGTATGCACCAGACGCTTGGCAAGGCCTGCCACCTGTATGGAGAATATTTCTTCGCAGCGCTCGTCAAGCTGCCTGCTCCCCGACGGAACAAACGGATGCGGGTCGACGCTCCGGCTCAATGTCAGCTCGCGCGAAGCCACCAGTTCGGCCGACACCCTCAGAGGCTGGCCGGAAGCGTTTGCCCGGACACTGGCGGCGAAAGTGGTGTTTACCAGACGCTCCCCGCGCAGACGCTCCACATCAATCTCGCTCACCACCAGCTGCTCCTCGAACGAGAAACGCTCGGAAGCCGCCAGCAGGTTGCCGTTTTCATAAATCAGACCGTTTCCGGCAAACACCACATCGGTTGTAGACTCTCCGAAACCCGAAGAGGCAAACACATATCCCGCCAGGCATCGCGCCGACTGCTGGGCGAGCAAAGAGCGGAGATAAGCGTGCTTGCTGATATTCTCCGTATCGGCCGACAGGTTGAAGATGATCTCGGCTCCCTTCAGAGCCAGTCCGGAACTGGGCGGTATGGGCGCCCATACATCCTCGCAAATCTCCACGCCGAAGCATGTGTCGGACGTGTCGAAAAGAATGTTCGCGGTGAGCGGAACAAGCTGGCCGCACAGACGGACCGTCGCATTGTCCGGAAGCGTGGAAGCAGAGGCAAACCATCGCTGCTCGTAAAACTCTTTATAGTTGGGAAGATAAGTCTTCGGAACCACACCCAGTATCTTGCCCTTCTGGAACACCACGGCACAGTTCATAAGCACCGGCCCGGCCGTTACGGGCATGCCGACAATGGAAATGATGTCGAGCTGGCGCGTGTTGTTCATCACCTGCATCAGAGCGAACTCAGCCTGCTCGAGCAGCAGGGACTGGGCAAACAGATCGGCGCACGAGTAGCCCGTCAGCGAAAGTTCCGGAAACACCACAATCTGCACGCCCTTGCCGTCGGCAATCACGATCTGCTTCTCTATTTCCTGCGCATTGAACTTGCAGTCAGCAACCTTTACAGAGGGAACGGCTGCCGCAACCTTTACAAAACCATATTTCATATCTACATCTTTTAATGCACAAAAATAAGCAATATTCAGACAACAGGAGCAAAGTTCGCCCTTTTTTCGTCCGCCCGAAGGCGCCCGCATGCAAAGACAAAAGATGCCGTCTGATTCCGGCAAAAAAATGACCCGTCATCTTCATCAGTCTTTCCCATCATCCTCATCAAAACAAGCCGTCATCTTCATCAAGATTACACGTCATTTTCAACACCTCCTCCAGCCATGTCCGGCAAAGGAAGAAAGCAAGAAAGAAAGTAAAAAAATCAAAAAAAGCAGGCAAGGCTTTGCCAATATAAAAAATCTTTATACATTTGCCATCGAATTAGAATTGTAACAATTACATAATTGAAAGAAAAGATGAACGTTTACGAATACCTGCTTAATTACAACATCAAGCCATCCGTACAACGCATTGCAATTATGGACTATTTGCTCAAGCATGAAACGCATCCGTGTATTGATGAGATTTATATGGCACTGTGCAAAGAGATTCCGACTCTTTCAAAGACTACGGTCTACAACACCCTGAAGCTGTTTGTAGAACACGGAGCCGCAAAGATGCTGACGATTGACGAGCGCAATGCCTGCTTTGACGGAAACACAAGCCTGCACGCACACTTCCTGTGCAGAAGCTGCGGAAAGATTTTCGACATGCCGCTGAAAGAAGAGCTCACCGACACAGACAAGTTGGGCGAAGAAGGGTATGTGGTTGAAGAAGTCCACTACTACTACAAAGGAATCTGTCCGGAATGCGCGAAACAGAAGAGCAAAAAAAACTGATTTTGAGTTTTAACTAACTGCAACATAAACTAATAACTTAAACTTTTAGACGTATGAAAAAATTTATCTGTACTGTATGTGGTTACATCTACGAAGGTGAAACAGCTCCTGAAAAGTGTCCGCTCTGCAAGGCTCCGGCATCTAAGTTCAAAGAAATGGAAGAAACCGCCGGCGGACTGACTTTCGCTGACGAACATGTCATCGGCGTTGCCAAAGGCTGCGATGAAGAAATGATCAAGGACCTGAACAACCACTTCATGGGCGAATGCACTGAAGTAGGAATGTATCTGGCCATGAGCCGTCAGGCCGACCGCGAAGGCTATCCCGAAATTGCTGAAGCTTTCAAACGCTATGCTTGGGAAGAAGCTGAACACGCTTCAAAATTCGCCGAACTGCTGGGCGACTGCGTATGGGACACCAAAACCAATCTGGAAAAGCGCATGAACGCTGAATGCGGAGCTTGCGAAGACAAGAAGCGTATCGCTACCCGCGCAAAACAGCTGAATCTGGATGCTATCCACGATACGGTTCACGAAATGGCTAAAGACGAAGCTCGCCACGGCAAAGGCTTCGAAGGTCTGTACAACAGATATTTCAAGAAATAATCACTGTCTGCCAGACATCTGAAAAAAACGCAGGCTGACGCTGAAAACAAACCGATGTGCATACGTCGGGAAGAAGCGCCGGCCTGCGTTTCGCTTTTTCTGCAATCGCCGCCTTCCTTAGGGATATTCAGTAAATGTCCCTAAAAAGTAAGATGGCATATAAAGTCGATA
>ERZ894203.777-NODE-777-length-21699-cov-9.706154_pt1 | contig 21699 bp, 21 predicted proteins | sample MGYA00380286_ERZ894203 | MGnify/ENA primary metagenome ERZ894203 (study PRJEB32331, sample SAMN06328484) | human gut metagenome | biome: human gut microbiome; feature: stool | host: Homo sapiens | collected 2014-02-06 ... | reverse complement strand
ATGGAAAAATGCATTCAGTGCAACCAGTGCGCGTTTGTATGCCCGCACGCTGTTATCCGCCCCGTGCTGATGACCGAAGAAGAAGCTGCGAACGCTCCGGAAGGCATGCTCAGCAAGGACGCTATCGGCGCCAAAGGCTTAAAATTCCATATGGCAGTATCTCCTCTGGACTGCACCGGCTGCGGCAACTGCGCTCAGGTTTGCCCGGCTAAGGAAAAAGCCCTGGTAATGAAACCTTTGGAAACCCAGCTTGCCAAAACCGAAAACTGGGATTACGCAATGAAGAAAGTTGCGTCCAAACCGAACCCGATGAATAAAAACACCGTTAAAGGCGTGCAGTTTGAGCAGCCGCTGTTTGAGTTCAGCGGTGCATGCGCAGGCTGCGGCGAAACCCCGTATGCCAAACTTGTTACCCAGCTTGTGGGTGACCGCATGATGATTGCCAACGCAACTGGCTGCTCCTCCATCTGGGGCGCAAGCGCACCTTCCATGCCGTACTGCAAAAATGCGGCAGGCCACGGCCCGAGCTGGGCAAACAGCCTGTTTGAAGATAACGCCGAATACGGCCTTGGCATGTACCTGGGCGTTAAACATACCCGCGAGCGTGTGGCTGACCGTGTAAAAGAAGCGCTGAACCTGCCCGTAAGCGAAGAACTGAAAGCAGCTATGCAGAACTGGCTTGACAACATGAACGTAAGCGACGGCACCCGCGAACGTGCCGAAGCGCTGAAAGCGGCACTGGCTGCCGAAAACAGCGATAACGAGCTCTTAAAAGAAATTGCGGGCCTCGGCCAGTACTTTGTAAAACGCAGCCACTGGATTTTCGGCGGCGACGGCTGGGCTTACGATATCGGCTACGGCGGACTTGACCATGTTCTTGCCAGCGGCGAAAACATTAACGTAATGGTATTTGATACCGAAGTATATTCCAACACCGGCGGCCAGTCCTCCAAGGCTACTCCGGCTGCGGCTATTGCCAAATTTGCGGCCAGCGGCAAACGCACCCGCAAAAAAGACCTCGGCATGATGGCCATGAGCTACGGCTATGTTTATGTAGCGCAAATCGCCATGGGCGCAGATAAAAACCAAACCCTTAAAGCCATTGCCGAAGCAGAGGCTTATGACGGCCCGTCCCTGATTATTGCTTATTCGCCGTGTATTAACCACGGTTTGAAAGCAGGCATGGGCAAGAGCCAGCTGGAAGCAAAACACGCTGTTGAATGCGGTTACTGGGCTAACTACCGTTACAACCCGGAACTTAAAGAACAGGGCAAGAATCCGTTCATTCTCGACAGCAAAGAGCCTACCGGCGACTTCCGCGAATTCTTAATGGGCGAAGTACGTTACTCCGCACTCTTAAAACAATTCCCGGACCAGGCAGAAGCATTGTTTGAAAAAACAGAGCATGACGCCAAAGAACGCCTTGCAACCTATAAACGCCTTGCAGGTAAGGAATAAAAGCCTCAATTAAAAAACGCATAAACTGAAATAAAAAACGCCGTGCTTTACGCATGGCGTTTTTGTTTTGCCAATTTGGGTTTTAGTTTTGGCTTTTAAGCGCTTGCTCCAGCGCAAGGGCAAGCTGGTCGGGGCAGCTGGTGGGCCTATTGCCGCATTTAATGCCTTTTAAGCGGCGGATAACTTCTTCGGCAGGCATGCCGGCTACAAGCTGCGAAATGCCTGCGGTATTGCCGGGGCAGCCGTTAATAAACTGCGCATGTTTTACAATGCCGTTTTCTACCTCCACGTCAATGGCAATGGAGCAGGTTCCGCGGGTTTTATATAACAAAATAAAGCCTCCTTTAAAATTACTGCAACACAATTATACAGCAATTTTGGCTGCCTGCAAAGAAACTGCACCGGCGTTTTTGCATAAAGTTCACTTTTGCGGGCAGGATTTTACAGGTAAAAATGGAAATAAGCATAATATGGATTAGTTTACGCTAAATGATGTGTTGAGTTAAAAGGAGTTTATATGATTATTGGTATCGGCTGCGATTTGGCAGAGGTAAGCCGCATTAAAAGGGCGCTGGGCATGAAGTGCTTTGCCGCGCGTGTATTTACCCAGCACGAGCAGGATTACTGCATGGCGCGCGGTGCGCAGGCGTATGCCAGCTTTGCCGCACGTTTTGCCGCCAAGGAGGCTTTTGTAAAAGCTGTTGGCACGGGGCTGCGAGGCGGGCGGCTGACCGAAATAGAGGTTATAAACGACGCGCTTGGCAGGCCGCAGCTTGTTTTATACGGTTATTTTAAAGATTACGCCAAAGGGCTTGGCACAGAAAAAATACATTTAACTTTAAGCCATACCAAAGAGCTGGCAATGGCGCAGGTAATTCTGGAGGGATAATAAATGAAACTTGTATATGCGCATGAAATGGGCGCGCTTGATAAAAAAGCGGCGGAGGAGTTTTATCTGCCAACGGCTGTTTTAATGGAAAACGCCGGGCGTGCTGTTGCAGAATCCGCAGCGGAGCTTTTGGGCGGCGATGTATACGCCAAAAGCGTGGTTGTGTTTGCCGGTAAGGGCAACAACGGCGGCGATGGTTTGGTGGCGGCACGCTGGCTCAGTGCCGGTGGTGCGCGCGTAAAAATCTTTCTGGCTTCGCCAGCGGCTGAGTTTGCCGGCGCGGCAGGCGTACAGCTGAAAATCTGCGCCAAAAGCGGCCTTGCCGTTACGGAGCTGAAAGAAGAATGTGACTGGAACGTGGCGGAAATTGCCGCCGCCCATGCGGATTTAATGATTGACTCGCTGCTTGGCACCGGCTTTAAGGGTGAGCTTGGCGGCAATTACAAGCGGGCCTGCCTTTTGATGAACGGCGCACGTGCTGATGTGCTGGCGGTGGATATTCCGAGCGGGGCGCAGGTAGATACCGGCGAAGCGGACGAAAACGCTGTGCAGGCAGCGGCAACCGTAACCATGCAGCTGCCTAAGCCCGGGCTTTATTTATACCCGGCGGCGGAACTTGCGGGCAAGGTTGTTGTTGCGCCGATTGGCATGCCGGAGGCTTTAACGGAGCAGGCGGAAGGGCATAAATACCTTTTGGATTCGGAAATTGTGCGCGATTTTCTGCCCATCCGCAGCGGCAACTGCCATAAAGGCGAAGCAGGGCGCGTAACGGTGGCGGCAGGTTCGCCGGGCTATACGGGCGCGGCGGCGCTGTGCGCGCAGGCTGCCGTTAAGGCAGGTGCGGGGCTGGTAAGCCTTTACACGCCGCTGTGTTCGCGCGAGGTACTGGCGGTTAAGCTTACGGAAGTAATGGTAAAAGGGCTTATCGAACGTATGCCGGGCGTGCTGGGCGGCGGCGCGGCAGCCGAAGTGCTGGACGCGGCAGCAAAATCGGACGTGCTGGCAATAGGCCCGGGGCTTGGCATTAGCGAGGCAACCGGCGAAGTTATTTTAAACATTCTGGAAAATTACGAAGGCACGGCGGTTATCGACGCCGATGCGCTGACGGCGTTAAGCCGCAAAGTTGAAGTTTTACCGAAGTTAAAATGTACCAAAATACTTACGCCGCACCCCGGCGAAATGGCTCGCTTGTGCGGTTTAAGCGCAGCCGAAGTTGATGTGCGCCGCGTGGAGCTGGCAGAAAAATACGCTGCTGAATGGAACTGCGTGCTGGTGCTGAAGGGCGCGCCGACGGTTATCGGCTGCCCGGACGGCACGGTGTATGTTAACACCACGGGCACGCCAGCCATGGCAACGGGCGGCTGCGGCGATGTGCTTACAGGCATTATTGCCGGGCTGTGCGCGCAGGGTGTTGAAGCGGAAGCTGCCACTGCGTGCGGTGTGTACCTGCACGGGCTGGCGGGCGAGCTTGCCGCAGACGGCTGCATAGGCCTTGCTGCCGGTGAACTGGCGGCCTTTGTGCCGGAAGCACGCCGTATGGCGGAAAACGGCGAAATTTAAGTGAAATTTGCCTTGGCAAACTGCGCTTTTGTTTACAGAACTTTATAAAAATGATAAAATTATTTAGTTAAACTTTGCAAAAAGGAGTGACGGGGCTTGCATAAAAAAATCATCTGCTGCCTTTTGTTTATAATAAGTATTTTTGCCTGTGTCTCCGCCTACGCGGCCGAAGTAACGGATGTGCGCTGGGGGCTGGACAGGTTCAATGTGCTTCGCCTCGTTGTGGATTTGGATTCGCCGCCCGGCTATAACATCAGCTTTCAGGGGCAGACCATGCTGGTAACGGTTAACGCCAAACTTGATGAAAAAGTAACCCGCAGCTTTAAAATGCGCAGCACGCTTGCACCAACCATGACCGTTGAAGAAAGCGGCGGCAATACAGTGCTGAAGCTGCCTCTTGCGCGTACTATCGGCACGCAGGATTACAACGCGTTTACCTTAAAGAACGACCCTGTAACAAAACGCCCCAACCGCCTGGTTGTGGATATTACTGCAGATAAAACGGCAACGCCGAGCGTTGTTATACCCAAGGCAGACAATTCTGCCGAAAAGGCCAAAGCGCCCGTAACCGTGCCCAAAACCAGCACGGCCAAAACAACGGTGCCCAAAACAACAACTCCCAAAACTACAGCTAAAGTAACCGTGCCTAAAAAAACAGCGGTTAAAACCGAAGAAAAGAAAACTGCCAAAAGCAGTTTTAAAACTGACGGCGGCCTGAAAGGCAAAAAGATTACGCTTGATGCCGGGCATGGCGGCAGCGACCCGGGGGCAATCGGCTCTAACGGTACGCGCGAAAAAGACGTAACGCTTAAAATTACCAAAAAAGTGCAGGAGCTGCTGAAGAAAAAAGGCGCTAAAGTGAGCATGACGCGCACCGGCGATACCGATGTTTACGGCCCTAACGCCAGCGATTCGCAGGAACTGCAGGCTCGCGTTGATGTAGCGGAAGACAACGGCGCCGATGCTTTCGTAAGCATTCACATCAATTCTTCTACCAATAAAAGCGTAGGCGGCTTCTCGTCCTACTATTATCCCAAAACAAATAACGATGCCCGTCTGGCACAGGCCGTGCAGGACAGGCTTGTTAAAAACTTCGGGCTGGATGACCTTGGCATACGCAAGGCAAACTTCTATGTAAACAAGCGCTGCAGCATGCCGTCAACCCTTCTGGAACTGGCATTTATCTCCAACCCCAAAGAAGAAAAACTGATGAACAGCAACTGGTATATCAACAAACTGGCAAAATCCATTGCCGATGGCATTGAAGATTATTTTAAATAACGGAGGGTACTTAAAATGATGAAAAAATTTTTAACAGTACTCTGCGTGGTACTGATGACTTTGTTTGCCGCGGCCTGCACGCAGGAAAACAACGCCGTGCTGCCGGACGCCAATGCTGTTGCAGACAGCCGTGAACATACGGTAACAATTTACCGCGTACCTGCTGACGGCACCGAAAAACTGTATGCCGAAAAAGTAACCGTTAAGGGTGATAAGGAAGAACTGCCGCTTTTGGCACTGGAAGCGCTGATAAACACCAAACCGCAAAGCGATAAGCTTATTAACGCTTTCCCAAAAGGTTTAAAAATACTCAGCCTTACGGTTGACAAAGGCGTGGCCGTTGTAAATTTAAGCAGGGAAATTTACAATATTGAAGCCGGTTCTTATACCGAAATGATGCTGACTTCGGCCATAACCAATACGCTGACGGAGTTTCCGGAAATTAAAAAGGTAAACTTTTTAATAGAAGGCGAGAAAAAAGCCAGCATTAAAGGGCATATTGATTTGATGGACGCCTTTGAGCGCGATACGGATATTATAGCAAAATAACAAAGGCAGTACCGGCAGGTTCCGGTACTGCTTTTTGGCATTACAACGAACTTAGCGAAAGGATATGAAACATGGAAATTTACTGCAACGACAGTGCGGCAACGGAAGCGCTTGGCAGGCTGCTCGGCACACTGGCGCAGGACGGCGACGTATACTGCCTCACCGGCACGCTTGGCGCGGGCAAAACGCTGTTAAGCCGCGGCATGGCAGCCGGGCTCGGCGCCGATATAAACGAAGTGAACAGCCCTACTTTTGCCATAATGAATGTGTACAGCGGCAGGCTGGAAATGCGCCATTTTGATTTATACCGCATAAAGGACAGCGATGAGCTTTATAACACTGGCTTTGGCGAATACTGCGGCGGCGGCGGGCTGACGGTAATAGAATGGGGCGAACTGTTTATTGACGAGCTGCCCGAAGAATATCTGCATATTAAGATAGAGCTGGAGGGCGCAGGGCGCAGGTTCGTTTTTGAACCGCACGGAGCGCGCTACGAAAAACTTTGCGGGGAAGTGGAAAAAAATGCTGGTACTGTCAATTGATACGGCAACCAAAGCCTGCGCCGTCGGCTTATGCCGTGACGGCAAAATTTTGGCCGAATATAAAATAAATATGGGCATGACCCACTCCGAAGGGCTGATGCCTCAGCTGGAACAGCTTTTGGAGCGCACCGGCGTACAGAAGGCAGACATTGATTTAATTGCCGTCAGCATGGGGCCGGGTTCCTTTACGGGGCTGCGCATTGGCCTGGCAACGGCCGAAGCACTGGCCTACGCCTGGAAAAAGCCTTTGCAGGGAGTGGCAACGCCGCTGGCACTTGCCTATAACCTGCCGGTAAGCGGCATAGTGCTTTCGCCAGTTCTGGACGCGCAAAAGGGCAACTATTATCAGGCGCTGTACGAATGGCAGGACGGCGAAGTTGCTGAGCTGCAAAGCGTGCAGGTAGTAAATAAACAGCAGCTTTTGGAAAACCTTGCCTTGCAGGGTAAACCTGCCGTTATTTTGGGCGAATGTGCCAAGCTTGAAAACATGGAGCTGCCCAGGTGGTGCAGCCTTGCGCCGGATTATCTGCGCCTGCCGCAGGCAGCAGGTACAGCCCTTGCCGCGCTTAAAGCCTATAACCCAGAAGCGCAGAGCGGCATTTTCGGGCTGGAGCCTTACTATATCAGAAAATCGGAGGCAGAAGAGCTATGGGAACAGAAGCACGGGAAACAATAATCCGCCAGTTTTCTGCCGGCGATATTATAGATGTCTGCAAAATAGAAAACAGCACTTTTTTTGACGCCTGGAATGAAAGCATGTGGCTGGACGAACTTAACAACAGCCTTACAACATACATTGTTATGGAAGAAAACGGCAAAGTAATAGGCTATGCCGGGTACTGGCTGGTGGCAGGCGAAGCGCAGATTACGCGCGTAGCCGTTGCCGCAGGAGAGCGCGAGCGCGGGCTGGGCACCAGGCTTACGGCGGCGCTGATTAACCTTGCGTGGAATGAAGGCGCCGACGCCATAACGCTGGAGGTGCGCCAAAGCAACACAGCCGCGCAGAAAATGTACTTAACCTGCGGCTTCCGCGCCGAAGGCGTGCGCCCCGGCTATTATGCCGATAACCACGAAGACGCCGTAATTATGTGGCTGTACAGGGAGGCTGAAACCAATGAGTGAAGACATTTATATACTCGGCATTGAATCGAGCTGCGACGAAACTGCCGCTGCCGTTGTAAAAAACGGGCGCGAGGTTTTAAGCAACATCATTGCTTCGCAGGTGCCCATTCACCGCAAATACGGCGGCGTAGTGCCGGAAATTGCCTCGCGCAACCATATACGCAACGTACTGCCGGTAATAGATGAAGCGCTTGCCAAAGCACAAGTGCCGCTTGAAAAAATAAACGCCGTTGCCGTAACCTACGGACCGGGGCTTGTAGGCGCACTGCTGGTGGGCCTTTCGGCAGGCAAAGCGCTGGCCTGGGCGGCAGATAAGCCGCTGATTGGCGTAAACCATCTGGAAGGGCATGTATTTGCCAACTTTTTAAACGATAAAGACCTCAAGCCGCCGTTTCTGGCACTGGTTGTAAGCGGCGGGCATACGGCGCTGCTGGTTGTAAAAGATTACAACAGCTTTGAGCTTCTGGGGCAGACCCGTGACGATGCCGCCGGTGAAGCCTTCGATAAAGTGGCGCGTGTTTTGGGGCTGCCTTATCCCGGCGGGCCGGAAGTGGAAAAACTGGCGCTTGGCGGCAACCCGCTGGCCATAGATTTTCCGCGTGCCAAGCTGGGCAACAATTTTGAATTCAGCTTCAGCGGCTTAAAATCGGCGGTTATCAACTACCTGCACAACAAACAGCAGGCGGGCGAAGAAGTAAACCGCGCCGATGTTGCAGCGTCGTTTCAATATGCCATTGTGGACGCGCTGGTGCAGAAAAGCGTGCACGCCCTTAAAGAAACGGGGCTGAAAGAAATTGTCCTTGCAGGCGGCGTATCGGCCAACAAAACCTTGCAGAATACACTGGCAAAGGCGGCAGAACGCGCCGGAGCGCGCATGGTTCACCCAACTCCGATACTCTGCACGGATAATGCCGTGATGATTGCCAGCCGCGGTTATTTTATGTATATCAACGGAGAGAAAAGTCCCCTTGGTTTGAACGCTGTTCCATCGTTAAAATTGGGATAAACACTGTCTATAATGTGAACTCCAAACTGTGGAAAACGTGCAAAACTCTGTGAAAAAGCATAGAATTGCACCTAATGATTGCGGAAAACTCTGTGCATAATGTGGATAACACTGTGAATTACGGTGTAAAACACTAATGTTGTAAATTTTTTGAAAACTTGGGATTAACACTATGTTAAAAAATCTTAACAGTGAACAGAAAAATATACTGGCTTCTATCAGGCAGGGCATGGATTTTGCAGCCGATATTGCCCATGCCTGCATTACAGTGTACCTTGCGTCTGATGACAAACGTTTTTTGCGCGTTTACCATCAGTCCATGCCCAAAACGCAGTTTTTGCAGCAGCCGGAACTGGCGCCCGGGCGTGAGGTGCGCATCAGCGAAGAACCGCTGATTGCCCGCTGTTTGCAGCGCAATGTTCCGCTTGAAGGCAAGCGCGAGCTGAGCCTTGGACAGTTTGCCGGAGTGCGCGTGTACCCCGTGCAGGACAGGCGCGGCAAATGCTTTGCCGCCGTGGTGTTTGATTTAAGCGGCGTTGACGATATTTTTATTAACGTGGCGTTTGAATTTTTAAAAACACCGGCCCGCCCCGAGCAGGACAGCGAGTTTTACCGCCGCCTTGCCCCGGGTGATGCGCTGATGGTGGTTGACGCGGAGAAAAAAATAATAGCGGCCAATTCCACTGCCCGGCATATTTTTCAGGTGGTGGGCATTACAACGCCAATCGGCCTGCGCACCAACAGCGTGCAGATTAACTGGCCGCTTGTCGGCATGGTGCTTAAAACAGGCACGGCCGAAGGCAAGGAAATCCGCCTGCGCGGCATGCTTTTGGCCATGCGCGTGGTGCCTGTAGGCGGCACGGCCGAAGCAAGCTATGCCATTGTAATTTTGCGCGATATTACCGAACTGAAAAAGCGTGACGAAGAACTGCTTGTTAAAGCGGCGGTAATTAAAGAGATACACCACCGCGTAAAAAACAACCTGCAAACCATTGCCAGCCTTCTGCGCCTGCAAATGCGCCGCGCCAAAGCGGACGAAACTAAAAGCGTGCTGCGCGACTGCATCAGCCGCGTAAACAGCATTGCCGTTGTGCACGAATTTTTGGCGCAGCAGGGCAGCGGCACGGTGGATATGGCAGCGGTGGCGCAGGGAATTTACAAAGCGGTGCTCAGCGGCATGGCTGCGCCGGAACTGCGCCTTACAACCGGATTCAGTGCCGATAATGTTGTGATTCCTTCTGAAAAAGCAACCAGCATGGCACTGGTATTAAACGAAATGCTGCAAAACTGCTTTGACCATGCCTTTACAGGTCGCACGCAGGGCGCCATCAGCGTGGAGCTGAAAAAAACAGAAAACGGCTGCCGACTTACCGTATGCGACGACGGCAACGGCCTGCCGCAGGGCTTTAACGGCGTGCCGCAGAGCAGCTTGGGCCTGCGCATTATTAAAACCATGGCCGAAGCCGATTTACATGGAACTTTTAAAATAGAAAACAGGCCGCAGGGAGGAACCTGCGCCGAAGTAGCAATACCTTTGGGGGGATAAAAATGGAAGGGTTAAAAATTATTATTGCCGATGACGAAGCGTTAATCCGCCTGGATTTGCGCGAAATGCTGACGGAAGCGGGGCATACGGTGCTTGGCGAAGCATCTGACGGTGAAGAAGCCGTGGAGCTTGCCCGGCGTTTGAAGCCGGATTTGGTTATTATGGATGTAAAAATGCCAAAAATGGACGGTATTACGGCAGCCGGAATTATTACCGGCCAGCATATTGCGCCCGTGCTTCTTTTAACGGCTTACAGCCAGCAGGATGTGGTTGAGCGCGCCAACAGCAGCGGCGTAATGGCATATCTGGTTAAGCCGGTGCGCGAAGAACAGCTTTTTGCCACCATGCAGGTAGCTATTGCCCGCTTTAAGGAATACCAGAAGATGGACAGCGAACTTGCCGGTTTGCGCGAAAGCCTTGAAACACGCAAACTGCTTGACCGCGCCAAAGGCATATTAATGGCGGCACACGGCTTTACGGAGGACGAAGCATACAGCAAAATGCGCCAGTACAGCATGAACCGCCGCATAACCCTTAAAGAGCTTGCCGAAGCCGTTATTGCCTCGGCAGAAAAGAAAAAATAAAATTATAAAAGCAAATAAAAAACGGTACCAGTAAAAAGGTACCGTTTTTTGGTTATAAACTGTTAATCCTTATTCAAATGTTCGTCCAGCATGCCCTGGTTAACGCTGCTGAGCGCGCTTAAGAGTTTTATTTTCAGGCGGGTAATGCGCAGGGCTTCTACTTCTTCCACGGTAATTTCCGCTTTGGGCAGTTTTACGGTCTGGCCTATCTGCGGCTGTGTGTTAAGCTGCGTGTAAACCCAGCCGCCAATGGTGTCGCACTGGCTGTCGTCAAGTTCAAGCCCGAACAGGTCGTTAACGTCTTCCAAAAGCATTTTGCCGTCAACGGAATAGCTTTTATCGGTTTCTTCTTCCACTTCGGGGCGTTCTTCGTCAAATTCGTCCTGTATTTCACCGACGATTTCTTCAAGAATGTCCTCGATAGTTACCATACCGGCGGTGCCGCCGTATTCGTCAATCAAAATGGCAAGCTGTTTGCGTTCCTTCTGCAAAAGGCGCAGCAGGTTGCTGATAGGCATGGAAACAGGTACTTCCAGCACGTCGCGGGCCAGTGTGCTTAAGTCGGGCTTTTGGCCGTCGTTAAGGGCGCGCAGCAAATCTTTAATGTGCAGAAAGCCGATGATATGGTCTTTATCCTCGTTGCAGATGGGGTAACGCGTCATGCGTTCCGTCAGCGCTGTTTTGATATTTTCATCGAAGCTGTCTTCAAGGTACAGGCAAATCATATCTGTGCGGGGCACCATGATTTCGCCGGCACTGCGTTCGGAAAAGTCAAAAACGTTATCGAGATAGGTAAGCTCGCTTTTGTCGATATAGCCGTATTTATAGCTTTCCTCCATCAAAATGCGGATTTCTTCTTCATTATGCGCTTCTTCCGCTTCGCTGGCGGCGCTGATGCCCATGCGGCGCAGAGTCCAGTTGGCAACGTGGTTTAAAAACCATACGGCCGGGTACATCAGCTTGTCGAACATAATCAGCGGGCGCGCAACAAATAAAACAATGGCTTCCGTTTTTTGTATGGAAAGCGATTTCGGCACCAGTTCGCCAAGTACAATGTGCAGGGCGGTAATTACGGAAAAGCCTACCACAAAGGCCAGCGTGTGCTCAAGCTGCGGCGGCAGTTTAAGCAGGGCAAATACCGGCGCCAGCATTTTGGCAACGGCAGGTTCGCCAATCCAGCCAAGGCCGAGCGAGGCAAGGGTAATGCCAAGCTGCGTTACGGAAAGGTAGGCGTCAAGGTGTTCCGTTACCTGGCGTGCGTAAACCGCGCTTTTGCTGCCTTCTTTAATTAAAGTGTCGAGCCTTGAAGGGCGCACTTTAACGATAGAAAATTCTGATGCCACGAAAAAGCCGTTAAGCGCTACCAGAAATAAAATTACAATAATGTTTAAAATTATCACGAAATAATCCAAATAATGTGTTTCCGCTTGGGAAACAGTCACCTCCGCTCTAATAGCAATATTTTTTTAATTGTATCATATATTCGGGCGCGTTCAAAAGGTTAAATCGGCATAAATTGGCGTTTATGGGGTAATTTTGGGCTTTGGTTTGCCAATGCTTCCGCACTGACCACTGTAAAGGGGCGTAACTTGTTTTTTAGCCGTTTTTCGCGGTATTAAAGGCAAAAAATACCCGGCAGGCGTTAAAACGTGCCGGGTATTTGTAAATTTTGGGTAAATTGCAAAGGCTATTTAATGTAATAAACGCGGTTTTCCTTGCGCGGTGCAGCCTGCGGTTCGGGGCAATCGGCATAGCCTAAAATGCAGTGGCCTATGCCTTCGTAATCGCCTTCAATGCCGAGCTGTTTTAAAATTTCCCTGCCTTCGGGCAGTTCAAATTCTTCTTTTGCGCGGTGAATCCAGCAGCTGGCAACGCCTAGCGCGTGGGCGGCAAGCATTAAATTGCCCATGGCAAGGCTGCCGTCGTAAACATAAGTGGGATATTTTTTATCGGCCAGTACAATAACAACAACCGGTGCGCCGTAAAACGGGTCAATATCGGGTTTGCCAAAAATTTTGGCGTTTAACTTGCTTAATTTATCGCGCATTTCTTTATCGGTAACGGCAATCATAATGGGGTTTTGTGTGCCATGCCCGCTGGCGGCATAGGTGCCTGCTTTTAAAATTTCGTCCAGCACTTCCTGCGGCAGCATATCTGGTTTATATTTGCGGCAGCTTCTTCTGGTTAAAAGGTTGTTCATTGCTTCGTTCATATTAAAAACCTCCTTTGGGGGCGTATGCCCTTACAAATTTAATATAGCACCGCGGCGGCGCTTCGTCAAATATCCGCAGGGGCGGATGTGCCTGCCAAATTAAAATGTTTTATGCAAAAAATGCGTTAAGATATGGTATAATTAATAGATGTAAATTTTTATAAAGGACGGTAGTTATGCGTTTAAGAAAAAAGCCATGGATTGAAACTGCAATGGAAGAATTAAAGGATAAATATGTGCTGAAGCACAATCTGGAGGATTATAAAGGGCACTGGCAGGAGCGTTTTCCCGGAAAACGCCTGTGCCTTGAGATTGGCTGCGGCAAGGGGCGCTTTTTAACCGGCATGGCGGAGCTGCACCCTGAAAAGGCTTTTATAGGAGTGGAAACGCAGCACGATATTTCGTATTACCCGGGCAAGTACATTATGGATAACAAGCTGGAAAACGCCGTTGTTATCTGCGCTAACGCAGAGCAGCTGGAGGACTGGTTTGAGCCGGGCGAAATAAAGGAACTGTATTTGAATTTCAGCGACCCGTGGCCGAAGGCGCGCCACGCCAAACGCCGCCTTACGCACAGAAACTTTCTGGCAAAATACCAGAGGCTTTTGGGCAGCGGCGGGCACCTGCGTTTTAAAACGGACAACAGGGCTCTGTTTGATTTTTCGGTAGAGGAGTTTAAGGAGTTTGGGCTGGAGATTATTGCCCTGAGCTACGATTTGCACCATTCGGAGTACGAGAACGAAGTGCAGACGGAGTATGAGCAGAAGTTCAGCGCTTTGGGCACGCCCATTAATTTTTGCGAAGTTGTGTTTAAGTAGAGGCATTTATGCAGAAACACTTTTTTATCTGGGACAATCCGCGTGACGCAGTAATATGGATTACGCTGATGCTTTTAGCGATAGGCTGCATTAATGTTTTCAGCGCCAGCTTTGTTGAAGCGACGGATATGTTCGGCGACGGTTATTATTATTTAAAACGCTACGTTATATTTAGTATATTAGGTTTTATGGTAATGCTTGGTATTAGTAAAGTAGATTACCATATTTGGTTACAACCGCATTTTTTAGGATTCATTTATATATTAGTTTTGGCATTATTAGTTGCAGTTGAATTTATCGGTGTTACTACTAAAGGTGCTCAACGTTGGTTATACATCGGGCCGATTAGTTTACAGCCATCAGAACTTGCAAAACTTGCCATGATCATGGTATGTGCAGGGGATCTTGGCAGAAGGATGAAGAAACATATACCGGCTACAATATATAATTATCCTGGAATCAGATCTATTTCATTAGCAATACCTTTTGCCGGACTTGTATATATTCAACCTGATATGGGGACAGCTGCAATAATTATGGCGTTACCTGTATTTATGTATATTATTGCCGGGATGTCCATGCTAACCTTTTTCGGTATTGCTATAACTGCTGTTATGGGAGTAGTGGTAATGATATTTGATGAACCGTACCGTATTAACAGAATTGTGGCATGGTTTGATCCGTGGCGTGACCCTACTGATACAGGATATCAAATTGTACAATCTATTATTTCTATTGGTAGCGGTGGGATACATGGTTTGCCGTGGGGACAAGGTACTGGTAAATTCTTTTATTTGCCGGAATCGCATACCGACTTTGCCTTTGCCATTTACTGTCAGGAATGGGGCTTTATAGGTGCATTGTTTTTAATACTTTTATTTATAATATTGGGTATGGTTCTAATAAGAGTTGCTAATATTTGTCATGACGAAGAAGGGTTTATGCTGGTATCTGGTGTAAGTTTGCTGGTTGTAGGGCAAGCCTTCGCCAATATGCTGATGGTTTGTGGTGTACTTCCTGTTATTGGTGTGCCGCTTTCGTTTATAAGTTACGGCGGTACTTCCATGGTAGTATCGCTTACGGCGTTAGGATTAGTACTTTCCGTATATAATAACGAAGTTAAACGAGAAAAACAAGAGGAAATGTTGCGTGAAGCCGGAATGCCGCCTATTATGCCAACCTCTGATTTAAGGCGCAGGGGGTGGCGCAAATGAGAAAAACTTTTTATCTTCGCGATGGGAAAAAAAGATTTTGGCGTCTGTGTAAGTTTATTTTTCTTGGTGTTTTGATTGTAGTAGGCCGACTTGTTTGGATTCAATTAGTACATGGAAGTGATATGGCAGAACTTTCTATAAGCCAAACTATGGGTATAAATATAGTAAGTTCTCCGCGAGGTGCTATTGTTGACCGTGATGGTGAAGAACTTGCAGTTAGTATTATGTCAAAATCTTTGTATGCTGACCCAGTTGCAATGGAGGATCATCCGGAGAGTGATGCTGGCAAAACCGGGCGCAACGTTAAGCGCCTGGCGGCAGATTTACTGGCTGCACCGCTTGGCATCAGTGCTGAAAGTCTTTATAGTGATTTTACTATTGAAGGTGCACGATTTGTATGGATTAAACGTACTTTATCACCTGAAATGGCTGAAAAGGTACAGCTTATTATCAAGGAAAATAATTTGCCGGGGTTGCATTTTTTAGAAGAAAGTAAGCGTTATTATACTAAAGGCACAATGGCAGCACAAGTTTTAGGGTTTGTCGGTACTGATGATGTTGGATTATCTGGTATCGAATTGGCAATGGATTCCATAATTAAAGCGCGCAGTAAAGAAATGCAGGAGACTACTGATGCGGTAGGTAATCCTATAGGCGAATCTAGTATGGAAGATATGCGCCCGCAGAATATGCCGACGGTGTACCTTACCATCGACAGCAAAATTCAGTTTGTACTGGAGGACGCGCTTGACCGCGCCATGAAGGAAACCAAATCGCGCGCGGCGGCAGCCATTTTGATGGACCCGCATACCGGCGCGGTACTGGGCATGGCTTCGCGTCCGACCTTTGACCCTAACGATTTTGGCGAATACCCCGTTTCCACGTGGACGAACAGGGCAATTTCCATTATTTACGAGCCGGGTTCTGTTTTTAAACCGATTGTAGGATGCATGGGGCTGAGTGAAAATATCATTACGCCGCAGACCGTGTTTGAGGACAAGGGCAGCATTAAAATTGCCGACCGCGTTATCCGCAACTGGGACGGAGAAGGGCGCGGGCAGGTGCCCTTTGAGGATATTATTAAATACTCCATCAACACCGGCATGGTGCAGCTGGGCATGCAGCTCGGCGCGAACCAGATGATTGATTACAGCAAAAAGTTCGGCTTTGGCCAGCCGACTGGCATTGAACTGCCGGGCGAGGAAAGCGGCATTTTGTACAGGCCGGAAGATATGTACGAGCCTGATATTGCCACCATGGCCATCGGGCAGGGCATTGCCGTAACGCCGCTGCAAATGCTGCGCGCTATCTGCGCCATTGCTAACGGCGGCGAACTTCTGGAGCCTTACATTATTGATAAAATTGTAATGCCTGACGGGCGCGTTTTGCGTCAGGGGCAGAAGAAGATTGTGCGCCGCGTTATTACCGAAGACGTTGCCGGGCAGATGCGCATGATGATGGAAAAAGTAGTCAGCGAGGGCGGCGGCAAACCGGCGCATATTGCAGGCTATCAGATTGCGGGCAAAACCGGCACGGCAGAAAAACTTGCCGAGCAGGGCGGTTATGCCCCGGGCGAATACATAGCGTCTTTTGTAGGCTTTGTACCGGCAGCCAATCCGCAGTATGCGATGCTGGTAATGCTTGACACGCCGCAGGGCGCGTTTTACGGTTCGCAGGTATCGGCGCCGGTATTTAAAGATACTTTGCAGCAGATACTTGTTGCCAAAGGCATTCAGCCGAGCACGCACGAAGGGCTGCCTTCGTTTGAGGAAGATGCCAAAGACAGGGCCAAAGCCGTTAAAGTGCCGGTAATGGAATTTTTGCCGGACAACAAAGTAAAGATACCGGATTTTACCGGGCTTGACATGCGCCAGACGGCAGAACTGGTGCAGCGCGGGCATCTGTTGCTGGTGCCTTACGGCAGCGGCAGGGCGAAGAAGCAGTCGCTGCCGCCGGGAACTGTTGCCGCGGAAGGCACAAAACTGGAAATATGGTTTGAATAATTTATCTCTACCGGAAGGAAAAAGGAACTCCGGCAGAGAATAAAACAAAGATATAGTTATTTAAGTGCAGAAAAGGGAGGTACCAAGATGTTATCGGATATTGAAATTGCTCAAAAGGCGCATATGCTGCCCATTACTGAGGTTGCCGCAAAACTCGGCATCGGTGAGGAAGATATTGAGTTATACGGACGCTACAAGGCAAAACTTTCCATGGATTTAATTAAAAGAGTGCAGGATAAGCCTGACGGAAAACTTATTCTGGTTACGGCCATTACCCCGACCCCTGCCGGTGAAGGCAAATCCACCACTACGGTAGGCCTGGCACAGGGGCTTGCCAAAATCGGGCAAAAAGTTATCGTTGCCCTGCGCGAACCTTCACTCGGCCCCTGCATGGGCATTAAGGGCGGCGCAGCAGGCGGCGGCTATTCTCAGGTTGTGCCTATGGAGGACATTAACCTGCATTTTACCGGCGATTTCCATGCCATAACATCTGCCCATATGCTTCTGGCAGCCATGCTTGACAACCATATTCAGCAGGGCAATGCGCTTAATATCGACCCGCGCCGCATTGTGTGGAAACGCGTTGTTGATATGAATGACCGCGAGCTGCGCAACATAGTTGTCGGCCTCGGCGGCAAAGCGCACGGCGTACCGCGCCAGGACGGCTTTGATATTACCGTAGCTTCGGAAGTTATGGCTATTTTGTGTCTGGCAACCGGCCTGCACGATTTAAAAGAGCGCCTGAGCAAAATTATTGTGGCTTACGATTACAGCGGCAGCCCCATTACCGCAGGTATGCTTAAAGCACAGGGCGCAATGGCAGCACTGTTGAAAGACGCCGTTAAACCGAACCTTGTACAGACTCTGGAAAATGTGCCTGCCATTATCCACGGCGGCCCGTTTGCCAATATTGCCCACGGCTGCAACAGCGTAATGGCAACCAAAACGGCGCTCAAGCTTGCCGATTACACCATTACGGAAGCAGGCTTCGGTGCAGATTTGGGAGCGGAAAAATTCTTTGACATTAAATGCCGTTATGCCGGTTTAAAATCGGATGCAGTTGTGCTGGTTGCAACCGTACGCGCGCTTAAAATGCACGGCGGCGTGCCGAAAACAGAACTTGCAACACCGGATGTGGAAGCTGTAAAACGCGGCATTGTCAACCTTGAAAAACATATCGAAAACATTAAGCAGTACGGTTTGCCTCTGGTTGTTGCCATTAACGCCTTTGCACAGGATACCCCGGAAGAACTGGAAGCCATCCGCAGCCACTGCGCCGCACACGGCGTAAACGTTGCGCTTTCGGAAGTATTTGCCAAAGGCGGCGAAGGCGGCATTGAACTGGCGAAAGAAGTTGTGGCGCTGTCAACAAGCGGCAAAGCCGATTTTAAACTTCTGTACGGCGAAGAACTGAGCCTGAAAGAAAAAATTGAAACCATTGCCAAAAAGATTTACGGTGCAGTGGGCGTAAACTACACCAAAGAAGCAAACAATGCTTTGAAGGACTTTGAAAAAATGGGCTATGGGCATTTGCCTGTCTGCATGGCCAAAACCCAGTATTCCTTCTCGGATGACCCGGCGCTTCTGGGCCGCCCGGAAGGCTTTGAAATTACCATTAAAAACTGCCGTATCGCAGCCGGTGCAGGCTTTGTGGTAGTATTAACCGGCGATATTATGACCATGCCGGGCCTGCCGAAAGTTCCTGCCGCCGAAAAAATTGACGTAAGCGACGACGGCGTAATAAGCGGACTGTTTTAAGGAGAACTGTTATGGAAACTTTGATTATGAGGGGAAAACCCGTTGCCGATGCTTACCGCGAAACCATTATGCAGCGTGTGGCCAATGCGCTTGGCAAAGGGCGTAAAGTAACGCTGGCAATTATTGTTGTTGGCGATGACCCGGCTTCGCACGTTTATAAAGACCGTTTAATGAAGCTTGCTGAAAGCATGGGTATTTATGTTAAAGAACTTTTATATCCTGCCGATACCAAACAGGAGGATTTGCTGCGCGACATTGCCCGCATGAACCACAACCGTTACGTTACCGGCGTTCTGCCGATGATGCCGATGCCCAAACCGCTGGACAGCGATACAATCGGCGCGGCAGTTACTGCCAGCAAGGATGTGGACTGCCTGAACGTGAAAAACGTGGGCGATATGTACCTTGGCTATGGCAAAATGTCACCCTGCACGCCGCGTGCCTGCATGGCAACGCTTGAACATTACGGCATTGAACTGGAAGGCAAGCATGCCGTTGTAATCGGCCGCAGCAATGTTGTAGGCAAACCGGTTGCCAATTTGCTTTTAAACAAAAACGCCACCGTTACCATCTGCCACAGCAAAACCAAAAACATTGCCGAAATTACCCGCCAGGCGGATATTATCGTTGCGGCAGTAGGCAAACCCTGCTTTGTAACGCCCGATATGATTAAAGAAGGCGCGGTTGTTGTAGACGTTGGCATTAACGCCGTTGACGGCAAACTGGTGGGCGATGTTGACCCTGCCGTTGTAGGCAAAGCCTCTGCTTACACTCCGGTGCCGGGCGGCATTGGCGTTGTAAGCAACATGATGGTAATGGATTTGCTTACACGCAATCAGTAACAGGGCGGCGCGTATAAATGAAAAAATTTTTATGGCTGCTGCTGTTAGTGCTGTTTGCAGGTTTTATCTTTTTTAATTCTTCGCTGCCTGCGGAAACTTCATACAAGGCAAGCGGGCTGCTTGCCCAGTGGCTTGACAGCCTGTATGCCGCTATCGGCGACCCGATGCCGGTAGACCGTCTGGAGGCACGCCTGCGCAAGCTGGCACATTTTGTGGAATTTGCCGTTCTGGCAATGATAATGGTTAATACCTTTATCAGCTGGCGCGTGTCCAACCGCGTGGCGTCCGGGTATATCCTGTTTTTGGGGCTGGCCGTTGCCGTAGCGGATGAGTACATTCAGCTTTCGGTGCCGGGGCGTACGGCGCAGGTTACCGATATTGTGCTTGATTTCTGCGGCGTGTTCATTATCTGGCTGTGCCGCGAAATATGGCTGTGGAGCAAAAAGTAGCGCAGCAAAATATAATAACAAAATACGTTGCAAATAAAAAACACCGCTTTTACAGCGGTGTTTTTGCGTATAATTATAAGTTTTAATTATGATTATTTTATTTTGTTACGTTTGTTCAAACAAAATATTTATCTTGATGCGGTGATGTGTAGTTAGGGCAAAAGGTTTGTATTATAAGGTCATAGATAAAAACTGCGGCGGCTGAAATTTTTAGTTTTAATCTTCGGGAGTCCGGCCGCAAAGCCCGGACGGAATCGGAGAAGCCGCAGCATTTTTACATGACCGCATTAATATAAACCTTTTGCTGAAATATTATAGCTGCTCTTACAGCTCTTTAATAAACTTGCACAGCCTGTCAACCGCATCCTGCGAGGTGGACCAGCTGGTGCAGATACGGGCAGCCACTCTGCCGTCAGGCAGGTTTTCATAAAGGCCGAGTTTAAAATGGCTGTTTATTTTTTCGTACATCTCTTTGGTGATGATGATGAACTGCTGATTGGTGGGTGAATCAGTTAAGAATTCAAAGCCGCATTCTTTAAGCACGGCTTTAATCTGCATGGCTGTATCAATGCCCTGCTTGCAGATACGGTAGTATAAACCGTTGGTGAACATGGCTTCAAACTGAATACCAAGCAGGCGGCCTTTGGCAAGTACGCTGCCGCACTGTTTCATCAGCGGAATAAAATCTTCTTTAATGGCAGGGTTTAAAATAACTGCCGCTTCGCCGAACAGCATGCCGCATTTGGTACCGCCAATGTAGAACACGTCGCAGTTATTGGCAATGTCCTGCATGGTAAAATCGCAGGCGGGAGAAGTAAGCCCGTAACCGAGGCGTGCACCGTCAATAAACAGGTATAAATTATACTGCTTGCATACGGCGTATAAATCTTCCAGTTCCTTTTTGTTGTACAGCGTGCCGGTTTCCGTAGGCTGCGAAATGTAAACCATTTTAGGCATTACAATATGCTCGCGGCTGGGGTCGTGCAGGTATTTTTCCTGTTCGGCGGCAATCTGGGCGGCGGTAATTTTGCCGTCCTCGTCGGGTACTACAAGCACCTTGTGGCCGCTGCGTTCAATGGCGCCGGCTTCGTGCGTGTTAATATGGCTGCGCGCGGTTCCGTAAACGCCGTGGAAGGGGCGCAGGGAGGCGGAGATAATTGTAAGGTTGGTCTGCGTGCCTGCCATCATAAAATAAACGTCCGCATCCGGGCGGCCGCATTCTTTCTGAATCAGCGCGCGGGCAGCTTCGCAGTATGCGTCCTCGCCGTAGCCTGCTGTTTCTTCAAGATTGGTTGCTCCCAAAACTTCTAAAATTTCCGGCGTGCAGCCGGTAGTGTAGTCACTGGTAAAATAATACATCTTTAAGCCTTCTTTCGTTATTTGGCACGCTTGCTGCGGATAACCTCAAAAATAATCGGGGTAAGCGAAAACAGAATAATGCCCATGGTTACATACGAAAAGTTTTGTTTGATAAACGGAATGTTGCCGAAAAAGTAGCCGCCGCCGAGGAATAAAAATACCCAGGTGCAGGCGCCGCTGACATTGTAAATGGCAAAGGTGCGGTAGTGCATGGTGCCGATGCCTGCTACAAAAGGCGCAAAGGTGCGCACAATCGGGGCAAAACGGGCCAGGAAAATAGCTTTGTGGCCGTGCTTGGCGTAAAAATCTTCGGCTTTTTTTACGTACTCCGGTTTAATCAGCTTTGAATTGGCGGCAAGTATTTTATGCCCCAGGTGCCTGCCTATCTCGTAGTTGCAGGCGTCGCCGGTAATTGAAGCCACAAGGAAAATAACGGCCAGAAGCGGCAGGCTGAGCCCTTCGGCGGATGCCGCCAGCGCGCCGCAGGCAAACAAAAGCGAATCGCCC
>ERZ894203.774-NODE-774-length-21883-cov-10.823575_pt1 | contig 21883 bp, 24 predicted proteins | sample MGYA00380286_ERZ894203 | MGnify/ENA primary metagenome ERZ894203 (study PRJEB32331, sample SAMN06328484) | human gut metagenome | biome: human gut microbiome; feature: stool | host: Homo sapiens | collected 2014-02-06 ... | reverse complement strand
ATAAAACATAAGTCCATAATATTTAGTATAATGCTCATTTGTCAAAGTATTATATTTTTCTTGAAGCTCATTTTCTTTTTGTGTAATTTTTTGAGCATTTTCTTGGTTAATATCAAGTTTATAATGCATTATTTTGTTTTCAATTTCTACTTCACCTTTTTTTATAACTTGCTCTCTCGCTCCCAACTCTTTTATTTTATTTTCATATGTTGTTTTAGCGGCTGAAATCTTCTTTGCTGCTTCTGCCTCTACATAAGCCACTTTCTTTTGTAGGTCTTTGTTTTCCTCCAAAATTCTGTCCGCCTCGTGCAGCATCCCTATTTGCTCGTTCAGTGATTTTATCGTTCCGCTCTTTTGCTGAAGTTCGTTCTGCTGCTCTTGCATCAGCAATTTCGCTTCTCGCCTTTCTGATAAAAGCTGTGAGATCTTCTGATTCAGGCTGTTGATTTGCTCTTGTAACACTTCGTTCTGCGCCTGTCCCTGCATAAACTTTTCTTTCCAATCCAACTGTTGAGGCAACGCGCTGTGCAGTTCGTTTAAATTCATTTTCCAAACTCTCCTTATTAAAATTAGTATTGAATATATCGTTTAAACGCCTATCCCTGATTTTATGGCCGCCGGTATCGGTAAAGGTAATCGTTTGCCGGTTATTCCAGTCAACCTGTATTCCCTGCTTATTTAACAGGTCAATAAAATTTTCTTTTCCGACTGCTATCTCTTTAGCTTCTGTTACTTTAGCATATATATCAAGTACCCACGAATTATATTTCCCTTTAACAGCTTTCTCCATAACCTTTTGTATTTCCATTTTTTGTCCGCCGATGCTGTTAGTTTGACCTTTAACAGGAACGATAAGTCCTTGATTTTTTGACTGTTTAATCAAACGTTCTTTAAATTTATTCAAATCGTACTTATACCAGCGTACTTTTTGCCCTGTTTTATAATTAACGGCATTAACTACAATATGCGCGTGCTTGTGCATTTTATCATTATGCCCGCAGATAAGTATTTGATGATCTTTAAAATTAGGTGTGTTCTCTGCCAGTTCACGTGCATTATTCATCACCCGTGCCAGTCCTACATTTTCTGCTTCTTCAGCAGATAATGAATATACAAGATGAATGCACTGCACACCGTTATGTTTACCAAATTTATCTCTAATATACAACATTTCCAAACTGGCCGTCTGTGCGTTGCAATCAATGCCGTCCATAAGGAAATTATCCAGTTTATTTTGGCGAGAAACGTAATCAATAGTTCTTTTTAACGATGCCCCACTTCTAACCGCTTTAATAATAGCCATACTTGTCTCACTTCCTCTGTCAACTTTTTCAATTCCCAGTATTCAACTGCACTTAACGAGTTTACCTTGCGTGCAATTTGATTTATATTAACTCCAATTCTCCTTATTTCTTCTTCAACACCGTCGATATCATGTAGTTTGCGTATCTCAACTCCAATAATTGCCCGATAAATAAATTCCCGTCTTGACAATCCTGTTTGTGCTATTTTAGCAATAACAGTATTATATTCTTTATCGTCAAGACGTATTAGAAGAATTCTTTTCCTTTTGCGATTTTGCTCTGTTGTACTCATAGTAGTTTTCTCCGTTTTATAAGCTGCGCTAAGCAGCATGGCAACTTGTAAAGTTGCCGTTTGCAGCAACTCGGCCGTCCTTGCGGCCGAAAAATGCTGCTGCAAACAAGGGGGTCGAGGGGGATATACCCCATCGCAAGATGCAAGTGGATTTCCACTTGCCAATCTTGCCTGTTGCATAAAGCAACAGTGCGGCGCCGGTTTACCATAAGTAAATGCACAGTGTTAACGTAAAAACATTGCCGGTTTAAACCGCAGCAGAATGTTTTTACAGTTAACCTGTACTATTTACGGTAAATCGGCGCTTCTCATTTTTTGTTTCACTTTCTGTTTCTAAAACATTTATATATTGTTTTACTTTAAGTAAATCTTGTATAGATAACATTTGCAATTTTTCTACTATGCTTCTTGTGTGTTCGCCAATTCTAATTGGAACGGTTTTAAATCTATATTTTCTTTTTCTGCCTGCACCATTTCTTTTGCCGCCCCAATTATCTTGAATTTGTACAGCTTTTAATTTTTCGTAAAATAGTTTTGCTTTAGGCGATACAATTAACGCTTTCTCAGAAGGATTATAGCTAAATTTTATACCTTCCAAAGACTTTGCCCTTGAAATTGCAACATATAACTGCCCTTCAGCAAAACAATCTGAATTTATGACGATATTATCAAATGTTTGCCCTTGAGATTTGTGGATTGTAATAGCGTAGGCCAGCCTTAGAGGAAGCTGAGTAAAGCTTCCAGCTTTTCTTTTTAGAATCGTATTATCTGTAGTTCTTATATATTCCCAACTATGCCAGGTATATGGGCCGATAACAGCTACTCTACCGCTATCAAAAAGAATTTCTACACCGGCGCTATTTATTTTTTGCACATAACCCATGCTGCCGTTCTGATAATAACCGTTCTTATCATTAATAAGTGTCATTACTCTTACACCAGGCTTTAAAGCTATTTTTTTATCTGTCGGTAAATCATTTTCCCAATTACCGCAAATCTCTGCCGTGAAGAACTTATTTCTACCTGCAATCTTTTTTAAATGTTCACTGTTTATTTTATTTACTTCTTTGTTTTTAGCTGTCATTATAACAGCAGTATCCGGCAAAACGTTTTGACCGCATTTATCTGAAATCCATTTTAAAGCCTTTTTATTTCCAACTCTTATAAGATTTAATTTAGCTATAAATTCACTATTATGCTGGCGGTACACTTCATCCAAATTGACGTTAATAAAGTTTTGTTTATTCCACCATTCTGATTCAAAAGCAAATACAGTATTCCTTCTTTCATCTACTGGTGGCAATTGCATAAAATCGCCAGAAATAATAACCTGCTTACGGTCAGATACTTGTGCTGCAAGTTCCAATACACAGCAGACATAATCAAAAACCGCGCAACTACACATACTTATTTCATCAATAATAATAGTTTGGGCTGATAAAAGTTCTTTTGGTATTTCTTTTACACAATTTTTTAGTTGTTGTGTTGCTAAAGGAATATGGAATGCTTTATGTAAAGTAACACCGCCAATATTGATAGCCGTTAACCCAGTAGGTGCGCAAATCATAACATTGTTAGCTGCTCTTATAAATTCCTGAAGCACATATGATTTACCGGTGCCAGCTCCACCGGTCAAAAATACGTTTTCGCCGCCCAACATGTACTTTAATGCGATTTTTTGTTTTTCATTCATCATTATTAGCCTCTGTTTTATCTAATTTATCTAAAATAACTTCATCCCACATTGTTGCTAAAGATCGTTCCATGGAAGGTAAAACTTCCTGATATACCTTGCGGGTAAAAGATGGATCAGAATGGCCTAATCTGATAGAGGCAGCTTTAACATCAGCATTATGCTCTAACAGCAAACTACAATGTGTGTGCCGTATGCAATGAAAGGTAAAGTTTTCACTAATGCCTGCGGCTTTAACCATTCTCGCAAAATATCTTCTAATAAAATTATGATAATTAAACGGTGTGCCATTCGAATTTGTAAAAACAAGATTGTACTTATTTTGATAATAATCACCCATCGCCAAAGCAAATTCTCTTTGATAATTAAAAAATTCTAATAATTTATTAAGTAAAACTGTTGATACAGCTATATTTCGTCTTGAATTGCTTGATTTAGGCTCGCAAAATATTTCTCCAAATGTTGCCTCACCTTTTTTCCCTGCCAGTTGTTTGTTTACTGCGATATAACCCTCCTGCAAATTAATACAGTCCCATGTTAAGCCGGTTATTTCTGATATGCGCATTCCCGTGGAAAAAGCAAGTAAAATTAAAATATAATTTTGTTGAATAATGTATTGCGTAGGCAATCCATTTTTTCGGAAATGCGGATTATCTAAAGTTTCGTATATATAATCGCCATTTTTCACAATATTTAAAAAACGAATGGCTTCTTCATCAGTTAAAGATATAGGCTCTCGTACTTGTCTGCCACGAACAGGTTTAGTAGCACGAACCGGATTATAATCAATTAGTTTATTTTTTATGGCGTCATCATAGACCATGCCAAAATACTTACGCATATGGTTTATGCTCGCTGCGCTCAGCCCACCGCCTTTAAAATGTCCGTTAATTTTCAGATCATTAAAATAACGCTGTAACTCTATAGCCGTTAATTCCTTAAGCTTCTTATTTCCGAATATCTTTACAATTTTATTTAAATGACCCTCATAGATACGTCGTGTACTTGCCTTGATTTCATTCTTCTTAAATTCATTTAACCAAATATTTATCCATTTTCCAATAGTAATGTCTTTAGATAGTTCAATGTCCCTATTAATATCATCTACTATATCTTTTAGCTTTTTAATTACAAATGCTGATGTCTTTCCGTATATCTTTTTGTGTTTAATTGCACCATCTATTAACAAACCTCCTTCCCAAACCCAACGTCCATTAGTTTTATCCCAATAAAGGCTACCTGAACCAAATGGTTTTAGTTCATTATTTTTCATTTCCAGTCACCAGCTTATAACTTGCAGAATCACAAAACTGATAAACCCATTTTGCCGGAATCAGAATTCGTTTATTAGCCTGCACAACAGGTACTTGACCTCTCCTGATCATTAGATAAATACTTGCTTTTGAAAGTATATCTGTACCAATGTAGTCGGAAAATTGTTGTACAGTATAAAATCTTTTTTCATGGCTTACAATTTGATTCATTTTAGTTGTGCTATCTACTTTATCCATTTTTAATCCGCCTTTCTTTTGTTGAATCCGTACCCCAAAGTTTATTTAATGTTGTGGGCCGCATATGCAATTGAGAAGCAATGTCTGATATGTTATCATCATTGAGAATTAGATGAGGATTTTCTCGCCTAAAAATTTGAATCATTTGTAAACGTTTTTTTACTCTATATTTTTCCTGCCTTGTGGCAGATGTTGATTTTCCTTCCTGTTTTTTCTTTTTTTCTCGATATTGGCGTTGCCTTATTGCTTCCGGTTTATCACTTAGATATTTAATTCCATATTGAGATGTAAGGTCATTAAACTGCGTGAGTAATAAAGCTTCTTTTATGTCATTTGCAACTACTTCTATATTTGGATTATCATTTATCTCAACTATCTTCACCAATTTCAACTTTATAAAAAACTTAAGCGCAGTATCAATATCCATTGCACTAAAATTACCGCCCAATGGATATAGCTGCTCTTCTAGTTGTTCCACAATTGTCATATATTCATTCTGCCAATATATGTATCCATTTTGACGCACAGCAATGCTCAAAAGTTGCAAATACAAAACTACCCAAGAGTAGCCATTACTTAGCTTGAGAATTTTTTGAATTTTTCCGTTTAACCAAAACTCCAGGTTCATTTGATAAAATTTGAGTGCAATCATTTTTTGTATACTCACTTTATGTTAGTTTATAATCGCAGTTATATTTTATATGTTTTATTTTACTACTGTCTTTTTTATTAGTCAACATATGTTTTAGCAGATTATTCTACTTATATATGTATAATTTGTAAAATACCGTTTATTTTGCTATAATTTGAATAAGCTATTGAGTTATCAACTTTAAGTTACTAACTTTGCATAATAGAAATTAAATATTATATTCAAGAGGTTAACTATGAATCCGAAAGATGTTTTTGCTGAAAACTTTAAAGTCATAAGATTAGCGCATGGATTAACTATGAGTGATATGGCGCTTTTACTTGGATTTAAACAAAATTCTGCTATTGCCCAAATTGAAAAAGGAAAACGTGGAACATCTCTTGACATTTTAGTGGGTATTACTTCATTATTCTGCGTTTCGCTTGATTGGCTTTTAGGTTTTAATAATAATATTTATAATATAGCTTTAATCGAACGTCAGGAATTACTTATATTTTCTGTATCTATTGGCAGAGGTCATTTATTTTTTGAACTTGTGCCAGAAGAATATAAAGATGCAACTAAAAGAGAAAAATTTTATAATATCAAAGAAAGAGCTAATATTATATATTTAGTTTATTATGCTAATTTTCTCAGCAGAATTGCTCCAGAATTACAATTAAGTCAAGAGGATAGCAAATCATTTATAATAAAAGGTTATCAATTTTTTGAAAGTTTAAGAAATATAAATAGGCGTCAATTTAAAACACGAGAAAATGAATACGAATTCGTTATTAGTTCTCTTAATGAATTACTTAATTCTCCTGAACATTTCATTGAAAATGATAAAAACGAACGAATCCCTTCAGGAAAAGATCTATGTATGTTCGATATTGAAAAACAAATTCAAAACTTAAACAGAACTTATTAAATAAAAAAGGAAATGCTCAGCGCTCTTATGCGCAGCATTTCCTTTTTTATTTTATATTTATATTACGTTACATTTGTCACGCTTTTTTTGATAAAATAGCCCAAAGTCCGCATAAATAGGGGCTCTACGTGCCAATAGAAATCAATTTCTGTAACGTAACAGAAATAACAGAACGCAACAAATTGTTACGTTTGCGTTACAGAAAGCGAAAAATATCTAAAGCCGACGGGGGCTTCTCTTTTTTCCTTCTCTTTCTTTTTTGACGTATTGTATGAATATAAAAAAGCCGCGTATAATTACACGGCTTTGATTTTTGTGGTGATCCCGGGCAGATTCGAACTGCCGACCCTTCGCTTAGGAGGCGAATGCTCTATCCAACTGAGCTACGGAACCTTGTATAGTTTTATTAAATTTTGTATATTTATTCCGTATTTTAGGACCGACCAATATGTTAGGAGGCGGTTGCTCTATCCTGCTGAGCTACGGAACCAAATATTAACTTATTAAGTGTATCACAGTTTTAAGCAACGGGCAATTATAAATTATCCATTGCTCCGGGAGGCATGCTCCACTCTACCCTTACATCGGTATTGAACCACAATCTGCCAAGGCAGTTTTTAAAGTTTTCCAAACTGTCAAGCGGCATTAAAGTTTTGGTGACAAACTGACGGATAGTTTCGCCTTCAGGCAAATCAAGCGTTAAGGGTTTGCTTAAAAATTCTTCTACCCTTGCTTTGGCTTCCGGAACATCCAGCACAACATTAGCGGTTTTGGTTTCCGGGTCATATTCTACATAACCATAATGAGCATGGTGGTTTAACGTAACAGTAAATTTTTCCATAATATACCTCCGTTCTGTATATTATAGCAATTTATCGCTTATTCTACAATAGGGCACTTCAATTAAAGGCTGTTTACAGCCGAATTTTGCAGTATGCTGCCTTTAACAGATATTTTTACAGCATTTCACAAAAATTTTAATGTTAGCAATCTCTAACAATTAATAATAATTATTGACAACTTACCTGTGCTGTGTTAAAATCATTACAGTAAGCGGTTAGAACGAACCGCCATGATAATTTTAAAATTTGTACTTTATGGAGGAATGAATAATGAAAAAATGGGTTTGCCAAGTTTGTGGCTATGTTTATGAAGGTGAAGCTGCTCCGGAATACTGTCCGCAGTGCAAAGCTCCGGCTTCCAAATTTGTAGAAATGAAAGGCGAAATGACCTGGGCTGCTGAACATTTTGTTGGCGTAGCTAAAGACGTTCCCGAAGACATTAAAGAAGACCTGCGCGCTAACTTCAACGGCGAATGCAGCGAAGTAGGCATGTACCTTGCTATGAGCCGCGTTGCTTTCCGTGAAGGCTATCCGGAAATCGGCCTGTACTGGGAAAAAGCTGCTTTCGAAGAAGCAGAACATGCTGCTAAATTTGCTGAACTGCTCGGCGAAGTTGTTACCGACAGCACCAAAAAGAACCTTGAAATGCGCGTAGAAGCTGAAAACGGCGCAACCGCAGGCAAAACCGACCTTGCAAAACGCGCTAAAGAACTCGGCCTTGACGCTATCCATGACACCGTTCATGAAATGGCTCGTGACGAAGCCCGCCATGGCAGAGCATTTGCAGGCCTGCTCGCTCGTTACTTCAACAAATAATTAAATAGTTGTTTAAGCAATAAGCAAAAGAAACTCCTGTTATCCACGGATAGCAGGAGTTTTTATTTTTCCGTTTTAATACGGATAATAGTTGATGACCATAAATTTTACTTTAATCTTGCCGTCGTTAATATACGTATGGTTAACGGAAGAACTGAAAACAAGCGAATCACCGGCATGGAGCGCATAAACGGCGGTATCTGTTTTAAGAGTGAGTGAGCCTTCGATAACATAAATATATTCCTGCGCCCTTGGCGAATGAGCAATTGAAGCATTGGCGCTTTCTGCGTCAAGTTCGCAGTAAAACAGTTCGAAATTGCGGTCCGGCGCAGTTGAAAAATAACAGTGAACGCGGTATACGCCCGTTTCGTCACTTTGCTCCGCCGTGTCGCTTCTGCGCACAACGGTGCCGTCCGGCTCTTTAACTTCCATCAGGCGTGTGTACGGCACGTTCAGCCCGTTGGCAATTTTCCAGATAGTGTTAATAGTAGGGTTGCTGCCCCCTTTTTCAATATCCGACAAAATCGCTTTGCTGATGCCGGAAAGTTTTGCCAGCTGCCCCAAAGTCAGGCTGCGCTCCGTACGCAGTTTATTTAAGTTAAACGCGATAATTTTCCCTAAGTCCATAAATTCACCTTTAACGTTTAATCTTTATCCTTATCGGCTTTAGCGGCGTCGTTGGCATTGGCTACCGGCGCCCATTCACGCAAAAGCTGGGCACAGCCGTTGGCGTAGCTGCCTGCATCGCCAAAGCCTGCGGCATAGGCATCCTGGTTATATACGGTTAAAAGCTGAACGTCTTCATAGTACAGCGTTGCGCTGCTGCCGTTGTCGTACACAATAAAACGGTACGGGTCAACAGGCCCGCGCTGACGCGCTACATACAGCGAACCTGCCAGCATATAGGCGCGGTATTCAGGCTTATCGTTGCCCACGGTCTGGGTAATGTTAAAAGTCCAGTCACCTTCGTGTACGGTTGCCGTGCCGTCTTCATGCACCGTAATATCGGGATGAGGGTCTAACTTTTTAATCTGTTTCATTACGCGTTTCAGGCGTTCTTCCGGTTCCGGATGGCTGCTAAACAGGCCATAGCCCGGATTGCCTTTTTCCTTGGCCAAATCTTCCAGCTTATTAATGGTAAGCACCATGCTGTATGGATTATAGCCTGCCTTAACGCACAGGTTAAAACCTTCCTTATCGGCGCCGCGTTCATCGGTACGGCTGTAACCTGCTGCCAGTGCCTGCGAGGCCAGCCCGGTAAGCCCCATATCGCCTTTAGTGGCAACAGCCAGCAAAAGGGTTGTTAAAAGCTGTTTTTCAATCTGGTGTACGGTATGTTTTTCAACAATATGGCTTACTTCGTGCCCTAAAACGCCTGCCAGTTCAGAATCGCTCGGCATGTAATCAATAAGCCCTTTAAACACATACACAAACCCGCCGGGGCAGGCCAGTGCGTTAACTTCGTCGCAGTTAAGCACTTTAAAGGTATATTCCAAATCCTGACGGTCGCTTACAGCCACAAGGCTTTGCCCAATGCGGTTCACACGTTCCTGCAGTTCGTAATCCTGCACAACGCCGTACTGAGCTTCCAGCGCCATGGCGGTTTCGCGCCCCATCTCAATTTCCTGCTGCTTGCTTATAATGCCGGCTTCTGCTGGAAAAGCAGTGCCAAGCAGTAAATAAAAGGCAAACAGCAAACCGGCAAATAACTTAAAAATGTTTTTTAATGCCATTTATATCTCCCCTTTTTCGTGCATGGCAGCAATTTCTTCTTTGGTATAGCCCGCGCTTTCCAGCACCTCCTGCGTATGCTCGCCCAAATAAGGCGCGCGTTTGCGGATAGTGCCCGGTGTGTCAGACAGCTTCGCCGCGGATTTTACATAAGTATAATTTCCGAAATCTTCTTTTTTTGTTACAAGCATCTGCGACTGTTCCGTCGTCAAGCTGCTGTCCAACGCCTCCTGCAAGGTGCGGATTGGCGTTACGCAAAACTCGTCTTTACCGATAAGTTCCAGCCACTCGGCCTGAGTTTTACCTGCAAAAGCAGCTGCCAGTTTCTCTTTTATTTCTGCCGAATGAGCAAAATCAAACTGGCGGTTTTCAAGCTCCGGCAGGTCAATCAATCTGCACATTTTCTGCCAAAACTTAGGCTCAATAGTGCCGATGCTTAAATAACGGCCGTCCTTTGTTTTGTATACGCTGTAATAATGCGATGCCGTACGCCCGAAAGAAGGCATGCCGGTTTCGCGGCAGCCGATGACGCTGCTGATTGCCGTAATTTCCGCATTGATTGCCGAGCTGTACAAATCAACGTTTACAAGCTGCCCTTTGCCGGTGCGCTCGCGGGCATACAGTGCCATCAAAATGCCGCTGATAGCGTTTAAACTGCCGCCAAGGGCCGCCACCTGCACCGAAGGCACGCTTATATCCGTTCCGTCTTCCGGCGCTGCCACACCTGCAAGCCCTATAACATTAAGGTCATGCGAAGGCATGTGTTTATATTTTCCTTCCGGCCCAAAACCGGTAATGGAACAATAAATAAGCCGCGGGTTAATTTTGCTTACGCTTTCGTAATCAAGCCCCAGCATTTTTAAATACCCGGGGCGGAAACCTTCCAGAAATACGTCTGCCTCTTTTAAAAGGCGCAGCAAAACTTCACGCCCGGCAGGCGTTTTTAAATTTACGGTAATGCCGCGCTTGTTGCGGTTCAGCATTAAATGCCAGTAACTCATGCCGGGTTCTTTAGCCGGCGTAAAGCCGCGGGTAACGTCGCCCTTTACATCTTCAACCTTAATTACGTCCGCGCCGAAATCGCCCAGAACCATGCCGCAGTACTGCCCCGGCAGCCATTTGCTGAAATCAATTATTTTTATTCCTTCCAAAGCCTGCATAATTACTACCCCTTTGTACAACAAACAATTAATATGCTATATACTTCTACGCCATACGGTGTTTTCCTTTTTATCTTGCGGCAGATATTACAAACATGTATAATATTATTGTATGAATTATTATAAAAAATATTTTTGTCATTTTCATGTTCCGGAGTGATTTTTATGAATATCCATAAATTAACGCTGGCGGCACTGCTTGTTGCCATAGGCACTTTAAGCGCGCATCTGGTTTATATACCGGCAGGCGCTTCCAAATGCTTTCCGGTTCAGCATGCTATAAATGTACTCTGCGCAGTTATTTTAGGCCCTAAAGAAGCTGTTTCCGTTGCTTTTGTTATTTCCTGCCTGCGCAATATGGCAGGCACAGGTTCGCTTTTGGCATTTCCCGGCAGCATGATTGGCGCCTTTTTAGCCGGGCTTGCTTACCGCCGCTGGCATAATACCGGTGCGGCCATGCTTGGCGAAATTTTCGGCACCGGCATTTTAGGCGGGCTGGCAGCATGGGTTATTGCCTGGGCAATATTAAACAGCAAGGCGGCAGCCTGGTTCTTTGTGCCGCCGTTTTTAATCAGCACCATGGGCGGCAGCATAATTGCGGGGTTGCTCATTAAAAGCGGTATTCTTACTCATATTATGCCGGCTTCTTTTTCCGGCAGGGCAGGTAAATAATGGATTTTAATCTCGATAATTTTCTTTCGCAAACTTTATATGTTTTAAGCGGCTTTTTATTCGGCATTTTTGCATCTCGCTACAGCGTGCTGTCCTGGCGCACCATCCGCGAGTGCGGCATTTTTGCGTCGCTTTTGCAGGTATGTATTCTGCTTATCGCGTTTATTGCCTTTCCGCTGCTTTTTTCTACCCGTACGGTAATGGGCAGCTTTGTATATTACGCTGTTTTGCTTTTCTTTTTCAGCAAGGGTTACAACAAGAGGTGAAGTTATGAACGAAAATACTGAAGGTAAACTGCATAATTTAAAACTGGATGTGCCCATTGCAGAAAAATTTGTACAGCCCATGGCCGATACTTTTAAAGTTCTGGGTGACCCTACGCGTATCCGTATTCTGGCTTTGCTTGCCGAAAACGAATCCTGCGTAACGAATATTGCCGGAACACTGGAAATGACGCAGTCCGCAATCTCGCACCAGCTGCGCCTTCTGCGCCACGCAGGGCTGGTTAAATTTACCAAAACCGGCAAGGAAGTTATTTACAGCCTTGACGACAACCACGTTTTAACCCTGTTTGCCCAGGCGCTGGACCATATAAAACACAGGGTATAATGCCATAAACACAAAGAGCGTATGCTTTAAGCACACGCTCTTTTTATTTTACCTGTGTTTTTTCACCGTCCGGCGCTGTCAGCCAGATATCATTAATATGCACGCGCCCCTTAACGATTTCAAAAGCGTCGCTTGTAACTTCGCCAAGCGGCGTTTTTATTTTTACATCCGTAAATTTCAGCACTCCATGCCTGTCATTAAATTTGCCGGAAATCTGCTCAAACGGTATCAGGCTGTATGTGCCCGCGCCGCTTGTAAAACTGCCGTAAGTAAGCACGTTTTTAGGGTTGCCGTCACTGCGCATTTTTAAATCGAGCTCCACACGGCAGTTAATTTTGCTGGTTTTAGCAGCAATGGACGCCATTAAATCATGCCCAAGCGCGTCAATGCTGTAACCGCGCGTATCTACATCATAAGCTCCGGTTGCTTCCACTGTACCGCCGTAAATGCCGCCTGTTACATTGCTGAAATCAATTTTGCCGTCTTTATAAAAGAAATCGCCGTTAACTTTGTAAAAACGCAGTGCCGGTATATTAAGCTGTAAAAATTCAATTCTGCCATCGATAGAAGGCCCGGAAAGCGGCCCCGTTGCATGCCCGTAAACACTGGCTGTATCTTTAACCTTGCCAAGCCCCAGCGATTCCGGCACAACATTTTTCATGGAAATATACAAATCGCACTGCGGCTGCCCGCCGTTAAGCAACAGTTTGCCGCTTATGCCCAGTTCGTCGCCAATCATCATGCCGCCAAAACCGGCCGCGGTAATTTTAAGCGCCGCCTCCTGCGGATTAACCGTGCGCACAGCAGCGTTAACGCCGCTTAAAACAAAATAACGGTGCCTGTAACTGGCAGTAATAGTGCAGTCATTAATTTTTATGCTGCTTTGCGGCAGATTTTCTGGCAAATTGATATGCAGCCCTTTATGACGCCTTTTAGTTTCCTGACCTGCGTCCTTCTTCTTTTCCGGTAAAAAAGCCGGGCGCATATCTTTATTGAAGCGGATGGCTATTACAGGGTGGTTCAGTTCCGCTTCTTCCAGGCTGTTTAAATTTATGCTGCCGGTAACAACATCCCACGGTTTAACTTTAAAACGCCCGTCCGGCACAAATACAACCGGTTCGCCCTCAGCGTCCAGCCATTTCAGCCCGCGGAAGCCAACATTGCCCCACATATCGGCCGTAATGCTTTCAACGGCAACACTGCCTTCAAGCGTTTTCTGGTGTGCCATTTCGGCGTTAAAAATTTCGGCCGCATGTTCACCCGCCAGGCGGCACAGCCAGAAATATACGCCGGTTACAACAAGCGCGGCCACAATAATACCAATATACAGTTTAGGATGGTAAAATTTTTTAAGCATACTTACCTCAATCAGTTTTCCTGATTACAGTATAAGGTATTTGCGCCGGTTAGTAAAATTTTTAAACAAAAACGGGCCCGCATTTTAGCATTACTGCCTAAACAGAGCCCGTTTAAATTATTTATTTTTAATTATTTCTTCCATTTGCAGTGGTCGGTTGCGCCGCTGAACTGGTTCAGGCGGAAGGAATTTTTAAGTGCCACCGTAATAAATTCCTTGGCTTCCGCCAAAGCGTCCTTAACGCTCAGTCCTTTGGCAAGCCCTGCGGTAATGGCTGCCGAAAAAGTACAGCCTGCGCCGTGGTTAAAACAGCCGGGAATTTTCTTTTCGGTATTAACAACATAGTTTTTGCCGTCATACAGTACGTCTACCGCTTCATCGCTGTTATTGCGCGAGCCGCTTTTAATAACAACATAGCCTGCGCCCATTTCCTGAATGCGCGCCGCAGCTTCTTTAATTTCGTCAAGCGTTTCCACCTTATCCATACCGGCAATATACGCCGCTTCCAGAGTATTCGGCGTAATAACGTCGGCACGGCTTACCAGCACTTCCTTAATGGCTTTGGCTGCTTCCGGCACCATAATTGCGTCAATGCCCTTGCATACCATTACCGGGTCAATAACAACGTTCTTTAAGCTGTATTTATCAATGGTATCGGCCACCAGCTGCACCAGCTCCGCACTGCCGAGCATGCCTGTTTTCATGGCGTCAATGCCGATGCCTTCCACAATGGTTTTTATCTGTTTTTCAATAATATCCATGCCGATTGGGTACATCTCGTGGTCCCAGTTAAGCGGGTTCTGCGCCACAATAACCGTCAGCGCCGTCATGCCGTATACACCCATGGCGGTAAATGTTTTTAAATCTGCTTCCATGCCTGCGCCGCCGCTTGTATCGCTGCCGGCAATGGTCATAGCTTTATGTAATGCCATTTTAAAGCCCCCTGTAATACAAAAAATTATGTTTTTAACACAGATATTATGATATACTAAAACTGTTATTTAAAAAATATCCAGAATTTCCATTTTTAAAGGGGACAGTTTATGCTTATAACCTTGCCGCAGGCAGATAAAAAAGATTTTCCGCTTTATCTGCGCCTGATAAATGAAATAAAAAGCAAAATACACAGCGGTGAAATTGCAGCCGGAGAAAAAATGCCGTCGCTGCGTAAACTGGCACACGATTTGGATGTGAGCCGCACCACGGCAGAAGCGGCATACAGCCAGCTTGTTGCCGAAGGCTACCTTATTGCCAGCCCCAAACGCGGTTACTTTGCGGGCAGCATAGTTTCCCTAAAGCCGCAGAAAGTTCTGCCGCCGCAAAAACCTTCTGCCGCCGCAGTACGATACGACTTCGGCAATAACTATATCGACAGCAGCCTTTTTCCCGCCTCGCTTTGGAAGCGCTGCCTTGGCCATGCCCTGCAAAATTCGGCGTTGCTCGCCGGTTACGGCAACCCGCAGGGCGAACCCTACCTGCGCAGCACGCTTGCGCGTTACAGCCACGAGGCGCGCAGCGTTATCTGCACGCCGGAACAAATAGTTATTGGCGCCGGTATGCAGAGCCTGCTGCAAATACTTATTGACGTACTTGGCGCTTTGCCGCACACAGTTGCTTTTGAAGAACCCGGCTTTACCAAAGCGGAACATATTTTTGCAATGAGCGGCTGGCAGGTATGGCATTTTAACACCGAAAACCTGCACAGCAAACTGCCGCAGCTGCTTTATGTAAGCCCCTCCAACCCGTACAAGGGACGCTCGCTTTCGCCGCAGGGCAGGCTTGATTTACTGCGCTGGGCACAGCAAAACGGCGCCTACATTTTAGAAGACGATTACAACGGCGAATTCCGTTATTTTTCGCACCCCATTTCGTCATTGCAGGGCATGAGCGGCGGGCAGAATGTAATTTACTGCGGCTCTTTCTCGCGCATTCTGCTGCCAAGCCTGCGCATAAGCTATTTGGTGCTGCCGCAAAACCTGCTGCCCGTTTATAACCGTATCAAGCATTTGTATAACCAAACTTCCTCCAGCATTGAGCAGTTTGCCCTGGCGGAATTTATTGCGTCCGGCGGGCTGCGCCGCCACATAAAAAAAATGCGCCGCCGTTATGCCGTAAAAAACACTTTGCTGCGCACTGCCCTTGCCAATATTTTTGTCAGCAAGGCAAGCATTATGGCTTACGAATCAGGCCTGCATATCCGCCTGGCGGTACACGCCGCTGCCACGGCAGAAGAGCTTGCACAAAAGGCCATGTTAAAAGGCATTCACATTCTGCCAGTTAAAGCAGCCGAAAGCAGCAGCCCGGAAATTTTGCTTTCGTTTGCAGGCATTGCCGAAGAAGATATTGAACCGGCGCTCCTGGAATTAAAAAAAGTATGGCAGTTATAAAAAATGCTCTCTTTTAAGCACGCAGCTTACAAAGAGAGCATTTTACTTTATTTAATAAATATTTCCCAGCACAAAACCGCAAGCAGGCCCGGCACGCCGAAAATACCGGCGATAAGCGCTTTGGCAACAGTTATTTTCAGCCCGAAGCCCACGGCTGCACCGATAAGGTTTACCAGCCACAGCGCAGCGGCGCCGATAACACCGTTCCACACCAGCTTAAACGGCAGCGATAAAAATTTAACCGCTATCAGTAAAATTAAAACGCCGGCAATAAAAGGCAGCGAGCCTTCTATCGTTGCAGAATCGAGCCCTTGCACAGCGTCAATGGCTGCCGTGCCGATTTCCCTGACTGCGTTTTCCGCATCCTGTATTTCCATTTTTTAATCTTGCCTTTCTTACATACGCAGCCTGTTTTCCAACGCGCGCGCCAAAGTCAGTTCGTCGGCATACTCCAAATCGCCGCCGACAGGCAAACCATGCGCAATACGGCTGGTTACCACGCCCAGAGGTTTAAGCAGCTGCGCCAGATAGGCCGCCGTTGCTTCACCCTCCACATTGGAATTGGTCGCCAGAATTACTTCTTTTACTTCGCCCTGCTGCAAACGGCGCAGAAGCTCCTTAATCCGCAGGTTATCCGGCCCAATGCCGTCCAGCGGCGACAATGCGCCGTGCAGGACATGGTACAGGCCTCTGTACCCGCGGCTGCGTTCCATGGCCATTACATCCTGCGGCTGTTCCACCACACAGATGGTGCTTCTGTCGCGCCCGGGGTCGCTGCATATGCCGCACTCCGGCTTGTCGCTTAAATTATAGCAGGTACGGCACAGGCATACCTGGCGTTTGGCATCAACCAAAGCAGCAGCCAGCCGCTGCACATCCTCCGCCGGCATATTAATAATATGATAGGCAAGGCGCAGCGCCGTTTTGGAACCAATGCCCGGCAAACGCCGCAGCTGTTCATGCAGGTTTGCCAGCGGGCGTATCAGGCGCGCCATATCAGAACATGCCCGGCAGTTTCATCCCGCCAGTAATTTTGCCCATTTCTTTTTCGGTCATTTCGTCTACTTTGCGCATTGCTTCGTTAATGGCAGTAGTAACCAAATCTTCCAGCATTTCCACATCTTCGGGGTCAACTGCGCTGGGAGCAATGTTAACCTTTTCAACGGTTTTGCGGCCGGTTACAACAACGGTAACGGCACCGCCGCCGGCAGTTGCTTCAACAGTGCGGTTTTTCAGTTCTTCCTGCATTTTCAGCATATCCTGCTGCATTTTCTGTACTTTTTTCATCATACCCTGCATATTTGCCATTCCGGGATTAAACATAAATAAATTCCTCCTTAAATTTACTGATTACAGTTTCTGCAATGTTCCGCCAAAAGCCGCCATGGCTTTTTTTACTACCGGCTCAAGTTCTTCTTCCTGCTCTTTTGCAGGCGCCGGTGCAGGCGGTTTCTGCACAAGTCCGGCTTCTTCAACGCAGTTTAAGCGCACCTCGCAGCGTGCAAGGCGCAGCAAAACGGCTTCAAAAGCCTTTTTATAATCATCGGCATTCATGCGCTTGCAGTTAAATTTGTTTTTAAAAGCAACCGTTAAAATACCGTTGACATAGCTTACTGCACGCCCACCGGCAGCACAGGCCACCATAGAGCGTTTCTTTTCCGTTTTTAAAATTTCAAGCACCTGCTGCCACAAATCTCCGGCAGCGGCATCCGCCTCCATAATTGGAGCAGGCTCTGCACTCTGCACGGGAGCGGCTTTTTTTACAGGCACGGCTTTAACAGGTTCAGCCGCGGGCTGATAATTTTCTGCTTCTGCAGCAGCATTCTGATGCTGCGGTTCCGGTGCTTCGGTGTGAATGCCATGCCCTTCGTCAAGCACATAACCGAACTTCGGTTCCGCCTTCTGCACAGATGGTATATGCTGAGGATAATCCTGCGGTGCAGGCGCACTATGAACGGCCTGCGGTGCAAGCGGCATTTTACCCGCAAGCATGGCTTCCAGTTTTTCCACGCGCGCGGTTAAAGCTGCCAGCGTGCTGCCTTCCACACGGCACAAATCAAACAGGCACATTTCCGCGGCAATTCTGCCGCGCACGCTCTGCCGCAGTTCCAGCATGCACTGGTGCAGGCGTTCCTGCGCCGCCATCAGCCTGTCGGTGCTGAACAGGCTTTCCATAGCAGCTATTGCTTCTTTAGTATCAGTCAGGTAAATCTCGCGGTATTCGGGTGAAGCCTTGTAAAGCAGCACTGCCCGCAGGTATTCCGCAAGTTCAGTAATAATCTGCTTAACATCCTTGCCGCCTGCAAGCAGGGCTTCCAAAAGCTCCAGCGCTTTCGGCACATTGCCTTCGCCAACCGCTTTTACAAGTTCCCGCAGGGCTTCGCGCCCTACAATGCCCAGCACGCTGCGCACGGTTTCAGCGCTCACGCGCTCTGCCATAACGCCGCACTGGTCCAAAAGGCTCAATGCGTCGCGCATGCCGCCGTCTGCCTGCACGGCAATCAGCTGCAAGGCGTCGTCATCGGCTGCAATGCCGCTGCCGTCGGCAACCTCACGCAGGCGTTTAACAATGTCGCTGTCGGTTACGCGCTTAAAATCAAAGCGCTGGCAGCGCGAATGTATTGTTGCCGGTATTTTATGCGGCTCTGTTGTTGCCAGAATAAAAATTACATGCGGCGGCGGTTCTTCCAGCGTTTTTAAAAGCGCGTTGAAGGCCTCCGTCGTAAGCATATGCACTTCGTCGATAATATATACTTTATAACGTCCGTTTACGGGCGCAAAAGCAACTTTTTCGCGCAAATCGCGGATTTCATCAATGCCGCGGTTGGAAGCTGCGTCGATTTCAAACACATCCATGGATGTGCCGTCATTTATGCGCACGCAGTTCTGGCATTTATTACAGGGGTTAGGGGTCGGCCCGTGTTCGCAGTTAACAGCTTTGGCCAGAATTTTTGCCGTGCTGGTTTTGCCTGTTCCGCGCGGCCCGGCAAACAGATAGGCATGGGCTATGCGCCCCGTTTCCAGCGCATTGGTAAGCGCAGTACGCACTGCCTCCTGCCCAACGAGGGAATCGAACCCCTGCGGGCGCCACTTTCTGTATAACGCAACGTATGCCAACTGCCGCACCTCCTTATAATATGCCTACCACATAATTATATAAAATTTCTGCCCATAAGTACAACAAAATTAACAAAAAAAGCAGCCCATCAGAGCTGCTTAAGCTACTTCCTTGTAGGGCCGCAAATGCAGGCACCCCTGCGGCACATGCAAGTAACTGCTTAGTGCTGCTCCCTCCCGGTCCTGACACGGTTCACAGGCTTTCATTGCGCAGGACCCGCCATCTGCGGTCCTACAAAGAAGTAATAAAAAAACCGCTTACGCGGCAGTTTTTAAGTGGCGGAGAGAGAGGGATTCGAACCCTCGGTACGGTTTCCCGCACACACGCTTTCCAGGCGTGCACCTTCAACCACTCGGTCATCTCTCCGTGTTGAAAATGTGATAAATATTTGGTTTTTGCCGCAAAAGAAAACTTGCGGCTATGGCATCAGCCGCAAGTAACAGTATACCTATATTTTGCTTACTTGTCAAGGTTTTTACATAATTTTTCTGCAAATTATTTAATCATCTGCTGCATTTTCCGGCGGCAAAAGTAAAAGCGACCTTTCGGAATTTAAAGTTACGTTCTGTGCCGTGCTGCCCATTACCAGCCCTTTAACCAGCCCCGCGCCTGTTTTAGCCATTACAATCAGCGAAACGTCCTCTTTTTCGGCAATGCGCAGAATCTCTTTCGAGGCCGCGCCTTTGCGCACATGGAACTTGGCTTTAATGCCGAAAATTTTCATTTCGTCCACAAGCTCCTGCAGGCGGTTTGAAGCAGTTTTCATTTTATCTTCCAAATCATCCTGGCTGCGGCTGCGTTCCACAACATGCACAAACACAACTTCGCTGATATGCTCGCGCAGCATGCGGATAACGTCCAGCGCCGACAAAGACTTCAGCGAAAAATCGGTCGGCACAAGAATGCGGTGCAGCAGATTTTTCTGCAGCAGTTCGTCGCCTGCATCTTCCACCGGTTTTGAAACAAACAGCGGCCTGTCGGTAGCACGCGCCAAATCAAAAGTGGTGCTTCCCAAAAGCGCGCTTTTAAAAAAGCCTTTTCCGTGCGACGCCACCATAATAAGCCCTGCGTCCTCATCATCGGCAATTTCCGTTAACTGCTCAAAAACTTCGCCGCTGCGGTAAATTTCACGCGCGTTTTCGTATCCGGCGCGGCGCAGTTCGGCAACCACGGCCCGCACACGGCTCTGCACTTTTTTAAAGCTGCTGCTGCCGGGCTCCGCATCCTCTTTGTCTTTAAAAATATGCGCTACCGCAACCTCGGTATCGTCATCGGGGCACAAACTGTAAAAACACGGAAGCAGGCCGTCCGCTTCCTCCGATAAATCTGTTGCAAGCAAAACCTTATCAAACATTTTTGTTTCTTTCCTCCAAAACTTAAAATCAGCGAAAAGTTACTTAATATTATTTTAATTCTCCGCCGCCGCCAAAAATCCTGCCGCAAATTTGCAGCCGCCGCTGCCGGAACATGATATAATAAAAGTATTTAAAGGAGTTTTTATGTATGGATACAGCTTTACTGATAGAAAAATTAAACAATACGCACAGCCTTAATAAAGGCGAAGCCTTGCAGCTTATCAAACAGGGCACGCAGCATAAAAACCTGCTTTTTGCGCTGGCGCAGGAAACAGCACAAAAAAGCTTCGGCAGGCAGATTTTTGTGCGCGGGCTGATAGAGTTTACCAACTACTGCAAAAACGACTGCTATTACTGCGGCATAAGGCGCAGCAACAAAAATGCCGCACGCTACCGCCTTACTCAGGAAGAAATTCTGGAATGCTGCCGAGCAGGGTACGGGCTTGGCTTCCGCACCTTTGTTTTACAGGGCGGCGAGGATTATTTTTACAGTGACGAAGATATCGCCGCCATTGTACGCGCCATTAAAGCGCAGCATCCGGACTGTGCCGTTACGCTTTCCATCGGCGAGCGCAGCCGTGAAACCTACGCCATGTGGAAACAAGCCGGCGCCGACCGTTATCTTCTGCGCCACGAAACGGCAGATTGTACGCATTACGCCAAACTGCACCCGGCAGAACTGAGCGCCCAAAACCGCCAGAACTGCCTGTATACTTTAAAAGAACTCGGCTATCAGGCAGGCGCGGGCTTTATGGTCGGCTCACCTTACCAGACGGCGGAAAATTTAGCGGACGATTTAATGTTCCTGCAAAAACTGCGCCCGCAGATGATTGGCATAGGGCCTTTCATCCCACATCACGATACGCCGTTTAAGGACGAACCCGCAGGCAGCGTGGAACTTACTTTAGTGCTGCTTGCCGTCCTGCGGCTTTTATTTCCGCACGTGCTTCTTCCGGCAACAACGGCGCTGGGCACTCTGGCCCCAGGCGGCAGGCTTTTGGGAATTAAGGCCGGTGCAAACGTTATTATGCCCAATCTTTCGCCGCAGAACGTACGCGGCAAATACCTTTTGTACGACAATAAACTGCACACCGGTGCAGAAGCAGCCGAAGCGCTGAACGAACTGCAGCGTGAAGTAGCTTCCATAGGCTACCGGATTGTTTCTGCCCGAGGTGATTATACGGAGGAGCCATGGACGCAAGGCTGAGGGTTCTTACAACTTACAAACTGCTTAACAATACGCGTTATTTCCGCCTGCGCTTATGTGCTGGCGGCGTTGTTACCGGCGTACTGGCAGGTGTTATCATAAGCTGCTTCCGCCTTGCCTTAACCGGTGCCGCTTCACTGCGCGCCAATTTGCAAAGCTTTGTTTTTGCCGGCGGTTATACGCCGCCTGCCATTGCACTTTTCTGCGGCGCACTGCTTATTGCCGCCGCTTTGCTTGCGTTGCTTGCCAAAGCAGAACCGCAGGCGG
>ERZ894203.765-NODE-765-length-22320-cov-16.544442_pt1 | contig 22320 bp, 19 predicted proteins | sample MGYA00380286_ERZ894203 | MGnify/ENA primary metagenome ERZ894203 (study PRJEB32331, sample SAMN06328484) | human gut metagenome | biome: human gut microbiome; feature: stool | host: Homo sapiens | collected 2014-02-06 ... | reverse complement strand
ACTGTTGCAAAGGTATACCTTTGTACCCAAATTCTTCGTACCCACTATATGGGTACGGGATTTATATATTTTCATATAATTAACTAAAAACAATTTTATTATGCAACATTACAGATTAGCTACCAACCACCCTGAGTTCAGCGAATTCCTCGAAAAGGAAATGAAACAGCTTAAAATCACCAAAGACCAGCTCCGTGAGGCTTGCCACATAAGCCCCACCCACTTCAACAACATAAAAAAGGGCTCTATAATTATGAAGTAAGCGTCTATGACAGGATTCTGAGAGGGTTTGAAGAGTTCACGACACCGGAAAACGCACAACGTATCTATCGGGAAGGGGTAAAGACTTTATTTCCTAAGCTGAAAGAGTAAAGTTTTATTGCAGTTTTACGAGGAGGAATGTCATTAATTTTTCTTCATAAAACTTGGCATATTACAACTTAATTTGTAAATTTGCCGCACATTTATCAATTACTATTGCTTTCGTCTTTCCCGGATTTTGGGAGGGGCGAAAGCGTAGCGTACTTACCTGTATCCATCTAGAAAACTCATAATCACGTTTTTTCTAACAAAATTATCATCATTTTAATGTTCCTCTCTTTTTGTTTATTAATATTGTGCATAATAGCATTATTTACCAAAGATAATCATCGGCTCTACGAAAAGCGCAATTTGACAGACTTAGTAAAATGGATTGCTGCTATCGCCGTAGTCATATCTCATTTATGTACTTTTTATATGCATAGCCCAACATTAGCTACAGAATGCAGGTTTGGAAGTCTATCGGTATCAATATTTTTCTTTCTTTCAGGCTATGGATTAATATGTAGTTACAATTTGAAAGGAGAAAAATATCTTAAAGGTTTTCTTATACATCGCATAGGTAAAGTTATAATCCCATTATTAACAGCCTATGCAATATATATCCCATTATTAAAAATAATTAGCAATAGGGGGGGGGTAACAGAAGCCATTCAAAGTCTATTTTCTACAAATCCACTTTTACCCTATAGTTGGTACGTTACAGAAATAGTACTCCTTTATCTCCTCTTTTACATTACAATGCGTTTTGTTCCCAAATATAAAATCATAACATTAAGCCTTATCATAATTTGTATGATGTTAGGAATGTTATTAACTAAATTTCCACATTGGTGGATTAATGCTACCCCTTGCTTTATTATAGGTATGTGGTATTGCCAATATGAATGTGCTATCATAAAACAAATAGGAAAAGTAAAAATCTGGAATCTATTATTATTAATAATACTATTTTTCTGTATATACCGTTTAGATATTATTCAAAATAATGTTCAATTTCTTGCACGTTGGCGCTACACGTATGCATCATACTATATTGTAAATTATTTATTCATCCTCCTTGCTGTGTATATACTTCAAGGAGTCCACAATATCAAAAAACTTAAAGTCAAACGAAATTGCTATTATGAAATTTATCTTATACAAGGAAGTGTATTTTTGCTACTTAACACAATCATAGATGACAAAACGCTATTTTTTGTTTTAGCTATAATTGTCACTCTTATATTTTCATTAGGAATAAATTGGATAAATCTAAAGATAGCAGCATTCTTAAAAATCTAAAAAGTTACTCTAATAAAATAAGAGTATGGAAGAAACCAATAAAAAAATATTCAAAAATACAGCATATTTATATATAAGACAACTAGTAATAATGGGTCTTAGTTTCTTTACAACACGTATTGTATTGGAAAAACTAGGTGCCAACGATTTTGGTGTAAATAATGTTGTAGCAGGATTCGTTTCTATGTTCACATTGGTTAACTCTATTTTACAAACCAGTACTTCACGTTTTCTGTCTTTAAATCTCGGAAAAAACAATGACGAGCTAATAAAAAGAACATTTTCCACAGCTTTTTATATGCACTTAATAATAGCTGTAATAGTAGTACTCTTATTAGAGTCATTTGGAATATGGTTCTTGAATACTAAATTGAATATTCCAACAGAGCGTATGTTCGCAGCCAATGTAGTATTTCAACTTTCAGTTTTTTCTGTTTTTATAGGCATTACTCAAACTCCTTATACAGCAATACTCACATCTCATGAACATTTTAATATGTATGCGTACATGTCGATTTTTGATGTGGTAGCCAAACTTGTTGTTCTTTTCCTTTTAATTTATATACCATTCGATAAACTCATAGTTTACACCTCACTTCAAACTATAGTGAACTTAATAGTTGCAATAACATATCGAATCTATTGTCTGCGCAAATTTAAAGAAACACATCTTTCCAAACTATTTGATAAAAGTTTGTGTAAGGAAATGACTGTATTCTCCGGATGGGGAGTCGTTGGAAATCTAGCAGTCACATTAAACAGTCAAGGGCTAAATATCTTAATAAATATATTCTTCACAACTATTGTTAATGCTGCTTTAGGTCTCGCAAATCGTGTAAATTTCACTATTCTCGCTTTTGTTGGTGGTTTTATGACTGCGGCCCAACCACAACTCGTAAAATATTATGGAGCCAATGATATGAAAAATTTCCATCGACTAATTTTTAACGTGTCACAATACTCACTTTTTATGTTGGCTATTATTGGCGTCCCGGTATTAATGGAAATAGATTATGTACTTAATCTATGGCTTACAGAAGTACCCGAATACACATCTGCATTCATCAAAATTACAATATTCAATAGCATTATTTCTTACTCCAACCGCTTCGTAGATCAAGGTTTAGTAGCAAGCAATCATATGAAAGAGCTTAACCTATATTCTTCCACATTATATTTAGCAGAACTACCACTGATGTATATAGCTTTAAAGTTAGGAGCCTCCCCTACATTTGTTTATGCTATATCTTGTTTTACAGTGCTTATTTGCCTATTTATCAATGTTAAAATGCTTTCTAAATTCACAAATTTTCCTGGACGCCAATACATACAAACTGTATTTTTAAAAACATTAGTATTAATTCTAATAGCTTGTATACCTCCATATTTAATATGTATAACTATGCCTGAAGGATTCTTTCGTTTTTTAATAGTCTGTTCAGTATCTGTATTAAGCACTATGGGGGTGCTTATGAAATTCGCTTTAAGTAAAGAATCCCAATATATGGTAAAAGAGAAAATCAAAAAGATTTTGCACATAAAAAGACGTAGCCAACGAGAAATCAATCAGCAACATTGTTACGACTATCCTGCTGAAAACAACGGTTGGCATAAGGTTGGAAATAAACCAGTGTATGGAAATCAAGAAACGGAATCCGTATTTGACCCTTTTGTAATAAAACATAATGAAAAATTCCTAATGATAGTGTCTGAACGCAAATATCATGGACTAGACTTACTTGAATCATCAAATGGTACTGATTGGCAAAATAAAGGGCCTATTATGAAAAGAATACCAAACACATGGGAAACTCTGATTAATCGTGCCTCACTTGCAATAGTAGATAATGTTTGGCATCTTTGGTATACAGGACAATCTCCAGAAATAAGTAAAATAGGTCATGCAATAAGTACAGATGGCATTCATTATCACCGTTCTTCTTATCCTTGTCTTGAAGCGACTCTCCCACAAGAAGGAGTATCAGTAATGAACCCTTGCGTACTATGGAATGAAGATAAAAAAATATTTCAAATGTGGTATGCTGCAGGTGAAAATTATGAACCTGATGTACTTTTTTATGCAGAGTCTAAAAATGGTGAACAATGGATAAAGCATAAGCAGCCTATACTCTTTAAAGATAAAACACATGAATGGGAGAAATACAAAGTTGGCGGTTGTGATGTTAAAAGACAAAAAGATGGTACATATATCATGTATTATATTGGTTATCAAAATTTAGATGTAACGCGCATTTGTTATGCAGTTTCTTCCGATGGCATTAATTGGACACGTCCTGATTATAACATATGTATTTCTCCTTCTCAAAATAGCTGGGATTCAGACGCCACTTATAAACCTGCTGTTCTTCAAAGAGATCAAACTCTATATATGTGGTACAATGGACGCAAAGGGGTAGAAGAATATATTGGAATGGCCACAAAAGAAAATGCAACGGAATAGAGCTATAGATATCGCAAAAGGAATAACAATTATATTGATGATATTTGGGCATTTTAATTCTTTATGGGATACTATCGTATTCTATATGATTTTTAGTTTTCATATGCCTCTATTCTTCATCTTTTCTGGTTATTTCTATAAGCCCAAAACTAATAGAGAGTTTTTTGTAAATGGTTATAATCGTCTTTTAAAACCTTACATCATCACAGCTATAATAGCTATAACCACAACTTTTATATGCTATAACAAAAATGCAGGCGTGGATTATCTACTTGGTGCATTAATTGGATGTATGGGGAGTTGGAATCCACTAATAAAAACCAATGAACTCCAAGCAGGACCTATTTGGTTTTTATTAGCTTTATTTTGGTGTCAGATATATTATAATATTATACAACATAAATGCCCTAAATACTCAACGTTTATTTGTATACTATTATCATTATTCTTTTGGAAATTTAGCGAAAAAATAATCAATTTACCACTTTGTTTAGGATGTGCATTCACCGCCCTAATATTTTATGAAGCAGGAAAACTATTACGTGAAAATGGAATAGACAGCAGCAGATACCATTGGGTGTTATATTTAATATGGATTGCTGCATTCCATTTTACATATTTAAATATGGCTCAATATATATACACGTGGTTTCCATTGAGTATAGTAGGTGCAATATGTGGGACTATTGCAATATATGATTTTTCCAAAAAGATATCAACATGGATGGGAATCTCTACCCTATTTATCTATATAGGACAACATACACTTGAAATTTTGTGCTGTCACACAATTGCATGGGTGTCAAGATGCTATATTTTAAAAATTCTTTGTATCGAAGAAACGCCATTAAATATGGATATATCATACGCCATACTAACTATTATTTATGCAGTTCCAGTATTAATTCTTAAGGACTTTAAACCAAACTTTATCGTAAGAAGTAGCAAATCATGATTATTACATTGTTTCTATTCATAATGATGGCAATGACACTGTTTAAGCCAACGATGCATTTTCAATTTGACAAAAAACAAACTATGCGTTTGAAAGGTATTTTGGCAATATTGATTGTTATGTATCATACCAAAATGAATGTAGTGGGAGGATTTATAGATACTTATTGGGGTTATGTCATAGTTAGCATGTTTATGTTTGTAACTGGTTATGGACTTATGGCATCATATACAATTAAGGGTGAAGTATACTTGCAAACTTATTTCCGTCATAGATTTCTAAAGTTATTCCCTCCGTTAGCTTTAGCTACTACACTTTTTATGATTATTGAAAGTTTTGCAGGGCATGGTTCTTTTATAAGTTGGTATAGATATTTCAAACAAACAGGTATACCACCTATTGGTGCAACATGGTATATCTATTGTATCATATTTTTCTATCTGTTCTTTTACATTTCTATGAAAATTGGAAAAAATAAAATAAAATCAATAGCTATATTAATTATCTTATCTCTTCTATTTTCTACATTTATCCGAAATGTTGCTAAATGGGATGACTTTTGGTGGTGTTCTACTTTTGCATTCTTAGTCGGTGTAATGTATGAAATATGCGAAAAACAATTGTTCCAAAAATTATCCAATACTAATTACCTAAGAATTTATTCTGCTATTCTTCTTGGAGTACTAAGTGGGCTTGCCTATTTATATTATGTATATAGTAATCTACAATCATTATATCTATTTATTAATATTCTTCCAATGACCCTTGTCGTTATAATATATAATTGGGGGATTCCTGAAGGCAGAATATTTACATTTTTAGGGAGCATTTCATACGAAATTTTCATTGTTCATGATATTTTTATTACCTTTTTATATACGTTTACTATACCAAACGGAATTATCAAATTTTGTATCGTGATAGGGTTATCTATCCCTTCTGCATATGCCTTAAATAAATTTTGTAGTTATTTATTAAAAAAGATATGAATCATTATGATTATTTAATAGTGGGTTCCGGCCTATTCGGAGCGACATTTGCTTATCGTGCTAAGCAAGTAGGCAAACAATGCCTTATAATAGACAAACGGTCTCATCTAGGAGGAAACATTTATTGTGAAAAGATAGAAGGTATCAATATACACAAATATGGTGCCCATATTTTTCATACATCCAATAAAATAGTTTGGGATTTTGTTAATTCCATAGTCGAATTCAATCGCTATACAAACAGCCCAATTGCCAATTATAAAGGCAAACTTTATAATCTACCTTTCAACATGAATACATTCCACCAAATGTGGGGTGTCCTAACTCCAGAAGAGGCAAAAGCTAAAATAGAGGAGCAGAGGCTAGAAGCCATAAAAGCTCTTAACGGTAAAGAGCCACAAAATCTTGAAGAACAGGCTATCACCTTAGTAGGAAAGGACATCTTTGAGAGATTGATTAAAGAATATACCGAAAAACAATGGGGACGTAAGTGTACGGAACTTCCAGCTTTTATCATAAAAAGGCTACCCGTACGCATGACTTTCGATAATAATTATTTTAATGATAAATATCAAGGTATTCCTATTGGCGGATACAATAAATTGATAGAAGGGCTACTTGAAGGTATTGAATCTAAAACATGTACTGATTTTTTCTCTTCTGAATATAAGAATTGGCAGAAATATGCCGATAAACTTGTATATACAGGTGCAATTGACGAATATTTTGGTTATTCGTTAGGCAAACTCGACTGGAGAACTGTTAGTTTTAAAACCCGTATAGAAGATACTCCGAACTATCAAGGAAATGCAGTAGTAAATTATACATCTCATGATAAACCTTTTACCCGTGTTATTGAACATAAACATTTTGAAATCTTTGGCCAAGAAATATACGATTTTCCTAAGAGTGTTGTTTCTGAAGAGTATTCTACAGAATATACGGATGGCATGGAGCCATACTATCCTGTGAATGATGAACGTAATAACAAATTAGCAGATCAATACCGTCAACTTGCCGAAAAAGAAAAAAATGTTATCTTCGGTGGCCGATTGGGACAATATAAATATTATGATATGGCACCTATTATAGAACAAGTTCTAAATTTAAAAAATATATAAGCATAATGAAAAAAGTATTGATTTGGGATGATTTTCCAATGAATAATATAGGTGGACCGATGGGATATTGTTATAATATCCATGAATATCTCAAAATTCATCCAACAAAACAAATCACATTTTTGTCAGACTTATTACCAGAAAAAGAAAGAGGAACATGGGGAAATCCACCTGCTCCTAAAAGCGTTCGCAAGTTGCAATTACATAGTATTCTAAAAAAGCTCCACTTTTATAACATATATGAAAAAATTGGAAATGTAAAGAATACTTTTAAAGCATATTTATTTGAACATTATCGAACTGGATGTAAAATTATCCCTGCCACATTAAATCTGAATGAGTATGATATAATTCACTTCCATTGGACAAAACATCTTGCTATTTTCAAGCGGGCGCATCCAGAATATACTGGTAGGACAATGCTTACTTCACACTCTCCTTGTCCAATATCAGTAGAAGTATTCTCAGAAAAAAAATGGACACGAATATTTTGGCCAATAGAGTTTTCGCGTGAATGTCATACATATGACAAGGCAGATTTTATTATGTTTCCTTGTGAAGGTGCTCGTGAACCATATGAAAAGTATAGCAAAATGAAACGAACTTTTGCCAATAATAATCATAAATTTCATTATAATCCCTCCGCTATTCTCGACTTAAAGGTCAATCCTGAAAAAATGCAAAAATACTCGGAGTTAAACATTCCTGCCGATGCTTTTGTTATTACCTATTTTGGACGTCATATCAGTGTAAAAGGCTACGATATCCTTAAGCAAGTAGGACACAAACTTTTGAATAAATATCCTCATCTTTATTTCTTATGTGCAGGAAAGGGCGAAATCCAACCTTTGAATCATCCACGTTGGATGGAATTAGGATTTATTCACAATGCTAATGAGTTGATGTCACAAAGTAGTCTTTATATTCTTCCTAATCGTGAAACTTATTTTGATTTAGTTACACTAGAAATTTTGCGAGCCGGCATTCCTATCATCCTATCAGAAACTGGTGGTAACAAGTTTTTTCATCACTTTTCAGATAAAGAACTTATTGGCATGGATTTTTTTGATATTAATAATATTGATGATTTAATAGCCAAAGTTGAAAATATTATCAAACAAAAATCAATAGAACCTGCTCAATATATGAAAAGAAAGGTCGCAAATAGGAATCTATTTATCAATAACTTTACCATAGACAAGTTTGTAGAAAGATATCTTGACTTAATTAACAAATTATAAGAAAATGCACTTACTTTTTGCGACAAATGATGCTTATGTTCCACATGTAGCAACAGCATTAGCATCCATATTTGAAAACAATATGGATATGGAGTTCGTGGTACATGTCATGGCGACAGAAATCAGTGATGATAACTACAAAAAACTAAAGAAATTTGTAGAAAGATATCATCATCTATTAGATGTGAAAATTGTTAATCCTGATGATTTAGAAATTGATTTATCAATATGTGGTAAATGGGGAATTTTTCCATCTTTGAAGCTATATGCAGCAGAGCTTTATCCAAATGTAGATAAAATACTCTATATAGATGCAGACATGATTTGTCTTGGCTCCTTGAAGTCCATTGAATCTGTAGATATGACCGAATATTATATCGCAGCATCAACCGATGAACAAGGAGCAGAAAGACATAAACAACGTTTAAATTTACCACACGATGCTTTCTATGGTTGTGCAGGATTAGTATGGTTTAATCTAAGCAAATGGCGCAAAGAAGATGTTTGCCGAAAATGCTTTAACTATTTCAATTCTCCCGCCAATCGTGATATTATAAAATGGGGAGAACAAGATGTCTTAAATAAAGTTTGTCAAGGTTATATTCATGAATTACCTATTATATACAACATGTTCAGTTTCTATTGGTTGCATCATGGCAGAAATATACCAATAAGATATCGTGATAATATAATTGAGTATAAACACAATACAGTAATTATTCACTATATTGATTCTTGCAAACCGTGGTTCAAAGACAATCACTTTCCATTGAAAAAATACTATTGGCAATACCATCAGCTAACCCCTTGGAAAAATGAGACCTATGGCTATTCTACAGATTATAAAGGAAAAATTCATGATTTGAAAGCTATAATAAAACAAATGCTTCATAGTTTTGGAATCAAAAAATATGATTATGCCTATGATATTTAAAAGAAATTCGATGAAAAAACATATTACTGAAAATATTTAGGCATGAAAATATCTATTATAATGCCAATCTATAATGCAGAGCAGTATTTGTGTCGTGCTATAGATAGTATTATCGCACAAACATTATCGGATTGGGAATTGCTCCTTATTGATGACGGTAGTACCGATTCGTCATCTGCAATTTGTGACAATTATGCCCAACACGATCAACGCATCCATATCATTCATAAAAAAAATGAAGGTGTGGCTCTAGCTCGCCAAATGGGAGTAGACAAAGCTAAAGGAGAATATTCTATCCACGCAGATGCAGATGATTGGATGGAGCCAACTATGTTGGAAGAAATGTATTACGAAGCTAAAAAAGAACATGCAGATATTGTAATAACAGACTATTTTATCAACAATAGTTATGAATTAAAGAATAAAACTATCTGCATACAAAAACCAGAATCAACTAATGCCATTCAAGTATTAAAGGATATTTTTGAAAATAAATTATTTGGTGCCTTATGGAATAAGTTATTAAAAACTGAATTATATAAAAAATATAATGCTCGATTTTTCTATGGCATCAACTATTGTGAAGATGTACTAATATGGGCACAAATATTAAAACACAAAGAAATAAAAATCCATTATCTAAATAAACCTTTTTATCATTACTATATAAATCCGAGCTCCATCACTCACCAAATAACTCGTAACAGCTATGAAATTCGAAAAAAATTTTATAAAAAATTAGAGACAATATTACCCGACAATGAATTCAAACAAATAAACCGTTCTGCAAGACTTGGAGTACTTGCTGAAGGTTTCATGAATAATGTGATAACCAACAAAGAAGCATGGAAAGAACTTATTAAATATAATAAGAGAGCAGCCCTATGTGATACAAAAAGTATACGATGGCGCGTAGGATATGTTTGCCTTGCTATCGGTATATTTTCAATAGCAAAAAAAATATTAAGATATTAATAATATAAATTATAAAAGAATCAAACTATATATCACATTTTAGGTTATTACTTAAATGTTGTTCCCCCCTAAGTTTAAGTACGATAATTTGTGACTGATTGAAATAATAATCAAATGAATCCTAAAAAAATCTTATTCTTTATATTGTATTGGATCTTAATAAGTGGGATTATTCAATCCTTTATAATCAGAAATGAATTTATTCCATTCATCACTGATCTATTAGTCTTTTATTTGGCATTTACAAAAATGCCAAACAATTTGAATGATGTAGTAAAAATAGTCAGTCCATTCATAGTCCACTTATTCGCAATCTTATTAATTGGTAGTAGCATCATTTCTTTTTTAAACTTAATACCACCTATAACTACACTTTGGGGACTACGAATGGTAATTAGGTACTTACTACTTTTTATATTGGTTTTTAAATACTTTGATGGGCACGACATTTCCAAATGTAGAAATATACTATTAAATTTTTTCTGGATAAATGCATTTTTAGTATTTCTTCAATATTTCGTCTTAGGTATGAATGGAGATATTATTGGCGGCTCATTTACCAATAATGGTGAATTGTTTGTATTCAATCTTTTTTGTACTTTCATTCTATCAAAAGAGTATTTTGAAAAACGTTTAAAACTTAAATACTTTTTGTCCATCATAATTGTAGAATTTTTCACAGCTATGGTTGCTGAAATTAAAATTATGTATTTCACGATTCCCCTTGCTATTTATGCTGTTCATATTTTCATTAAAAGATTTAGCATCAAACATGTAGTAATATTAATAATAGCATACTTCTGTCTCATTCCTGCCATGAAGACTATATTATTATTGATGTATAACGAACAGTATGTAAATAAAGTTTTTAATATTGAAGCTATCGAAAAAGAAACCAAAGGTTCATACAATCTTTCAGAAAATGCAGCTAACATAAGCTTCAATCGTTCTACTTGTGTAGAAAAAGCGACATTAATAATTCTAAAAGATGAAATACATAAATTAGGAGGATATGGCATAGGAAGTGCTAACACATCCAATAAATTCAATACCTGGATTAGTCAACAATATAGTTCTACAACATCATATAACTGGTTTACCTCCTCTTGGTTACTTATAGAATATGGATGGATAGGGTATAGTATTTGGATATTAATATTGATAAGTTTAATTGGAAGATATGTTTATTTTTATGTAAAAGCATCCGATAGGATAGTAAAAAGTTGGAGTGCTTTAGGCTTTATATCTGCATCATTCACTTTTATTATAGCTTGGTATAATAATATGCCTTATTATAATGCTTATTTTATTTATTTTTTTTGGGCAATATGCTTTATTGCCATACGAGAAAGACTTAAACAACTAAGATTCAAGTAAATCTTATGAGGATAAAGGATTGTTGTTCTTTTAATTTAGGATTATTCAGCCAATACCGATCAGAACTGATGGGTATTGCAACTTTACTTATTATCATTTGCCATGCTCCTATCTATGGAGTACAAATGCCACAATGGTTGAGCATACTCCTTAGTAATGGCGGATTAGGCGTTGATATTTTTTTATTTCTTTCAGGCATGGGTATATACAACTCATGGACATCAAATAAAAAGAAAGGAAATAGCCTATTATTTTGGCTATTCAAAAGATATATAAGAATAATTATACCATCAATACTCATTATTATACCTATTTATTTTTTAGGAGTGAATCAAACTCATAAAAGTGTAATAGAACTTCTAATAGAACTAAGCGGATTGGGTGCTCTATTTGGGAAAAGTCCTTTATGGTTTATTTCTTGCATATTACTTTTGTATATAATAACCCCATTACTTTCTATTATTTTATATGGAAAAAGAAAAATGTTATGGCTTATATTACTATCGTTAACATTTTTTACTATTGCTTATATGCCTCCACATAATAACATTTGGCATTTCATAATAAATCGATGGCCTAGTTATTTATTAGGTTTTGCTCTAGCCCCCAATATAAAAGAACAAAAATTAGGCTCTTCATGGAACTTTATTTTTATTCCATTGTTTTTTTATATTTTACTATATACCAGTAACCATGTTTTTTCAACTCATTTTTCTCTATTTTGGTTACAAGGAATATCTGTTATGACCGTATGCGTTATCGTTATTAATAAATATAAATACTTAAATGTTTTTTTGTCATTTATGGGAATTATTTCTTTAGAATCATACATCACAAATGAATATGTACTTAGATTTTTTTCTATATATTCGTGGCAAATAAATGACTATAATCTAAATCCTGGTAATTGGACATTTTACATAGTCGGTTCAATTATCTGCATCGCCATATCTTACGTAGTAAATAAATATAGTAAAATAATAACTCAAAGAATACATTGAAAGAATAATGATACCTAAAATCATACATTATTGTTGGTTCGGCAGAAATCAAATTTCCACAGAATACCAATACTATATAAACAGCTGGAAGAAATTTCTTCCTGGCTATGAAATAAAAGAATGGAATGAAGATAATTATGATGTTAATTGCATTTCTTTTAGTAAAGAAGCTTACAAAGCAAAAAAATATGCATATGTAAGTGACTATGCCAGACTAAAAATTCTATATGAAAATGGAGGTATTTATTTTGACACCGACGTAGAAGTCATTCGCAATATGGATAGTCTTATGCAAAAAGGAGCATGGATGGCCATAGAAAAACATAAAAACACTCCTGAAGCAGACGATATGGTTAACCCTGGACTTGGATTCGCAGTAGAGCCACATAATCCCATTATCAAAGAAATTATGTCATATTATGAAAATACCCATTATATTTTTCCTGATGGACACACAGAGCAAATTCCAATAGTCCCAATCACGAGCAAAGTTCTAAAAAAATATGGTTTGAGACCTTCTACAAATATTCCCTACAATTGCGGTGGAATAACTATCTATCCATGGGATTATTTTTGCCCAATAGAATTTTTGTCACACAAATTAGAAATAACAGAAAACACATATACTATCCATCATTATTCAGCTACATGGATGTCGTGGTTAGATAAAATAAAAATGAAAAAAGGGTATTATGCAACAAAAATAAAACGATTATTAAAGTTAAACAAAAGTTAATTATGAATCAAACAAAGGTTTCCATAATAGTTCCTGTATACAATGTTGAAAAGTATCTTGACAGATGTCTAACTTCTCTTATCAATCAAACACTTAAAGATATTGAAATTATATTGGTTGATGATGAAAGTCCGGATAATTGTCCTGCTATATGTGATGATTATGCACAAAAAGATCCTCGAATAAAAGTTATACATAAAAAAAATCAAGGTTTAGGTATGGCTTGTAATAGTGGTATGGAAAATGCTACTGGGGAATATATTGCTTTTTGTGATAGTGATGATTATGTTGATAATTGCATGTATGAGAATATGTATTATATTGCAGTAAAACATAAAGCAGATGCTGTGTATTCAGGAATCAAAACCGTAAATCAAAATGGCATAGTAAAACCGATGAATGAATATACAAACTTAGAAATTACAAAAAAACAATTTGACATACATCAATATATAATGGATATTATTGCCTCTGAACCATCATCTCCATTAGAACGCCGTTATCCCATGTCTGCAAAAGTTGTATTGTACCGTAAAGAAGTTATTAATAATTACAATTTGCGTTTTGTTAGTGAACGAATTCTTATCAGTGAAGATCTAATCTGGAATATAGACTTTTTACACCATTCGAAATGTATTGTCAAAATCCCGCAAACCTTTTACTACTATTATAATAATACAAATTCTCTTTCTAAACAAATTAGAACAAATAGATTTCCATACTTTAAAACGATACGCGAAGAACTTTTAAAAAAGGGGAAAGTATACAAATTTCCAACAGAATACAAAAATCGCGTTAATCGCATGTTTATTGGCTATTGCCGTTTCTATATAGGACAAATCTGCAACAGCACGCTACCACATCAAATAAAAAAAAATCTTGTTTCAGAAATATGCGAAGATAGCATATGGAAAGAAGTTTGGCATGAATATCCCATTCATCTGATGTCAAAAGGACATAGATTAATGGCTTTTTTAATGCAACATAATTATTATATGGCAATGATGCTAATTTACAAATTAAAAAAAAGGAATTAAGAATCAAATAACAAAAAGAGCTGAGGCGATAGTTACTATATATAGTTCTACTATACCAATAGCTATATTTAAATATGTATTACTACACAAATTAAAAAATTATAATAGAGATTTTAGCCATTATTTTTTGAAAAATTTAGAATTTGAATTTACCCCCCTTAAACAATTGATCACGCTACTTATTAAGACTAATACCAACTAAAATTTTGTTTTTATATAAAAGTAAGCGTTATCTATTGAAAAATAAAAAGCAAACAATCATTGATTATGAAAATACTATATATTGGCAGAACCGACACATATCGGTTATGTAAAGGAGGTATTAATCCATCACATTGGTTATATGGTACTATGGAAATGGAAAAAGATGGGAATGAAGTAATATGGGCAGACGAAAGTATTGCATTATTCAATGATTGGAAGCTTGTAAAAAAATACCGACCAGATTCTGTATTTATCCATAATCTCAACATGAGAGAACACTTAGTGCTATCTATAATGAAAGTGTTAGGAATAATACACTGCCCCATATTCGGGTTTCTTCATCATACTCCTAAGGGAGGTAAAACAAAGATACTGTATTGGATATTTTTACGTGGTATTAAACATATTTTTTTTCTTTCGGAAAAGACTATGAAAGAAACAATAGAACGAGGATATATACAAGAAAAAAAATGTTCAGTACCAGGTTGGGGACCTGACATGGATTTTTATAATAAAGTTCCTAAAAAAAATGGCAAATGGTTTGTTTCAACAGGGAAAGAAAACCGTGACTTTAATATACTTATTGAAGCTTTTAAACGCACCGGTGCACCGTTGAAAATCATGACAGCCAAAAGCCATGCTGGTAACGAATACAGTGATTTAAAAGAAAAATGCCAAGGTATTAAAAACATAGAAGTAATAATCACAGAAAATTCAGGAAGCGTATACCCAGAAATGTTAAAGGCAATGGCTGAATCAAAAGCATTGGTATGCCCGTTATTAAAAAGCAAGCTAAACTATTGTGTGGGATTATCAACTATCGCAGATGCCATCGGATTGGGTAAGCCACTCCTCATTACTCGTAATCCTTACCATGATGACGCTTATTTGGATGGGGCAAGAACTGTAGATACAGTAGAAGACTGGATAAAAGCAATTAAAGAGGTTATAGAAAATACGAAAAGCATAACTATTGAAAACAAAGTAAATATGGTGACTTGTTATCAAAAAATGAAGAAAGAGATGGGATTATGATTTTCACATTGATACTTTTGATTTTAGTATGGACACTTCCATTAATGAAGTTCCAATCTATGAGCAAAGAAGCCAATCACAATTACTAAAATTTATAGCGGCAATAATTGTAGTTCTTGGACACAAAATTATACTTTACTATCTAAATGTATCTCAATTACTACAAGTTGGAACGGAGTAGGTTGCCTATGTGTAGCATTTTTCTTTTTCATTTCTGGATATGACTTGCCATATGGATATCTAAAGTATTAAAACTCATCATTCTTATACTGACTGCAATGATATTCTATCCCTTTGCAAAAGTATATAGCAGACAAACTATTGACTGGACAAAAATTACAAAAGTCATTGTTGCTATAGCAAAAAAAAATGAATATAATTCCCAATAAAAAATGAATCATTTTATATTTAGTAGATATATTCAGTTTCATATAATATAATTTGTAAAATATTTCAATAACAATTAAAATGAAAGTGCTATTTGTAGGTGACTCCCGAAAAATGCGAGGAGGTGTTTCTACTGTTATCAAAACTATAGAAAAATCATCAATATGGAAGAAATATAATTGCAATTGGCTAGAAACGCAAATAAATGCTACTAAAATTATAAAGTTTTGGTATCTCATAAAAGGATACTTAAAAGGAGTCTATATGATTCCCCAATATAACATTATTCATTTCCAAACAGAACCTCAAAAAGGAACTCAGACCTTATTTTTTTTCTTCTTATATGCAAAGTTGTTAAAAAAGAAAATTATTGTACAGTATCATGTAGGTAACCAATTAGAAAAATGTGCATTTTTATGGAGATTCAAGTTTTGGCTGAAATATGCAGATAAAACTCTTTTTTTAGGAGACACTTGGGTCAAACAAATGAAGAATTTAATTCCTAACATCAATAATGCAGATTATTTATACAATCCTGTCTCAGTACAACATAAACAATGTACTCCCCACAAATATTTTTTATTTGCAGCTTTATTCAGAGCAAATAAAGGATGCGATATACTTATAAAAGCATTTGCTAAAATAGCCCATAAATATCCAGATTGGAAAATTGTTTTGTGTGGTAATGGAGACTATAAGCCAGAAATAGATAGACTAATTAAAGATTACAATTTATTTCAACAAGTAGAATTACCTGGATGGATACAAGATGACCAAAAACATAAATATTATCAAAATGCCTATGCTTATTGTATGTGTAGCTATCTTGAAGGACTACCCATGAGTGTATTGGAAGCTATGAGTTATGGTGTTCCTATTATAACAACCCCCGTAGGATGTTTACAAGAGTTTCTTGTAGACAAGGAATCTGCATTGTTTTTTGACTACGGTAATATTGATGAGTTAGCAACAGCTTTAGAAACACTTATCGAAAACAAATCATTACGCACTAAGATTGCAGAAAATGGATATATCCTTGCGAAAGAAAAGTTTGACACAGACGTAATTTGTAAAAGACTTTCTAAAATTTATGATAACTTGTAATTATGTATCCCCATTTAGCAAAAGATAAAAATTGTACAGGATGTTTGGCATGTTATGACGTATGCAATCATAACGCGATAAAAATTATAACTAAAAACAGTCATCAACATGTTCGTGTTGATATCAACGCTTGCCGTGAATGCGGGTTATGTGAAAAATCGTGTCCAATAATAACTCCTATAAGAAAAAACGAATTTGAAGCAATGAAAGTATATGGTGGTTGGGCTAATGATGAACAAACACGTATAGACGCAGCTTCAGGAGGTGGATTTGCTGGACTAGCACAGAGTTTTTTCCATTTACACAAAGAAGATAAAGTAGCTGTAATAGGAGCTGCACTTGTAAATAATAGAGTATATCATAAACTGATAGAACATGAAAAAGATATTACCTTACTGACCAACAGTAAATACATACAAAGTTATACCCAAGGAATATATAAAGAAGTTTCCAAGAAATTAAAAAATGGTTACTGGATATTATTTTCAGGATGTCCTTGTCAGATTGCAGGGTTATATGGTTATTTAGGCAAAAAACGAGATTGTGAACGCCTTATAACCATAGAAGTGGTATGTCATGGAATTGCCAGCCATGAAGCACTTGATTTACACTTAGAATATTATAAGTCATCTCATATATATCGCTTTCGTGATAAACGAAAAGGGACACAAGATTGGAAATTCTCGCAATGTACTACTATTGAACAAAATGGGAAAGAGGTTAAACTAAAAAGAAAGGATGATATTTTCTACTCTATTTATGCAGGTTGGATGCTTGACCGTAAAAGTTGTAGTAATTGTCAATTTTCAGAAATAAACAGAGTAGCAGATATTACCCTTGCAGATTTTTGGGGATTACCAGTACCTGATTATTATAAACAAGGGGTTTCGCTTATTATTGCGAATAACTCCAAAGCAAACTCTTTAATAAAAAATGCAGATTCTATTTATACTTTTGAAGACTCCCTACGTACTGCTATTGACGGAAATCCACATTTGTTTACTGGTTATAAATTTATCCAATATCACCCAATAGTAATATGGCCAAACTTTTTCCGAAAAGTTCTTTCAAAAAAGTTGCGTTTTAACATATTAACTAATAAAATGCCTTATAAGCTCTTTTGGGCTTTTTATAAATTAGCAACAATATACTTAACAAAATATAGAAAGCAACAGACTATAAAGAAATTACAAGAAAAAGCCCCCAATTTGTTAAAAATAATTAACAGGGGGGGGGTAAAATGGCCAATACCTAAATTACAAAAAATACACGAATATGAAAATCGGAATAATCACCATTTGTAAAGTTAACAATTATGGAGCAGAGCTACAAGCTTTTGCTACACAAAAGCAATTGGAACAAATGGGGCATAAAGTAGAAATAATAGATTATCTTTACTATAAAAACTGGAAATTTAAGGATACAGCTTTATCACAACCATTTATAGCGACAAACATCAAAGGGAAATTTATGTATTGGTTGAAATATAGGTTCGTGAACTGGGCTGTAGACAAAATATTACCTATATTCAATAAAAAAGAAAAGCGAAGAAAACAAAATTATCAATCTTTCATCGATTATGGATGCTATTCACGACAATATAAATCAATGGATGAATTATATCATGCCAATATGGATTATGATATATACATAGTAGGGAGTGATCAAGTATGGAATCCTTCTGCTTCTTCCTCCATTGAGCCATATTTTCTAACTTTTGCCCCACAAAATGCTCCAAAGTTAACATATGCTTCTTCTTTCGGAGTATCATCAATTTCTTCTAATTTGTCAAATCGATATACTAATTTATTAAATAATCTTGATGAGATTTCTGTCAGAGAGGAAAGCGGAGTAAAACTTGTAGAACAATTAACAGGAAGAAAGGCTAAATTAGTCGTTGACCCTACTTTGTTATTGGACAAAAACACCTGGAGCCTATATATGAAACCAATGAGTGGAATAGTACCTAAAAACTATGTATTAGTCTACCAATTATTACCATCAAAAATATTAATAAATACGGCTTTAAAAATAGGAAAAGAGAGAAAAATTCCCATATACTGTATTTGCAAACGAGCATATGGAATGAAAAACTATTCTGGTACTATCAATATATTAGACGCAGGTCCTTCTGAATTTCTTTGGTTAATAGCAAATGCTTCTTGTATGGTTACTAACTCTTTCCATGGCACTGCATTTTCTATAAATTTTGCAACCCCATTTTGTTGTGTTCTTAATCGAAAAAGAAAAAACAACGGACGCATGATTTCATTGTTAAACAAGATGGGTATGGAAAATCATATATTATATGAAGATAATATAATAAAATTCAATCCTGCTTCTGCATATAATAAAATAGATAATGGAAAATTAAAAACATTAGTAATAGAGTCTATAGATTACCTCAAGAAAATAATAGATAATTCTAATAAGAAAAATGCTAAATATTCTTGTTAATGCATATGCTTGCTCCCCCAATATGGGAAGTGAGCCTGGTATGGCTTGGAATTGGTGTGTAAACCTTGCCAAGTATTGTGAATTGCACATTATCACAGAAGGAGAGTTCAGAGAAAAAATAGAAGCTGTACTCCCTACTCTCCCTCAAGGAAAGAATATACATTTCCATTATAATCCGGTATCAGGTGAAATAAGAAAAATGTGCTGGAACCAAGGAGACTGGCGATTTTATAAATATTATAAAGAGTGGCAATGGAAGACCTATGAAATTGCTAAGGAAATTATAGCAAAACAACACATAGACATTGTTCATCAGCTGAATATGATAGGTTTTCGCGAACCCGGATACTTGTGGAAAATAGAAGAAAAGCTATTTGTATGGGGACCGGTGGATGCTAAAGAAAAATTTCCTACAGCTTACCTGCAAGGAGCTGATTTAAAAGCTAAGTTTTTCATAAACTTAAAGAATTTCTTAACAGGGATTCAACTAAAGTATGATAAACGAGTACATCAGGCTGCTCAAAAAGCTGCCGTTATAGTTTCAGCCTCTTCCGAATCAAAAAAGAGTTTCAAGAAGTTCTTCAACATAGAATCACCTCTTTTGAATGAAACCGGATGTTATCCACAAAGCAAAACACTCCTTGACAAAAAAGATAAAGAAAAATTAGATTTATTATGGGTAGGGAAATTGGACTTTAGAAAACAATTATCATTAGCTATCCAGACAATAGCTCAAATAAATAATAAAAATATCAGACTACATATTGTCGGTAGCGGAAATAATGAAATCTATAAAAAAGTGGCAGAATCTCTACATGTTGCAGAACAGTGTATTTGGCATGGCGCAGTCAGTCATGACAAAGTACAGGAAATCATGCAACAATCCGATATATTCTTTTTTACGAGTGTAGCAGAAGGTACGCCGCACGTTGTATTAGAAGCTATAGGGAATAATCTGCCGATTGTCTGCTTTGACACATGCGGGCAAGGGGATTCTGTAAATGAACAAGTAGGGATGAAAATCCCCCTAAGCACTCCTCAACAATCGACTAAAGACTTTGCTGAAAAGATTAATTATTTATATCACCACAGAGAGGTATTACAACAACTATCTAAACAATGTAGCCAAAGGCAAGCAGAGCTTTCATGGGACAATAAAGCCCAACAAATGATTAGGCTTTATAATAAAATACTAAATGGCGACAAATAAGAAAAATATTAAAGAGTTACCTATTATCACTACCACACATGGTGTCGGCCAAAAACGGATATTACTCAATAGTCAGGAAACATCCACTCCCCTCACCCAAATTGCCGTAACCCGACTAAAAGCTGGAGAAATGGCAAAAGAACACTTGCATCCTACCATGGAAGAATTCTTTCTGTTTCAAAAAGGAGATGCGATAATGACAGTTGGCAAGGAACAGATAACATGTAGCAGTGGAGATTTTATCAGCATCCCTGCCAACACCCTGCACTCTTTAAAAGCAACTACAGATATTGAAATCATAACCATAGGTTGTGTAATTAAATGACATAAACATACATTGTCAATATTTACCATTAGATAGAAATGGAAAATCATATTGTAATCATGGCAGGCGGCATCGGAAGCCGATTCTGGCCAATGAGTACACCTGAATATCCCAAACAGTTTATTGATGTAATGGGATGCGGTAAGTCACTGATACAACTTACCGTAGAGCGATTTGCACCACTATGCCCAATGGAAAACTTTTGGGTAGTGACCAGTGAGAAATATACGGATATTGTAAAAGAACAGTTGCCCGATTTGCCCGAATGCAACATCCTGGCAGAACCGACTGCCCGCAATACAGCACCCTGCATTGCCTACGCCTGCTGGAAGATAAAGAAACAGCATCCGCAGGCAAATATCGTAGTAACTCCGTCGGATGCGCTGGTGATAAACACCGGTGAGTTTCAACGGGTAATGCGCTGTGCACTCGATTTTACCGCCACAAACAATTCCATTGTAACGATAGGCATCAAACCCAGCCGTCCGGAAACCGGATACGGCTACATACAGGCTGCGGAACAGATTAACGGTACTGAAATATACAAGGTAGGCGCCTTCAAAGAAAAGCCGGATGTGGAGACAGCCAAAGAATACGTTGCCCACGGCAGCTACTTTTGGAATGCCGGCATTTTTGTGTGGAACGTGAATACCATAACCGATGCCATACGCAAGTTTACTCCGGACCTGGCTGCTATTATGGACGAAATGAGCCGGGATTTCTACACAGTACAAGAGGCCGACACTGTAGAAAAACTCTTCCCCACCTGTGAGAAAATATCCATAGACTACGCTGTAATGGAGAAAGCGGAAAGCATCTATACGCTGCCTGCCGAATTCGGCTGGAGTGATTTGGGTAGCTGGGGTTCGCTAAGAACCCTGCTGCCGCAGGACGAACACGGAAATGCAGGTGTGGGGAATGACATCAGCCTGCACAACTGCCACAACTGTATTGTGCACACTGCCGGAGAGAAACAAGTGGTAGTGGAAGGACTGGACGGCTATATCATTGCCGAACGGAATGGTGCACTGCTGGTATGTAGCTTGAAAGAAGAACAAAATATCAAACGTTTTACCCTAAAACAAAATTAGTTATGAAAAGAAATTCAAAAAGGTACTGATATACATATCTACACTGGAAAATCATAGAAAGGCTGGAGTCGGGAA
>ERZ894203.759-NODE-759-length-22462-cov-9.773598_pt1 | contig 22462 bp, 21 predicted proteins | sample MGYA00380286_ERZ894203 | MGnify/ENA primary metagenome ERZ894203 (study PRJEB32331, sample SAMN06328484) | human gut metagenome | biome: human gut microbiome; feature: stool | host: Homo sapiens | collected 2014-02-06 ... | reverse complement strand
ATTTTGACGGCCGCGGCGTGGAACAGGATTACGATAAAGCCTTCCGCCTGCTGAAATGGGCGGACGACAGCGGCAAAACCGGCAACTGGGGCGCGTATTACCTAGGTTACTGCTATACCTACGGAGAGGGTACAGAACGGGACTATGTGCTAGCGCGCAAGTATTTAGAAGCGGTGGATTGGGACTGCCAGGATGCGTTTTTTCTGCTGGGCTGGCTGTACTGCAACGGCGAGGGCGGTCCGGAGGACATCGCAAAAGGCGTTAGCTACCTGCAAAAAGCCAAGGACCTTCCGGAAGCGCAGGAGGAATTAAGCCATTACAAAAAGAACTTTTTTGGCAAATGGGTGCGCCGCGATAAAACCGAAACCGTGCTGCGCGGCTTGCTGCGCCTGCAATCCATGTTCGGCAGCGATAAAAAAGAAGCGCCGCAGCTGCCCCAGCCAAGCACCACGTTCGACTGGATACTGACTATCCGCAGCCGTTTAAACAGCGAGGACACCCCCACGCCTGCTTACGGGCAGGTTGAAAAAGCGCTGCGCAGCCTTACCACCGAGCCGGAACAGCTCATTATCCTGTGGCAGCAAAACCCCAACAACGCCGATGCGTACTGGTTTATGCGCTGCTCCGTTTACGCAAGAAGCAAAGACAACGACATTTATCTTATTGAAGTAGCTTTTCCGCACAACGGCGGAACAGAATTTTGGCAAAAAACCGTTAAGTATTTAACCGATGCGCTGCCGTATTTTGATGCCGCTTACCATCATAAAATAATTGATTTTACCGGCTTTGAAAAGCAGGAAGAATAAAACGCGCCGTTATTTTAAATAAATCTTATAAACAAAAATCTCCGCTTAACGCTTTGTTAAACGGAGATTTTTTATTAAAAGCCGTAGCTTACGGCAGGTTTTTACAGCTTCGGAGCATTAATCCCTGCTGCTGTTTTTCTTTTGTATTTCGTAACGCAGGTAATTAAGGCGGTCAAGCTGCTTTTCGCGGAAATGTATTTCATCAAGCATGGCATTGCGTCTGGCATTTAATATGGCCAGACGCCCCGGTTCAGTGGCTTCTCCCTGCATATCATTCCCCTCCTTAAATTATTTTGCTGCAATAAAAAAATACAGGTGCAATTTTCTTGCACCTACATTGTAATATGGCCGCTTTAAATAAGCTAATACTTATATTTAATTACCGGAAATGCCCAAAACGTATGAATGCGCCGAGCTGATAAACTCCTCCACTGCCGGTGCCTGCCGCTGGCTCTTTTTCCACGCCAGCACGCAGCCTGTTGCAAGCGGCGGCGCAAGCGGCACAAAACGCAAATCGTCGTAAAAATCGGTGCCCATGTTAAGGCACAGCGCCGCACCAAAGCCGCTGTGCACCATTACGGCCGCATTCATCAGCATTGTGTAATTAACGGCAAAATCCATTCTGTCATTTAAACTGCCAAACCAGCTGGCAAGTTCGTTTTTAACCAGGTCGCGCTTGGGCATTAACAGCGGAATGCCCAGTAAATCCTGCGGCATCACTGCCTGCTTTTCTGCCAGCGGCGAATCTTTTCTTATTAAAACGCCCCATTCTTCCTTATGCGGCAGGCGCACAAAGCCATATTTGGAAATATCCACGGGCTCTGTTAAAAAAGCTATATCCAAAAGCCCGTTTTCAATGCATTCTTTAATATCATCGGCAATGCCGGAATAAAGCGTATAATGCACCAGCGGATATTTCTGGCGGAAATAATTCATCAAACCCGCCAATACGGAAATACTGCTTGCTTCGGCGCAGCCTATTGCGATTTCGCCCATTAAATTTTCACTGCTGCGCGATACTTCGCGGGTTGTACGCTCGGCAAGCTCGGTAATTTCCTGCGCGCGGCGCTTTAAAAGCAGGCCTTCGTCGGTAAGCGTTATGCGGTGCTTGCTGCGGCAAAACAGTTTTACGCCCAGTTCATCTTCCAGCTGCATTAACTGGCGGCTCAGCGTAGGCTGCGTTACATGCAGCAGATTAGCTGCTCTGGTAATGTTTTCTTCGCGGGCCACCGTTAAAAAATATTTTAAAATACGCAGTTCCACTTGCATTCCCCCTCACATACGCATTTATATTTTTATTGTACTTAAAATAAAGGCGTTAAGCAAGGTGAAGCATGGTTAAAGGGAAAAAAATCCCCGCAGTTATATTCTGCGGAGATTTATAAGTTTTGCTTTTAGTTAAATTTCCGTGCCAAGTTTTTCAGCTTCGGCAAGCTGTGCCGGTTTATTTAAAATATCGCCCGCAGCAAAATTGCCGCCTGCGTAAACAATGCCGCGGTTTTTCCAGCCAAGATGCCCTGCCAGGCCTTCGTAAAAGGCTTTTACAGGAGCAAAATTGTTAGCCGTATCACCCTCCGCCGCCATTAAAAGTGCACACTCCTTAATGGGGTTGGCATAGCCGGGCATACATTCTGCTACCGCAAACAGGCGGTCAAATGCACATTTAAGCTGCCCGCTTACGCCCCAGTAATACATCGGCGACGCCAGCACAACCACATCCGCCTCGCGGTAAGCCGGATAAATTAAAGCCATATCGTCCTTCTGCACGCAGGGACTTGCTTCATCTTTGCCGCCCATGCAGCAACCAAGGCAGCCATGAATATTCATTTTCTGCAAATCAAAAACCTGTACGGTGTTTCCCGCACTTTCAGCACCTTTAACAAAAGCCTTTACCAGTTCTTTTGTGTTGCCGTTTGTGCGCGGGCTGCCGTTTAAAATAACTATTTTTTTAGCCATTTGCTCCACCTCCGTCTTTCTGCTATAATTATAACAATATATAAACCAAAGATGAAGTACGCACATTTTTGTCAGATACTAACCAAAAGGAGAGTATAGAGTATAATGATTAAGAATTATATCGAAAAGGCAAATTTTGAGGATACCGGCTTCAGCTACACGCTGTCGCTGATTAACGGCAAATACAAAATGGTTATTCTGTACTGCCTGATGGAGTTTGGCGTAGTGCGTTACAGCGAACTTAAACGCTACATCCGCAGCATATCGCACAAAACACTCAGCCTGTCGCTGAAAGAGCTGGAAAAAGACAGGCTCATCATCCGCACCGAATATCCGCAGATTCCGCCCAAAGTAGAATACAGCCTGTCGGAGCGAGGCAAATCACTGATGGCGATACTCGACCAGCTTTGCACATGGGGCGAGGAAAATAAACCTGCTAAAAAATAAAGCCGCCCGGTGCTTGCGGGCAGCCCTTTACTCAATTTTTAATTATGCAAAGATAATCGGTGCACCGGCACCAGCTTATCCTGCTATACAAAACCCAAAACTTACATCAGCTTCAGCGTCTGCCAATGCAGGCGCTTTTTATATTTTCACATACTCCTGCCAAAAGGGGTAGGTACTGAGAGCAATTACCGCCAGCAGCACAATGTAATCGGCAAGGCCGAGTTTTTGCTGCGGCATGTTTTTATAGGTGTTGGCACCAAAACCCTTCAGCTCCATACTCAGCGCCAGCGTTTCGCTTTTGGCTACGGCGCGCATTACCAGCGGGCGTATAACAACAACGTAGGACATCAGCCTTTTTATCGCGTTGCCGCGGTTGGAATAGCCACGGCAGCTCTGCGCGTCCAAAGTAATGGTACTGTCTGCCAGAAAGTTAGGTACAAAGCGCAGCGCCGTTGTCAGCATAAAGGCGTATTCGCACGGCAGGTGGAATTTTGTTACCAGTGCCTGGGCAATATCCTGTATGCGCGTTGCTGCCAGCATGCACAAAAAGGCCATAGTCATAACCAGCATGCGCAGGCCGCCGACCAGTGCAATTTCAAGCGGCGAACCGAACAGAAGCTGCAAAAGCACCATCAGCCCGGTAAATACCGCCAGGCCGCCTATTGCCGCCATCGTCATGCGGTCGTGCTTAATGGAAAGGAGCAGCGCCAGTTCCAGCACTAAAATGGTGGCAACAGCCATTACCGGCAAAATAAATACCCATGCCGTTACGGCTACCGTTACTATAATCTGCGTAAATGCCGATATTTTCATGCCTGCCGCTCTCCTTTCATGCTAATGCTGCTGCAAAAATCCTCCGGGCTTGTTGCCGTAATGCCAAGCGCGTTGCCAACAGCCGTTGCCGTAGGGCAGCGCAGCCCCCAGCGCTCCACGTTAATACTGCCGTCAAACAGCTTTGCGGGCGTACCGTCAAACACCAAATGCCCGTTATGCAGCACAATGGTGCGCTGCGCATAGCGGCGCACGGTGTCCATATCGTGCGAAATAAGCACTACCGTAATGCCGTTTTCTTCATTAAGCGCCTTTAAATAACTCATCATGCGCTCTTTTTCCACAGCGTCCTGCCCGTTGGTTATCTCGTCCAGAATAAGCGTGCGCGGGTTTAAGGCCAGTGCCGCCGCCACACCCAAACGGCGCTTTTGCCCAAAGCTTAAAAGGCGCGGGTAAGCGTCTGCCAAATCCGCAAGGCCCGTTGCGGCAAGCGCGGTTTCCACCTGGCGTTTAACCTTGTCCTCGCTCAATTTTTTGGCACGCGGGCCATATGCCACTTCGTCAAAAACCGTGTCCTCCAAAATCTGCAAATCCGGGTTCTGGAACACATAGCCTATTTTATCTGCCAAATCGGCGGGTTCCATGGCGGCAATGTCCGTGCCGTCCACCAGCACCTGCCCGCTGCGCGGATGAATAAGCGCCATGAACAGGCGGCTCAGCGTTGTTTTGCCGCTGCCGTTATGCCCCAAAAGCGCCACGAATTCGCCGCTTTCAATTTTAATGTCGATATCGTTCAGCACCGGCTGCCCGCGCAGATACGCAAAATTAACCTCTTTTGCCTCCAGCATTACGCCTCACCCCCTGTAAAACCTTTTGCCTTCAGTTCCGCAACGGCTTCTTCTTCCGTACGCCAATTACCAAGGCTTACGCCGAATTTTTCTTCAAGCCCCAGCTTAATGCACCACAGCGCCGGTACAAAATGCCGCAGGGTTTCATCCTTATACATAACGCGGGCGGCGTTTTCAAACTTATCGGCCGCCACAAGGCGTCCTTTTTTAAGTACAACCAAATCCGTCATATACGGCAGCAGATAGTCAATGCGGTGTTCTACCACCACAATGGTTGTGCCGTATTCCTTATGTATTTTGTAAAGCAGCTTGTACAGCGAATTGGCGCCGTCCGGGTCCATAGCCGATACAGGCTCGTCCAAAACGATAATTTCCGGATGCACCGCCAAAACCGAAGCCAAAAGCAGCCTCTGGCGCTGTCCGCCGCTGAGTTCGTCCAGCTGATAGCTTTCGCGCCCCGGCAATCCTACATCTTCAAGCGCCCTGCGCGTGCGTTCTTCAACTTCTTCCGGCTTAAAGCCGTGGTTTAACAGGCTGAAGGCAACTTCCTCGCCCGCAGTGAGGGAAACTAGCTGACTTTCGTAGTCCTCCAGCATCAGCCCCAGGCGCATGGCAATATCCGATACCTTTTTGCCTTTGGTGCTTTCGCCCAGCACCATTACTTCGCCGCTGTACGCGCCGCCCATATAAAACGGCACAATGCCCGCCATGGCCTTGCACAGCGTTGTTTTACCGCTGCCGCTCGGCCCTGCGATAACGGTAAAAGAGCCTTTTTCTATTTTAAAATCAATATCGTGCAGCACAAGGTTATTCTTTTTGTAAGCAAAATAAAAATGCTTTAATTCCGCAACCGTTTCCATCAATTATCTTCCTCCTGCACAAAAAACATCCTGCGTACCGGCCCGTACAGCAAAAAGGTAATGCTGCCGTTAAGCACGCCTATTACCGCCACCACCGGCAGCATGGCATACAGCCATACGCTGAAGGGCAGCCCCAAAACTATTTTTAAAATAAAGGTAAACACGCCGCCGCTCACCATTGTTGCCACAAGGCCGGCAATAAACGGGCGCAGGCGCCATTTTTCAAGTTTAACGGCAAGCATAGCCTTAACCAGCAGGCAGCACACCACCGCGCCGCAAACCTCGCTGGCAAGATTGCCCAGCGGAAAGGCCGATTTGGAGGACGGCACAAGCGTCATGCCGGAAATAAAACCAATGCCCAGTGCCTGCGGCAGCGAAGGGTTGGTAAGGTTAATTACAATAGAATACATGGCAATGGTCCAGTTCGGCGTAACGCCGCCAACGTTAGGGCTTACGGTATGCAGAATAATGCCTATTGCCAGAAGCATTGCCGTTATCGCCACCCAGCGGTAACCGTCCTGCGTTGGTTTAACCTCCGTTAATGTTACTATCTTTTTTTCTTTTTCTGCTGCTTCCATGCCGCTCACTCCTTAACAGGTAAATAAAAAAGCCTTCCATCCCTGTAGGGACGAAAGGCTGTAAACTTTCGCGGTGCCACCCTGCTTGACTTAAATAAGTCCGCTTAAAAGATACGGGCTGATGCCGATATCCGCTTTTATGGTAACGGGCAAAGCATTCCCGGCGCTGCTACCCCTTGCGGCTCGCAGTGCGCCTCCAAGGCCCATTCCCTTTAATGCCCGCCGCCGGACTTTCACCGCCACCGGCTCGCTTTAGGCTGCCTTTTAAAGGTACTTTTCCTTATCATCAGCTGCAAATTTGTAATTACTAAAAGTTTAACATTGTAAAGGGCGGTTGTCAATACAATCCCAAAGGCTTTTCGCCAAGGTTAATCATAATATTTTTGGTCTGGCTGTAATGCTCCAGCATTACTTTATGCGTTTCGCGGCCAATGCCGGATTCTTTATAACCGCCAAACGGTGCTCCTGCCGGAATAGCGTTGTAGGTGTTAACCCACATTCTGCCCGTCTGCACGGCTTTTGCCACACGGATGGCGCGGTTAATATCCTGCGTCCATACGGCGCCGCCAAGGCCGTAATTGCTGTCGTTTGCCATTTTAACAACTTCGGCTTCGTCCTTAAACTTAATAACCACAGCCACAGGCCCGAAGATTTCTTCGCGTGCCACGCGCATATCGTTGGTAACATTGGTAATCAGCGTCGGCGCAAAGAAGTTGCCCTTATCAAGCCCGTTTTCCGTAAGCTTATGTCCGCCGCAGGCAATAGCTGCTCCTTCTGCTTTGGCAATATCAATGTAGCCGGCAATTTTGGCAACCTGTTTCGCGTCAATCTGCGAGCCCATCTGCGTTTCCTGGTCGAGCGGGTTGCCGACTTTTACGGAGTTAAAGCGTTTAACCGCTTCTTCAACAAATTTATCGTAAATTTTTTCGTGTACAAACACGCGCGAGCCCGCGCAGCAAACCTGGCCCTGGTTGAACAGAATGCCCAGAAGCAGCCCTTCCATAGCCAAATCCCAGTTGCAGTCATCAAAATAAATATTGGCCGATTTACCGCCAAGCTCCAAAGTAGCCGGAATTAATTTATCGGCAGCAGCCTGTGCCACGCCGCGGCCAACTTCGGTAGAACCGGTGAAGGCAAGTTTGGCAAAGCCGGGGTGTTCCAAAACATACTGGCCGGACTTGCTGCCCTTGCCGGTAATTACGTTAAGCACGCCTGCCGGCAGCACTCCTTCAATTAAACGCACAAGCTCCAAAACGCTCAGGCTGGTAGTGCTGGAAGGTTTAAGCACAATGCAGTCGCCTGCGGCCAGTGCCGGAGCCAGTTTCCACGCAGCCATGAGGAACGGGAAGTTCCAGGGGATAATCTGCCCCACTACGCCGATAGGCTCGTGCAGGACGAGGCTTAAAGTATTGTTGTCGAGCATGGTGGCAGTGCCTTCTTCCGTGCGGATGGCGGCCGCAAAATAGCGGAAATGGTCTGCGCTCATCGGAATATCAATCATGCTGGTTTCGCGGATGGGTTTGCCGTTGTCCAGCGATTCAACTTCGGCAAGATGCTGTGCGTTGGCGTCGATAATATCGGCAATTTTATTTAAAATAACCGCTCTTTCAACAGGAGTGGTGTTCTTCCAGCTTTCCCACGCAGCGTGCGCAGCTTTTACCGCAGCGTCAACATCTTCTCGCGTTGCTTCGGCGCAAACTGCCAGTTCTTCGCCGGTAGCAGGGCTGTAAGTTTTAAACGTGGCGCCGTCAGAGGCGGGCTGCCACTTGCCGTTAATGTAAAGTCCGTATTCTTTCTGTAAATTTTTCATTTTTCAATACCTAACCTTCTATCTTATTTTAAGAGATCACTGTTTTTGCGATAAATCTTATGTAATCAATTATAATTATTATTTGTTTTTAAGTCAATATGAAATAATGTTACAATAAATACAGTTTAACAGTTATTTTGTAAAATATTTGAGAAAGGTTGTGGGAATATAAAACCGTACAATTTTTAATCTTCTAAATCAATTTAATTACGGCATAAAAATTACAAAACTGCATAAAAAAAGAGCAGCCCTAAAGCTGCCCATACTGTAAATATTATTTTAATTTAACGGCAGTGCCGCTGACGCTTACCATCAGCATGCCATTTTCTTTGCCTAATACTTCGTAGTCAACATCGACACCGACAACAGCATTAGCGCCTAATCTTTCGGCACGCTTGCACATTTCGTCAATAGCTTTTTCGCGCGCTTCCTGCAATTCATTTTCGTAAGTGCTGCTGCGACCGCCAAAAATATCCGTAATGCCGGAAAACAAATCCTTAACAAAATTTACGCCGGATACCACTTCACCAAAAACAATGCCCTTATATTCGGCAATCTGCCTGCCTTCAACAGTTTGTGTAGTTGTAACAATCATGGGTATGCCTCCTTAATTATTTCAAGTAAATTATATCATAACAAAAATTTAATTGTTTTAATTCATTTGTTGCAATATATTCACAACATTTTTTTGTAAATCTCCCTTTTTCACTAAATAAATATATATTTTCTTTTGCTCTAGAGCACAACACATATAATAACTTTTTTGTTTCGTTTATTCTTAACTCTCTCATTTCAGGTTTCATTATAAAATCCCAATGCGGAATAAATCCATTTAATAAACCAAAAGCTATTACAGTTTTATATTCTTTACCTTTTATTCCATGTATAGAACTAATTACAATTCCACTTTTTTCGCAAAAATATGTCTTAAAATTTTCATTTGTATTTATTATATTATATCGCTTTATCCTTGATTTACTCTTATCAATAAACATTTTTAATGTTTCATTTAAAAATTCTTCATTATTTATTTTAATCCCAATAGCATTTAAAATCCATTTAGAACATTCCTCATAATACTCTATTCCACTAACGGTATTATTTTGATAACTATTAACAATTTTTAAAAACATACTTGAATTTATTTTTTGATCTATGGTTAATTGATATTCTTCTTCAAAAATTTTCAAAATTTTATTTGCAGTTCTTTTTCTCATAATAGTTAATTCCCCTGGAACAGTATATATCAATCTAGCCAGTAAAAAAAACGGATTTAAAGGATCTGGTTTGAATGGGGATATTTCAGGAGAATCAAAATTAATATGTGGTAATCTATTTCTTAATTTTAACGATAATTCAAACAATAGATACCACTGTGGCGCAACTATACATATCTCTTTTTCAGAAATATTTCTTCTTAGCTCATATTGAATTATTTCTGCAATTTTATCAACTAATTCATTTTTATGAACTTCATAATTATAACAAATACGGCTATTGAATTCACTATTACAATATAAAGAATAAATATTTCTATATTCAACGGCAAAATTATTATAATAATTTATAATCTTTTGAGTAGATCGATAACAATCCAACATAAATACTTCTTCAAATGTCAAACCCATTAAACACTCTATTTCATTTCTGGTTTTAATTACTCCACCTAAATTTCTATATATTGCTTGATTCGTATCTCCTACAAATAACATATTTATGTTCTTATTATTTCTAACAATAGTTCCCAATATCCGATATTGCAATTCATTCGTGTCTTGAAATTCATCTATATACAACGATCGCACTATATGCGCAATATCTTCTGCAATAAATTTATTTTTTGTTATTAATTCATTAGAAATATTCAATATAGAATCAAAATCAATTTCTTTTTTCCCCATAATATATTTTTGATAATCAGAATTTATTTCTGGGCATTCAAAATAATTCTTACGAAAATCATACTTAATGCCTTTTCTCTCAACTATTTCTTTTATATATTTTTGAACTACATGTTCATCAATAATCTTATAACCAAATTTCAATCTATCAGAATAAATGGCATACGGTCTTATAATAAAACACATACAAAATTGATGTATAGTACCAGTCCATACATTATCTAATGATATATTCATATCAATTAACCTATTCTCTATCTCCTCAGCTGCTCTATTAGTATATGTTATTGCAATATTCCATTTACGCGAATAACTATACTTCTCAGCCATATATGCCAATTTATAAGTCAGCGTTCGAGTTTTCCCACAGCCTGGACAAGCAATTAAGATATAATTTTTATTACTAATACATATATTTTTCTGTTGGTCATTTAAATCTTTCAAAAAATTAAAATCCATTTTTAATCCTTATTTAACAATTTTGTTAATATATTATTTGGCTTTTCACTATAAAAATTTTTACAAAATTCATCATCATATACATATATATTTTTCTTATAAAACTCTTCATATAAATTATTCCACTCATCTTTATCTTTATTATTGTCAATTTGATATTTAATCATCTTCCATATAATTTCTTCATTAATAGAAGATTCAAAAGCAAAGTTAATTGCTTCTAATAAATACCTAGGCAGACTAGTATTAAAATTAATTTTCGTAGCTGCAATTGTTGCAAGCCAGCCTTTTCCGATATGTTCCGCAACAGTAAGAATTGTATCATATTGTAATTTTAAATCACTATCTATATTCATACTATGTCTTTCAATTGTACTTTTATCAGTATAATTTTCTGACACTATAGTTTTAAAATATTTCCTATTCTCTTCAAGTGTAAAAAATTCTATTTCAAATGTATACTTGCTATAAAATGCTTTAACAAATTTATTCATTCCAAATAACTTATCTAGTTTTTCTTTTCTGGAAATTCCTATTTTTTCTGCTTCTTGTTTAGACTTTTTACTTCCTTCAAGAAATGTATCTAAATCAGTTACAATTGCACAATTCTTCCGTATTCTATCTTCAGAAAATATAGAAGCAATATATTCAAAAGCTACACTTCCAATATTTATTAATCCAATTCCCAGCTCATCCAATGTTACACCTAAAGTTTGTTTTACTAAAGAAGGTAACATTATTTCCTCGGCATCACCTTCAACTAAAATAATACCTTTAGAAAATAATAAAACCGATCTTTTAGCATCTAAATATCTTTCCAAACATTTTGAAAGCGACATAGTTTTTAATTTTAAGTTCACATTTCCAAATGAATCCAAATTATTAGTAGGACGCATAACTATTGCATGTTTATTTTCTTGCTTTAATATATTAATTTTATCTATATCTGCAATTTCTGATATTTGCGTAGAATGTGTACTCATAATGATCTGAGTATATTCTAATGAATTTTCAAATTTGTTAAACAATGTTTTTTGAATATGTATATGAACATGTGCTTCTGGTTCTTCTATTAACATAATATTAAGTATCTCATTAGTTTTATTATACTCAAATTCCACTAATTTAAGTGCCATATAAAGAACATTTAAATGCCCTAATCCTAATAAATTAATGTCATAATCTTTACCCGTCATAATCATAATATTTTTAGAAATAGATAAAATATCTGTTTTAATTCTTGACTCTAATGCAATCTCAGGCGTATAAACCAAACCCACAATTTCATCCATTTTTTTTGCAATTTTAGTTCCAATATTAGAAATCTGTTGAACTTCCATAATTGATTTATTTAAAGCTTTTACTTGCTCTTTTATTTTAGTTAAATCACTTGAATTTATATCTGTTTGTATTGAATCAATAATTCTACGTATAGGATTTTTAGGTTTTTTCATTTCGATGTTAACATCTCTTAATGCATCTATAAAAGAAATAGAAATGTGCGACCAAACATCTAAAATATTTAATTTAACTCCAATTATTGACAAATCTGAATTATCAGGATCTGCATATTCGCCATTTTCTAAATCTCCAACTATAGCTTTATATACATCTGGATCTGTAAAATCGGCTTGCGAACGAGCTGTATAAAAAAACTCATAATCTGCTAATTTTATTTCTTTTCTTATTGTATTAAAAGTACTTATATCTTTTGCATTATGCAATTGAGTTCTAATATATTTATTAGGTCTAATAAATAGTGTTACTGTACCATAAGATGTATCTTTACACCTAATATATGATGCTAAAAAGTTTTCATCTTCATTTGCAGGTATTAATTCTGAACAAATTTCATTTTTCTTATCATTACTTGTTATCTTATCAAAAAAAGCAGATATTATAATCCAATGACCACGCCAATCTTCTAATTCAAAAGAAAAGTCTGTTTCTTTTAATCTTTTTGTATTATAATAATAGTCACTATCCAATAAAATCCTAATACCTGTCATAGTATTACTTTTTCCTGCATCATTTTCACCAATGATACTATTGGTTCCTTCTAAAAATTTAAATCTTGTAGTCTTTAAATTTCTAAAATTAATAATTTGAATATATTTTAAATACATAATAGTCTCCCATTAACAAATTTATCTACATTTAACATTATTAATCATGCAACGCGACGAAAAAACTATTTCAAAAAACATGAAAAGAATAAAAAGCCAAAATACCTCTATTGAATTAAAATTACGCAAGGCACTTTGGCATAAAGGCTACCGTTACAGGAAAAACTTTAACCAGTTACCCGGCAAACCCGATATTGTATTAACAAAATATAAAATTGCTATTTTTTGTGACAGTGAATTTTTTCACGGCAAAGATTGGGATAAATTAAAAGCGAGGTTAGAAAAAGGGCAGCATCCTGAATATTGGTTAAAAAAAATATCTAAAAATATGGTTAGGGATGCTGAAAATGATAAAAAGCTCTCATCACTTGGTTGGACAGTTTTGCATTTTTGGGGTCAAGATATTTCAAAACATTTAGACACTTGTATAAAAACAATTGAAGAAACTATTCTTGACTTACAAAAAGATACATTTCCAGATAAATTTTATTTACTAAAATCTAAAGAAGACTCTTCAGCCGCCATATAACTTATTGCTTCATTACAAGTATAACTAGCATCTTCTACTTCATCCCAATATTCATCTGTTGCATACACAGAATTTGGCAGAGCAATTAAATTAACATCAAATTTTAAAGACGGCTCGACTTTCGAACTTGCATTATGTAACCTCATAGACACATTCCAACCGTTATCGCAAGCTACTATTATTGTATTTGAAGAACCTTCTTTAAAACCTATATGGTAAAATTCTGTTGGCATTTTTAATAACGGCACCCTTACTACTGGTTTGTATTTTTTGGATGGAGTATTTAACGTACCTACAATATTAACTACTTCTACACGTGTAAACCGACCGGTATCATTGGTTATAACCTTATAGAAATCATATCTACCAATTAAATAGCGTATGAGCAACTCGGGTATTTCTTTAGGAAATTTCTTATCGAGCCGTTGCAATTCTTTCATAAAAGCTTGCAAAACGGGTATATAATATTTTTCTGCTTTATTATCTATTTCTTTCCATAATTTAGTTTTTTTACTTTCATCACGCATTAAACGCAATTCATCAAAAATAGGTACAACTTCATCAAAATAAGTCTTTGAACATTTTTTATTAAACCATTCTTCTCCAAAATCAATAGTAGAAGATAACCTACTATGTTTTACAGCATGGTGGTTATGCTTACATGATAACCCTATTTGCCAACCATTCTTTTTTCTAATGCAAAGTACATCCCTAACATCGCCCTGCTCTCCCTGTGAATCTGTTTGCAATGCTAAAATTAATGGTACTTCTTCATCATGGTCTTTTAATTTAGGTTCAAATCTTTCAATAATTTTAATTGCAGCATTAGCAGCAAGATTAAAATTATTCCGTTCATTTTCTGTTACAGCTTCATAAAAATTTTTAGCAGTTTGTATTTGCGGCGATTCTTGAAACAAAATCGGCTGTTTATTTTTATATTTATTAAAAATAGCTAATGCGCAAGCATATTCAAAAGCTTTACCGTTTTCAGTTTGTTTCGCCATATTAAAACCACCTTTAAACTTTATTTGCTAACATTCCATATAAATGTGTTGCAACTATCTCTGCTAATTTTACGGGAACTGCATTACCAATTTGTTTATATTTACTTACTAAATTACCATAAAATTCAATATCCGGTGGAAATGTCTGTATTGCCGCTGCTTCTTTCCAGCTTAGCCTACGAGTAACTCCGCCTTTACCAAATTCCCACAAATCCTTATCTAATTTAACCATATCAGGAGAACCTGGATATAAAGTAACCTGTTTTGCCATAGCAGGAATTGTATATGATACTTCGTCCCAATTCCTTTTTCTATTTCTAGACATATAGCGCGACGAATATGGTGCTGCGCAAATTTCATCTTCTTTAGGTTCTGGTATATTTTTTAAAGCTTCTTTTAACGTAACTATTTCTTTTCTTGGAAAGGGATATTCAAAATTTGATATTCCTAAATCTTTTCTAAAACCACAAATAATTACTCTTTCCCTATCTTGAGGAACGCTAAATTCTTTCGCATTCATAAGTTTATAAAAAACATTATATCCACAATTAGAAAATTCATCTATAATCGCTTCTATAATTTGCCCATTTCCCATTGTTAATAAACCTTTTACATTTTCACCAACAAACATCATGGGCTTTTTTTCTTTTACTATCTTTACATAATATTTATAAAGCACATTCCTGCTATCATCAATTTTTCTTGGACCACTTAAGCTAAATCCTTGGCAGGGAAAACCACCCAAAATAATATCAGTTTTAGGAATAGTATTTATATCTATTTTAGATATATCACCACAAACAACCTCTGCACTACTCCAACTTTTATGAGTTTTACAAGCATCAGAGTCGAAATCATTCGCCCAAACAGTCTTAAAGCCTGCTCTTTCAAAACCGATGTCTAACCCACCAGCACCACAAAACAAGCTTGCTGCTGTAAATTCTCTCATAAGTTAACGACACTCCTTATTAAATTTTTTACTGTTACACTCTCTATATAGTCGTACAGCTATAAAAATTATAACATTTTTTCACTAATTTGCCTATAAAAATAAACAAAAAAAGAACGTACGTTTTGAGTACGTTCTTTTTTTGTGATTATATGTTTACGGTTTATCTCACTCAAACTCTATCGTTGCGGGCGGTTTGGTTGTATAGTCAAACAGCACGCGGTTGATATGTTTTACTTCGTTTACTATTCTGTTGGCTGCGGTGGTAATTGTTGCAGGGGGCAGCATGGTAACTTCCGCCGTCATAAAGTCGGTGGTGGTTACGGCACGCAGGGCAATGGCGTAATCGTAAGTACGTTCGTCGCCCATAACGCCTACGCTGCGCATGTTGGTCAGCGCCGCAAAATACTGGCTGGGGCGCTCTGCCAGCGGCAGTTTGTCCACTTCTTCGCGGTAAATGTAATCGGCATCCTGCACAATGGCAACTTTTTCTGCCGTTACTTCGCCGATAATGCGGATGGCAAGTCCCGGTCCCGGGAACGGCTGGCGGGTTACCAGATATTCCGGAAGGCCAAGCTCTCTGCCGGACTGACGTACTTCGTCCTTAAACAAATCGCGCAGAGGCTCAACAATTTCTTTAAAGTCTACAAAATCGGGCAGGCCGCCTACATTGTGGTGGCTCTTAATGGTTGCCGATTCGCCGCCGAGACCGCTTTCAACAACGTCCGGGTAAATTGTGCCCTGTGCCAGATAATCGACTGCGCCGATTTTTTTGGCTTCTTCTTCAAACACGCGGATAAATTCTTCGCCGATAATTTTGCGTTTGGCTTCCGGCGCGGTTACGCCTGCCAGTTTGCTGTAAAAACGTTCACGTGCGTCTACGCATATAAAGTTAATGTCAAACAGGCCGCCTTCACCGAATACGGAGCATACTTCTTCACGCTCGTTTTTGCGCAGCAGGCCGTGGTCTACAAATACGCAGGTAAGCTGTTTGCCAATGGCTTTGGCCAACATTGCCGCGCAGACGCTGCTGTCTACGCCGCCGCTTAATGCGCACAGCACTTTGCCGCTGCCGATGCGTTCTTTCAGCTCTTTAACGGTTTCTTCTACAAAGCTGTCCATTTTCCAGGTTCCGGCACAGCCGCATACATTATATACAAAGTTGCTCAGCATTTTGGTGCCGTTGTCGGTGTGCAGCACTTCAGGGTGGAACTGCACGCAGTACAGCCCGCGGCTTACGTCCTCTGCCGCCGCTACCGGGCAGTTGGGGGTGTGCGCGGTAATTTTAAAGCCGGGCGCTGCCGTTTCAATATAGTCGTTGTGGCTCATCCAGCACACGTTTTTGGCCGGTATATCTTTAAAAAGAAGGCTTTCCGTATCAAAGTCAACCAGTGTTTTGCCGTATTCGCGTTCCGGCGCTTTGCAAACATGGCCGCCCAGCATGTGCATCATCAGCTGGCTGCCGTAGCAGATGCCCAGAACAGGCACGCCCCAGCTGTAAATTTCCGCATCAATCGTGGGCGAATCCTCTAAATAAGCGCTGTTGGGGCCGCCGGTAAAAATAATGCCTTTCGGGTTTTTGGCTTTAATTTTTTCAAGGCTCTGCCTGTAAGACACAATTTCGCAGTAAACGCCGCTTTCCCTTACGCGGCGGGCGATAAGCTGGTTGTACTGGCCGCCAAAGTCAATTACTAAAATCATTTCCTGGTTGTCGGTTTTCATAACGGCTTCATCCTCCTGTAAAGTTTTTTACGTTTTTCTTTATCTTTTAATTTTACAATATTAAGTGTAAAAAAGCAAACAAAATGCCCGCTTTTGCAAGGGTTTACAGGCTGTTTACCCTTCTTTGGCAATAACGCGGAAATCGCCGTCAATATCGCCCGTAAGCAGCTTGCGCAAAATGCTGTAACCGCCGCCAACAACTTCAATCGTGCCGTCAAGCACATCTACAAGCGGCTTCAGTTCGTCAACAACAGCCTGCGTATTGTAAGTGCCGGTATCCACAACGTAAAAATGCTCAAAGCCCTTAAACATTTTGCGCAGGTAGGCCTTGCCTTCTTCCTCGCCCTTTTCGGCAATCTGCGTTTCAAGGTTCAGGCTGCCGCTGCGCATAAAATCAAGCCAGCTTTCCGTCATAAAAATGCCTTTGGGCGCGCGGTTAATGCTTTTAATATCCGTTTTGGAAAGCAAAATATCCACGCAGTCGCGCGTTTTGGGTATTACAAGCTCCGCCGTAGTTGCCCTTAACTTTGCCGTTCCGCCGCCGCAGCCGCTTACGCAGATTAAAATGCGGTCTACGTTGGCAAAACTGTCGATAGTGTTCTGCAAATACTCTGCCAGCTCCTGCGGATTGCTGTGCAGGCGCTTCGGCAGAAAATACACCGGCGTATCGAGATTCAGTTCATCAATTAAATGCAGTATTTCTTTTTTTAGTGTTGGGCATGATAAAATTACCTGTTTCATGCTGATGCTCCTTTTATAACCTTCTGTAATAAGTATAGCACAGAGCAATGCGGCGTTAAACGCAGTTTTGTAAAATATCGCGCCGGAGATTGACCTCGCCCTTTTGGCAATAATATAATAAAATTGTAAATTTATAAATTTTAAACCGTTACCATACTTTAAGCGAGGTTTTTATGAACACCAGATTTTTATTTACGCATATGCCGCCGGGCAGGCTGTTTTTAATTACGGCCGGGCCGGGAGCGGTGGGCATGCTGGCTTCGGTGCTGTTTTACATGGTAGACGGCATTTTTATAGGCCGCTATCTTGGTGAAACGGCATTTGCCGCACTGAACCTTGCTTTGCCTTTTGTAATCATTAATTTTTCGCTGTCCGATTTAATCGGCGTCGGTTCTTCCGTGCCTATCGCCATTAAACTTGGCGAAAAAAAGAACCACACCGCCAACAATATTTTTACCTGCGCCTGCGTGCTTACCTTTTTAACAAGTATCGGCGTGGGCGCGCTGCTGTATTTTGGCGGGCCATACCTGCTTTCGCTGCTGGGCGCAAAGGGCGAGCTGCACGCGCTGGCGTTAAGCTACCTGCGCGTTTATGCATTAACGGCGCCTGTTACCACCATTGTTTTCGGCGCAGACAGCTACCTGCGCATCTGCGGGCAAATACGCACCAGTATGTTCCTTAATATAGGCATGGCGGTTATCAGCTTTGTGCTGGAATTTTTATTCCTTGCCGTTTTTGGCTGGGGCATTTGGGCAGCGGCGTTTGCTTCCAGCCTTGCCATGATGGCAGGCGCGGCTGTATCGCTGTACCCGTTTTGGCGGGGATATTTGCAGCTTAAATTCTGCCGCCCCAGTTTTTCGGCGGCAATGATTGCCAATATTTTTGTATGCGGCTGCCCGATATTTTTAAACAATGTTTCCGGGCGCTTAACTTCGATAATGATGAACTTTTTGCTGCTGCGCTTTGGCGGCACCACGGCGGTTTCTGTATACGGCGTTTTAATGTACGCCGACAGCTTTATTACACAGTTTTTGTACGGCATGTGCGACGCCTTGCAGCCTGCGGTGGGCTACAACTGGGGCGCAGGCAATTCGCGGCGCATCAGCCAGATCGAGCGCTACTGCTACGGAACGGCGGCCGGCGTATCGCTTATATCGGCAGCGGTGATGATACTGTTTCCGCTTAAAATTACGCAGTTTTTTGTGCCCGATGGCGACAGCGGGCTTTTAGCCCTTGCCGCTTCTGCCGTGCCCATATTTGCAGTGGCATATCTGGCGCGCTGGGTTTCACTGGCAACCGAAAGCTACATGACGGCGGTTGGCAAATACTTGCAGGCTTCGGTTATTTCCGTTGTTACGGCTTTTGCCGCGCCCGCGCTGATACTTATTGTGCTTTTCCCGCTCGGGCTTGACGGCTTATGGCTTAACTACCCGCTGACGGCAATAGTCTGCGCCGTGCTTTCCGTTATAATTATCAAACGCTTCAGCAAGGATTTGCTTGCAAAAGCGAAGCAGAAACATAGTTTGTAAATACCATGTTATCAATTTATTGACGGTATATAAAAACAGTGATACAATTAATTTAGCCAAAGAATGAGGTTAAGGGAGTCTAAGGACGCCCCAAAACGAAAACCCCCGAAGCTGGACCCTTCGGGGGTTTTTCTATTCCCAATTTTAGGCGGAAGGGCTTAAATCCGCAGGCTAGTTACCGTTTAATCGTTGCCATCCAGCCATTTACAGATGTAATGGACCGCTACACCTGCCGCAACAGCAACAAAGAATGAGATAAGAGGAGCCAAAGAAACACCCCCTTCCCGTACCAGTTTGGGGACGGTAACTTTGATATTATAGCATAGATAAATATAATAAAAAAGTCGTATCTCCGCAAAATAAAAGCCTTTTAATGCGTACAACTGCCCATTTTAAATTGTTTATTGCAAATGCTTGTGATATAATTTTACTATTAATAAAAATACAGCAGCATGTTTTTAAAATGCACCTGTAACAAGCAGGAGGAAATAAAATTGATTACCTTAAAAAACGGTGACGGCATCAAATGGCCGCACGGCAAGCGCATTGCCGTTTTGCTGACCTTTGATTTTGACGCCGAATACCTGCGTTATTCCGTAACCGGGCAGAGCGCGCTCGGCTTTTCGGATATTTCGCGCGGGCAGTACGGGCCGCACGAAGGCTTAAAGCGCTGCCTTGACATGCTGGCGCGCCAGAACATTAAAACCACTTTTTTTGTGCCCGGCATTGTTGCCGAAAAATACGCTGACGAAGTAAAACAAATTGCCGCCGCAGGGCACGAGCTTGCCTACCACGGCTATGCACACGATGCGCGCCCCGGCATACCGCCCGAGGAAGAAGAAGCCAATATGGCAAAAGCGGAAGCCATTCTTGAAGCCATCAGTGGCCAAAAAGTAGTTGGCCACCGCGCCCCGCTTGATACCTTGCAGACTTACGGCGTTAAGCTGATGCAAAAACGCGGTTATTTATACAGCAGCACCTTAAAGGACTGCGACTGGGCATACATCCACGAAGGTGAACACCCTGTTGTGGAACTGCCGACTGAACCCGGCTTTGACGATTTTTCGTTCTTTTATTTTTCGTACGCCGATGCGCACACCATTACCTGCAGCTACCCGGCAGAATATGTTTACAACATGTGGAAGGACGCCTTTGACGAACTGGCAAACGAGGGCGACAAAATTATGTGCCTTAAGCTGCACCCGCAGCTGATTGGGCGTTCAAGCCGCATCCGCATGCTGGAACGCCTGGTGCTTTACATGCGCCAAAACGGTGCGTGGATTGCCGGCTGCGAAGAAGTTGCGCGCTATGTGCTGGCGCAAAACGGAAAGGAGGCTGACGCCGATGCTGTGGCCAAATAACAAACGCCTTGCGCTGATGCTTTCTTTCGATATCGACGCCGAAACGCTGTGGCTTACGCGCAATGAAATCAATAAAAACCACCCCGCCAACCTAAGCCGCGGGCTGTATTCCGTAAAGCAGGGCATTCCCCGCATTTTGCGGATGCTGGAAGAAGAAAACCAGCACGCCACCTTTTTTACCACGGCTTACACGGCGGAGCTTCACCCTGAAGTTATTAAATGCATTGCCGCCTGCGGGCACGAAATTGCCTACCACGGCTACCTGCACGAAGTTTACAATACTTACGAAAAAGAAAACGCGCTGATGGCAAAGGCCGAAAACATCATTAAAGGCTTTACCGGCAGGCAGATGGTAGGTCAGCGCTCCCCGGACGGCTTTATATACGATTTTCACCTTCAGCTGTGGCTGGACAGGGGATATATTTATTCCTCCAACTGGCGCGATAACGACGGGCCGTTCCTGCACAAAATAAACGGCAAAACCGTGCCTATTGTGGAACTGCCCAAAGACGGCATAGTGGATGACACCAGCTACGATATGTACACCATTCAGGCTCCGGAACACCACTACCTGCGCAGCGGGCGCGAAATGACCGGCATTTGGATGGAAGAATTTGACGGGCTTGCCGACGAAGGACGCATGATGAATTTTGTAATGCACCCGCAGTTTATTGGCCGCCCCGGCTATGTGCGTGCCCTGCGCGATTTTATACGCTACGCCAAAGACAACGGCGCCTGGATTTGCACCGACGAACAGGCCGCACGCTGGGTGCTGGCACAGAACGGCTTTACCGAATTTGCCTGATTTGGGCGCTTGCGCCTGCAATAAATAAAAAGATGAGAGGGGTTTAAAAAATGTTCAGCAAAAAACTTACCAAAAAATTATTAGCTTTAGGTGCGGCAGCAATGCTTGCACTGGCAGCAGCCGGCTGCGGCGGCAGCGATAAGGCCGACGCTCCGAAAGAAGCGGCAAACGGCAAACTTACCATTGCCATTAACGCCACCTTCCCGCCGTTTGAAAGCGTTAAGGAAGGCACACACGATTATGTCGGCGTCGATATTGATATTGCCCGTTATATCGGACAGAAGCTCGGCAAAGAAGTTACCTTCACCGACATGAAGTTCGCTTCCCTTGTACCCACCCTGCAAAGCGGCCGCGCCGATATGATTGTATCGGCCATCAGCCCCACGGACGAGCGCAAAGAAGTGCTTGACTTTACCGAACCTTACTACTACCCGATGAAAGCCATTATCTGCCAGAAAGGCGCAGGCTACGACAGCTTTGAAAAACTTAAAGGCCAGAAAGCAGGCGCTTCCATGGGCACCACCTATGTACAGGAACTGAAAGACGCAGGCGGCATTGAAGTTGTGGAACTTGACAACACACCGCTGGTTGTGCAGGATATTTTAAACGGACGCCTTGCCGCAGGTTTGTTTGACGCAGCACAGGCCGCCGTATTCATCAGCCAGAACGATAAACTGGAAATGCACACCTTAAACCTGCCGATTGTTTACGCCGATACTTTTGCCATTGCGCTGCCGAAAGGCTCTAAAGATGTTGCCACGGTGGACGGCATTTTAAAAGAAATGCAGAAAAACGGCGAAATGCACAAAATTCTGGTTAAGCACCTTGGCGAAACGGCTACCAAACAGTATGAAGAAGCCATTGCCAAACTCGACATTGCAAAATAAAACCAACCCGGCAGTGCGCTGTACTGCCGGGCTTTAACTTAAAGGAGCAACATTATGCTTGATTTTTCCGTACTCGACCCATACCTGCCGCTTTTAGCCTCAGCCGTATGGATTACCATTAAATTTACGTTCTTTTCCACCCTTATCGGCTTTTTGGGGGGCTTTATTTTAGCGCTTATCACGCTTTCGCACAACAAGGTATTTTCCTTCCTTGCCAAAGCGTACATCTCCGTTTTCCGCGGCACGCCGCTTCTGGTTCAGCTTATGCTTATCTACTTTGCCACGCCGCAGCTTACGGGCTACACCATCAGCGCGCTGGAAGCAGGCGTGCTTTCCTTCGGGCTGAACTCCGCCGCCTATATCTCCGAAGCGC
>ERZ894203.750-NODE-750-length-22691-cov-13.754241_pt1 | contig 22691 bp, 19 predicted proteins | sample MGYA00380286_ERZ894203 | MGnify/ENA primary metagenome ERZ894203 (study PRJEB32331, sample SAMN06328484) | human gut metagenome | biome: human gut microbiome; feature: stool | host: Homo sapiens | collected 2014-02-06 ... | reverse complement strand
GGACTCAATTCCACCACCCTGTCGGGCAGTGGAATTTAAAATTTCATTTTAGGAAATTAAAAACTTAAAAAACATTGCTTGCAAACACCTAAAATATATAGTACAATAAACCCCTAAAACCTATGTGAATTTTTCTAAACAGTTTTGTTTATTTTTCGTCACATCATCTGCCGATGGTGTGATTTTTTGTTGCAAAGGAAAGGACGCTTGCGAAGAAAGGAGTTCCCCATGGAACAAACATTTATGAAAGAAAAGAAAATATTACCATTAGTATTGTCGATGTCGCTGCCAATGATGTTGTCCATGCTTGTAAATTCTCTATACAACATTGTTGACAGTTATTTCGTGGCACAGATTAGTGAGCAGGCGATGACGGCATTATCTTTAGTATATCCACTCCAATTACTGGAAACGGCAATAGCGGTTGGATTTGGGATAGGAATGAATGCGGCTGCTGCGTATTATCTGGGGGCGAAGGAACAACAGAGGGCAGATGATATTGTGACATCAGGGCTTATCCTCAGCCTTTTGCATGGCGTGATTTTGATGGCTGCGGCGCTTTTTTTTGCACCGGCATTTGTTTCGCTGTTTACAGAAAATGAAAAGATTCTTGCGGATGGTGTGAAATATTCAAATCTTGTATTTATTTTTGCAGTTCCAAATGTTATTGCGATAACGTTTGAGAAAATTTTTCAGGCAGAGGGACGGATGAAGGTTTCGATGTTTAGTATGCTGTGTGGGTGTGTTGCCAATATCATACTTGACCCGCTGTTGATTTTTGGTATTGGAATATTCCCGAAAATGGGGATTGAGGGAGCTGCAATTGCAACCGGTATTGGACAAGTAATACCACTTATTGTGTACTTGTTTATTTTTATCAAGCACCCGGTATCACTGCATTTTCACTGGCATGAAAAAGTCTTCCAAAAACGGTTGATGGGGCAGATGTATGGAGTAGGAATTCCGGCGACATTAAACCTTGCCCTTCCTTCCTTTATGATTACGGCACTTAATGGAATTCTTGCTGTGTATTCCGCATCGTATGTGCTGGTTAAACTGCAGACATTTATTTATCTCTCGGCAAATGGTATTGTGCAGGGAATCCGACCAATTATCAGTTATAATTACGGCGCGGGAGAGAGAGGGCGTGTCAAAAGAATTTTTATTACTGCATTAATTATGATTGCTTCCATTATGTTTGTTGGTATGTTGATATGTTTGGGATTTGCAGGAAATCTGATAGGACTGTTTACAAAAAATTCGCTTACGATTTTGGATGGCGCACAGGCGGTACGCATTATCTGTATGGGCTTTGTGATATCGGCAGTTTCGGTTACGATAAGTGGTATGTTAGAGGCATTGGGGAGAGGTGTGGAATCTTTGATTCTTTCGCTGCTTCGTTATGTTGTCGTAATTATACCGGCGGCATTTGTGCTTGGAAAACTATTTGGCGGTGCAGCAGTCTGGCACTGCTTTTGGATTGCGGAGACGATTGCATCGCTTACAGCGGTTTTCTTAATTTACAGGCGAAGCCCTTTTACTCAAACATGTAGGTAAAATAAGATTCCTTAAATGCGAGGAACCGGTTGCGTGAGATCGGCAGTGTGGTACCATCTGTCATAGTCACGCTATTTTTGGTAAACTGATTTACGAAATTTAAGTTAATAATGTAACTGCGGTGACAGCGAAAAAATCCCTGTTCCAAAGTAAAAATTTCTTCGCACCGGGAAAATAGTTCGCGGATTTCGATACTTGTACCATTATGAGGAAAAACGAGAACGGATTTGTTTTGAGCTTCTAAATAGTTTGTATCTTCCAGTGTGATTTTGCAAAATCCGTCCGAAGTGCGGGCAACAAAGATTTCTTTCTGATTCTTTATCAGCGCTATAAAATCATCCATAATAGACCAAAGCTGATTGGGAGAAACCGGCTTTAGCAGATATTGAAGTGCCTTGACCTCATAAGAGTCAAAGCATCTCCATTTTCATAGCAGTGGACAGAAAGTGAAATCGACCGGTGAATTGCCCATTGCTGTAAAAGAGATTTTGTTACTTCGCTTACTGCCACCTCATCATCACAAATTGCTATCTTCATATGCACCTCGAAAGAATGATTTTTAATACAAAACAATGTTCCTCAACAGAAAAATGACATTGTCCATTTAACTGTTGTACATAGTATACAATACTTTTGGTTCCAATACCATGACCTTTTTTATCCGAAATGGGAATCCCGTCAATAAATTTTGGCATTGTTTCAATAGGATTTTTTATTTCCAACAGCAAAAGATTTTCCTTTTGCATGATATGTAAGGAGACCCATTTTTCGCCTGATGTATGTTCCAGAGCATGCAGTGCATTTTCCAGTGCATTTGATAAAATCGTACAGAGGGAGAGGTCCGGACACGGCAGGTCCTTTTGCACACAAATTTCTGGCAGGAAATTGATGTTTCGCTCAAGAAAACGTGTTTTATAAATGGAAATTACCGAGTTTAAAGTCTCATTTTTGCAGTATCTTGTGACAATTGTGTCATCATAAGCGGTGCCGATTTCCTGAATATAGGAAATGGCTTTTTCCGGATGATTCTGGTTTAGCATAGAGAGAATGAGATTTAGGTGGTGGCGCATATCGTGCCGCAAAATAGCAAGCGTCTGTTCGCTGTTACGGACCTGCTCAATTTCTTTTTGAAGCGATATTAGCTGCATTTCCATTCGGTCGCTGTACTGGCGGATTTCCGATTTCTTCTCGGATTCCTTAAAGTATACAAGCAGAAAAATGAGATAGCCGATACTAAAAGCAAATCCCATAAATTCAACAACGACTTTATTTCCGGAGTACAAAAGATTGGAAAATTTCGTTGAGGCATAATCAAAAATATAATAAATAAATGGAAGAAAGCCGATGATAACAAGCTCCTTATTTTCCTTTGAAAAAATAGTTTGTGTTGTCCGGCGGACAAATTTGAACAGGAAAAAGAATGTGATAAATGTCATAGCAATTCGTGTGCTATAGTACCAGACCGGATTCTTAGTAAGCGTAAGTGCAGAAAGTCCGATCCAGTTGCTGAACTGACAGCACAGATAGGCAGAAAAAACGGAAATACAACAGGATAAAAGTGAATAACGGTAACACAAAAACAAAAATAAAATGAGTGGAAGGTGTACCAAAACAGGGTAAAGCTGATTGGCAAACGCCGTGCCTGTAAAGAGGTTGATGCCCCAGTAAAAAAAAACATCCACCAATGCAAACAAAAGCAGTTTTCCGAAATTTTTCATGATTGGCTTTACACCAAGAAAAAACGCAGAAATGAAAATTCCGAAAAGCAGTGTTGTTAAATTGTGTATGCCGGTAAGTAGTTGTAAAATCATCTGTGGTATTCCTTTCGCTGCCGATTATCTGCCCCTATTATACGACGTTAACTTTCACATGGCAATCCCGATTTGCTATTCACGCTGTATAATTACCATTCGCGCAAATCGCCGGATAGCGAAAAATTATATGATAAAATAGAGAGCGAGAAAGGAGTGAGTGCGATGGAGAAAAACAGAAAATATATCGCAAAAATTTTTTACAGTCTGTTTGGCGTGGTATTTGTTTTCGCAGGCGTGCTTTTATTTGGTACTTCGGCAAAAGCGGCCGGAGATGTCACGCGTTATCGAACCGCATATCTGCAAAACTGCTGTCCGGGCATTCAGGTCGTTGCCCATGCGTATTTAGTAGGAAACGATAATGTGGCAAACTACTGGAAAACCATTGCCGTCGATAAGGTGCCTGTAAACACGAAAATTCAGGGAAAGACGATTGACCCGCAATATTTTCCGCAGGATAATATTGAGAATCTGAAACAGTTGTATTCATCCGTTCAGGGGTATCAGAATTTCACGTGGATTTCCGGTGCATATCTGGAAAATGAAGGCAGCAAGCTTCAAGTTGTCGCCTATGATAAAAATTACATTATTTACTGGAGCAATGGCTACCGCAGTTTCACGGAAAGTCCGGTTATGTGTAAACAGTATCTGCTTATGGCATCACATCCGCCGGGCTTTTACAGGCTGCCAAGGAGTGTGGTATGGCTGGATTGTGGACGAACAGAAAATGTAGTTCCGACAGGGGAGACGATTAAGAAAGAGGGAACCGGAAGAGTTACTTCGTCATTTATTGGAATCAGTCCGATTCCGGGAACAGCAGATTCCGGTGACGTTTACAAAGTAAAGGTAAATACCGAGTTAAATGTTGTTTCTACGGTGAAACTTCCATCCCGCACATCGGACACAACGGATACATATTACAAAATTTCTTTTAACGGAAAGAATGACGTAAATTATATGACGAGAAATCGTCCGGGATATTACTATGTAAAGAGTAAGTATATCAATCTTTACCGGGCAGACATGAAAACGCCGAGTAATCTGGTGGACTATCAAGTGAATTATCCGGTTACTAATGCGAATCAGAAAAGGGATATTAATGTGCAGGCAGCAGCTAATTCATCCAGTGAAGTTTTGGGATATCTGCAAAATGAGGCACAGGTTCAGGTGTATGAAAAAGAGAGTAACGCTAACTGGGCAGCCATTTATTTTAACAGTCAGAAAGCTTATGTGCCTGCAAAATACTTGAAAAAAGTGGTAAAACCGGTAGTTCAGAAGCCGAAAAATGTGCCAAAGAATTTCCGTATTAAAACCATCAAAAACAATCAGTACGTTTTGAAGTGGGATAAACCGTCCGGCTGTAAGGATTATCAGATTATATACTGTAAAAATTCCTTTGGCAGTCTGACTTCAAAGAAAAATGTTCTTTATAGAAATAATCATTATAAGAAGAACACGATAACAGTGAAAAAGTCCTATTTGAAAAAACGTACCTGCATTTACATTGCACTGGCGGCAAATTATGAAAATGGAACTTCACAAAAAATCTGGCTGGATGTGTATGTGCCGGGAAAACCGAGAGCATTAAAGAAAAAGCATTTGCAAATTTCTTCAAAAAAAATTAAAATAAAGCAGTACCCGGATTATGTAATGAAAATCCAGTACTCAACCAAGAAATCATTTAAAAAGGCGAAGACGGTCTCAAACAAGGGGAGGCTGGTACGTGCGATTAAGAAATTGAAACGAAATACAACGTACTATATCCGCTATTGCTCGAATACGGTAGTTGATACGGATGCCGGACAGAAAAGTGTGTATGGACAATGGTCTAAGACTTTAAAAGTGAGAACAAAAGGGTAATGAAACAGAGGAGATTTAATATATTATGAAGACAAGAGAAGAAGCACTAACCTATGGGTTATCCTTCCCGGACACATATCAGGACGCACCATTTCGAGATGCCAATTGGCAGCTTGTAAGAGTGAAAAAAAGTAAAAAAGTTTTTTTGTGGACTTATGAAAGGGAAGGACTTCTCTGTCTGAATGTAAAGGTAACGCCGGAGAGCAGAGATTTCTGGCGTGGTATTTATGATTCCGTAGTGCCGGGGTGGCATCAGAACAAGGAACACTGGAATACGATTGTTTTGGATGGAACCATCCCGGATGCGGATGTTCGAAAAATGATTTATGAGAGTTATGAACTTGTCACGGATAATCCGACAAAACGGATTTATGAAGCAGTGAAAAAGATTCCGAAAGGGCATGTGGCAACTTACGGACAGGTTGCTGCCATGGCAGGAAATGAAAAAATGGCGCGTGCGGTTGGAAATGCGCTTCATAAAAATCCGGACCCGGATAATATCCCTTGTTTCCGTGTGGTGAACAGTAAGGGAGAACTTTCAGGGGCTTTTGCTTTTGGCGGTGCCAATGTGCAGGCAGAACGGCTGATGGCAGACGGTGTTGAAGTGGCAGATGGAAAAGTAGATTTGACCCGTTATGGAATCAAGTAAAATTCCGATATATAAAACAGAGTCATGGATGATAATATGAGATAAAAGGATTTATCGATGACAAAGTGAGGAATTTACATGAAAACAACTGGGGGAAGTTTCCAAATGACGAGCGGGAGCGTACAGGGCGTACAGGAGAGAGAACAGGATATATGGAAAAAAGTGTGCGAACAATTGACGGACATAACTTCTGGTATGTCAGAGGAAGAAAAACAAGACTATGAGAAAAAGATTCGGGCAAAATTGCAACGAGGTGCGAACTTATCTGTAGAGGAGTTAAATTATCTGAGAATTCACAATCCCGAATTATATCGAAGTGCAATGCGTGTAAAAATAGCAAAACAACAACTGAAAGAGCAGTTAAGACACTGTAAATCGAAGCAGGAAGCAAATACTCTCATTGTCCAGACAATTTCCAGAATCAGTGACAAAGACCCTGACAAAACATATCTGACAGCGGGATTGCGGAAAGTTGCAGAAGAATTCAAGAAAAGCTTCCGGTACGCCAGACTGCCGGAAACCAACGACCAGAAAAAAGGTAAAAAAGCACGTGGTAAGAAAAAACAGGATAAGAATTCATCCGATATATTTGATTCCTTATTACAAATGCTGACACCGGAGCCTCTGTTGAGCGAAAGCCTTCAAAACTTTATAGGGGTACAAAATTAACTCCCTTTCACCTTGCCTCGTCCCCAGTTTTAGTGGTATAATCTGCTTATAAAAATAATTGATAAAAAATATCAAAAGGGGGCTTTTATAATGGAAAAACAGATATTTACAAACGAGGTTATTTTATCTTGGCTTCAATATTATGCAAAGAATACAACAATTGATTTGGAACATGTGAAAATTATTGATATTACAAAGAAAAACAAGAATGTAATTCCTACAGTTGAATCCCACAAAACGACAATGGTATTTACCAATGCAGGAATTGACGATATTTTTTACCGCTTGTGGAATGCCGGGCTTGGTGAGTGTGAGGTTTGGTACAATGACGGTTCAGAACCGGACGGACCGATTTTGAACAGTCAGGTAAAGGATATGATTAACCGTGGAATCAATGCTTCTGCCGGAATGCTGATTGTCAATCCAAATGCGAGAAACACGGCAAAAATCGGCATTGGCAATGAATTTTTCAAAAAGGGCTCTATTCAGTATGTGGGAAGTGAGATTCGTGCTGTTATTTTAAATAAAATGATGGTGGATACGCAGGACGATGTCTGTGTTATCGGAGGAGAGAGTATTGCCATTGAGACCGCTCTTTTGGCTCCGGAAGGAACGGTTATTGCTGTTGAATATAGTGCTACAGACCGTGATACAATGGAGGAAAATGTAGACCATTTTGGGTTGCAGAATGTAAAAATTATTGACCACGTGGATGAAGAAACAATGCGTGACTGTCCGGTTCCTTCGACGGTATTCATGGTAGCCAGCGCAAGTATGAATCAGGAACTTGAGTATTTTGTTAAGAAGAATCCAAATGTTCATGTTGTCATTTATACGTTGGATTTTCAGGTGGCAGCAGGAGCTGGTGAGATGCTTTCGAAATTGGGAATTCAGGATGTGGAGACAATTCAGATTGCGGTTTCCAGATTGTCTGCAAATCATTCCTTTAAACAGCAGCCGGCTCCTTGGATAATTACGGGTAGAGGAGAATAAGTTCTATGATATTACAAGAAGGAAAAAAGAAAAACAGCTACATTATTGAGGGGCTTTTCCTTCCGCTTCAAACGGAGAAAAGATTGGAAGCACTTGGCATGACGAAGGGAACTCCGGTGGAAGTTTTAAACCGGAAGCGAAGTGGAACGATGATTGTGCGTGTGCGAGGAACGCGTTTTGCATTAGGCAGGGGGATAACCGAGAAAATTGAAGTCGCGGAGGATAAAAAACAATGAGTGAAAATTTGGTGGTTGGTTTTATTGGCAATCCAAATTGTGGAAAAACAACGTTGTTTAACGCTTTTACCGGTGCCAATTTAAAGGTGGCAAACTGGCCTGGTGTAACGGTTGAGAAAGTAGAGGGTGCGCTAAAATACCATAATAATACATATCGGCTTGTAGATTTGCCGGGAACATACAGTCTTACTTCTTATACGATGGAGGAACAAGTGAGCAGACAGTATATTCTAAGTGATGAGGTTGACGTTATTGTGGATGTGGCAGATGCATCTTCACTGGAACGAAATTTGTATTTGACGCTGCAGCTTTTAGAGCTTGGAAAGCCGGTTGTGTTAGCGTTAAATATGATGGATATTGTGGAAAAGCGTGGAATGGAAATTGATTTGCATCGTCTGCCGGAGATGCTTGGAATTCCGGTTATTCCTGTGTCTGCCAGAAAACGTACCGGACTTGAAATTCTGATGCATGCTGTGTCGCATCACAAGGATGCGGTTATGCCGGATAAACTCGTTCATCATCATACAATGCCATCACATCACAAACATGACCATCATGCCGATCATGCCATGGTATATAGTGATGAAATTGAAGATAAGATTGATAGTATTTCGGATGCTTTGCAGAAACGGTATCCCGAAATAATTCATGTACGATGGTGTGCAATTAAACTCTTAGAAGGAGATAAAGAAATTTCTGAAAAATATCCGGTTGATTTGCCACAAGTGCTTGACCGCAGTTATGAATCAGAAATTATTAACCAGAAATATGAATTCATTGAAGAAATTGTTCAGGAAGTGTTGGTAAACAAAGAGGAGAAGGCGCAGTCAACGGATAAAGCTGACCGTATTTTGACTCATCCGATTTTCGGAATTCCGATTTTTTTAGGGATTATGGCACTTGTATTTCTGCTGACCTTTACGGTGGGAGATTTTATATCCGGGTACTTTGAATTGGCAGTAGAATGGTTAAGTGGATTTATTTCAAACGCATTGGCAGCATGGCAGGTTAATCCGGCGGTTACATCGCTTTTGGTAGATGGAATTATAGCTGGTGTAGGTGGTATATTGACATTTTTGCCTAATATTTTTATTTTGTTTTTGGCACTTGCTTTTTTGGAAGATAGCGGATACATGGCAAGAGTGGCTTATGTTATGGACGGCATTATGGGGCGGATTGGGTTATCCGGCCGTGCCTTTATTCCGATGATTCTCGGATTTGGGTGTTCGGTGCCGGCAGTCATGGCGTCAAGGGCATTAGAAGATAACAAGGATCGTATGAAAACAATGTTAGTCACGCCTTTTATGTCATGCAGCGCAAGGCTTCCAATTTACATTTTGTTTTCGCAGATGTTTTTTGGGAAACATGCAATGATAGCAGCTTACTCAATGTATGTCATTGGGTTAGTTGTTGCTGTTTTTGTTGCTTTTATTCTTCATATTGTAGATAAAAAAGAAGCAAATGGAATGCTTATTATTGAATTGCCGGAGTATAAAGCACCAAGTGCCCGTACGATTTGGATTTATGTTTGGGAGAAAGTAAAAGATTATTTGACGAAGGCCGGAACCGTAATTTTCCTTGCTTCTATTGCTATGTGGCTTCTTTTAAATTTTGGAATACATGGTTACACAAATGAGATGTCGGAAAGTTTTGGAGCAGCAATCGGACATTTTATCGTGCCTGTGTTAAAACCGATTGGTCTTGGTTACTGGCAGATAGCCGTGGCCTTGATTGCCGGAATATCGGCAAAGGAAGTTGTCGTATCAAGTTGTGCTGTTTTGTTTGGAATAGCAAATGTAAATTCGGCAGCCGGTATGGGAGCGCTGCATCAGGCACTTGGTGCGGCCGGATTTGGTATGGTAAATGCCTATTGTCTTATGATTTTTTGCCTGCTGTATATCCCTTGTTTTGCTACGCTGGCAACGATTCGTAAGGAAAGCGGAAGTACTAAATTTATGTTTTTAGCAGCTGGATTTCAGCTGGTTATGGCATGGCTTGCATCATTTGTGGTATTTCAGGTTTTTTAGTACATTTTTAGATAAAGTTTCCTTTACACTTGGTAGTAAACGTCGTATAATTTGAGTGTAAAATATAGCGTTTTTCTTATAAGGAAAATTTATATGCTATCAAGGAGGATTTATATGCAGAAGAAGCAGGCAAAAGTTTTTGCAGGATTGTTAAGTATGTCCTTAGCTGTTTCCCTTATGACACCGTTGCAAGGTGTTTCCGGTCAAGCAGCAAGAAGAAAAATTGCACTGTCCCAAAAGAGTGTTACGATGACAGTGGGACAGAAGAAGACAATTCGTATCAAAAACGCAAAAGGAAAGCGTATCAAATGGAGTATTAAGAAAAAAAGCATTGCAAGTTACAAAAAGAGCGGTAAGTATGCTGTAAAACTGACCGCAAAGAAAAAGGGAACAACGACCCTTACCTGCAAGGTGAAAAATGGCAAGTGGAAGAGTTACAGGTGTAAAGTTAAAGTCAAAAAGGCTACGCTTGTCCGTACGCCGGTGGCAACAAATGGTGTCGTAACACCGACAGCAACACCAACTGTAAAACCGACGGCAACACCAACTGTAAAACCGACGGCGACACCAACTGTAAAACCGACGGCAACACCAACTGTAAAGCCGACGGCGACACCAACTGTAAAACCGACGGCAACACCAACTGTAAAACCGACAGCGACACCAACTGTAAAACCGACGGCAACACCAACTGTAAAACCGACGGCAACACCAACTGTAAAACCGACAGCAACACCAACTGTAACACCGACAGCAACACCAACGGCAACACCGGCAGGTGAATTTGTAGAAAAAACGTATTTGTCTACTGGTTTTGAAGACGGAACGGATGGATTTACCGGACGTGGAGCAGCAAAAGTAGCAGTGGTTTCCGGCGGAAGAAGTGGAAATTGTCTTTCTGTAACCGGACGTACGAGCACATGGAACGGAGCTGAATTGAATGTAACGGATTCGATTGTGAAGGGTGCAACGTATTCGATTTCGGTATGGGTAAAACAGACTTCAGATTCTGACAAGACGATGAAATTGTCCGGAAACTTAGCTGTGTCTGGTCAACAGGATAGTTATCCGGCAATTAAAGACAATACAACAGTACCAAGTGGTTCGTGGGTAGAGTTAAAAGGCATTTACACGGTGCCGGCTTCCTTTACTAAACTGACCTTTTATGTGGAAGGACCGTCTGATACCTTTGATTTCCTTGTGGATGATGTCACGATTAAACAGATTTCTGCAGGCAAAGAGCCTTATAATCCGGAAAGTCTCACCAGTATTAAAGCTACCTACAATGGCATCTTTGAGCGCATGGGCAATGTGTTGAGCTATAATACATCATGGAACGATGGTTATCAGATGCAAAGTGACGAGACAATGAAATTCGTGAAACATCACTACAATAGTTACACACTGGAAAATGAATTGAAACCGGCGCAGATTTTGTCTGACTGGAGTGGTACGATTTCTGTGAGCGAAGCGAAAAAACTTGGTTATGTGATTCCGGATGGTTACACCGAATCGACGGTTGGCAAGTTGAATTTTGACAGTGTGGACAAAATTCTTGAGATTGCCAATCAGTATGGACTTCAGATGCGTGGACATGTGATGCAGTGGCATCAGCAGACATCAACGCGTTTCTTCAAGGAAGGATATAGCAGCAATGGCGCTAATGTCTCGAAAGAAGTGATGGACAAACGACTTGAATTTTATATCCGTTCTGTAATGAAACATGTCATGGATAAGGAAAAGAGTTTGACCGGTAAGGCAGGGTCCCTTGTTTATTGCTGGGACATTACGAATGAGTATACACACCGTACCAATGATCCGGCAGCTACAAGCTGGATGGACGTTTATGGTAACATGGGTCTGAAACCGACTTATGTGAAAAAAGCTTATGAAATTGCTTATGATGAGTTAAAACAATATGGATTGCAAGAGGATGTTACGTTATTTTACAACGATTATAATGAGTATGATGTTGCAGATGAAATTGTAGAACTCATCAATTACATTAATGAAGGAGAAGAAGCAAAAATCTGTGGTGGAATCGGTATGCAGAGCCATATTACCGTGAATTATCCGTCTCTTGAAAAATATGGAACAGCAGTGGATAAGTTTTTGGCAACCGGACTTCAGGTTCAGGTTACAGAATTGGATATCGGAATCGAAGATGGACAGACAGAAGAGGATCTGGCAAATCATTATTCCGATATTATGAAACTGCTTATTTCCAAGCAGGAAAATCGTGATAAATCCGTAAATGCCCGCGGTATTACCGGCGTTACGGTGTGGGGACTTTATGATACCATATCATGGAGAAAACCTACGTCATGTCTTTTGTTTGGCAGTGGATTGGATGATCCGAAAGCAGCATTTTATTCATTTATTGATGCGGCGTCTAAGTAGATTACAAACAGTTGTGACATTTTTCCAACCGTTTCTACAGTGATGATAGAAAGTGCGTAGTGATTATGTTAAAATGAAACAAATTTTGATTTGTGAAAGGAGATTTTATACATATGAAATATTCAATTGAAGGAGCACCATTGCCGGTTGTTATTTGCGATTTGGAGCCAGGCGAGTCTATGATTACCGAAAAAGGAGCTATGTCGTGGATGACACCAAATATGAAAATGGAGACATCCGGCGGCGGAATGGGAAAAATGATTGGACGTATGTTTAGCGGCGAAAATATGTTTCAGAACCGTTATACAGCAGAAGGCGGACCTGGACAGATTGCATACGCTTCCAGTTTTCCGGGTTCGATTTTGGCATTTGAAATTGGAAATGGAAATGAGATAATTGCACAGAAGAGCGCATTTCTTGCTTCTACGGATGGAGTGACATTATCGGTTGCGTTCCAGAAAAAATTAGGTGGCGGTCTGTTTGGTGGCGAAGGTTTTATTATGCAGAGACTTTCCGGCAACGGTACGGCTTTTGTAGAAATTGATGGCTATGTAAAGGAATATGAGCTGGCAGCAGGGCAGCAGATGATTATTGATACCGGCTACTTAGCTGCGATGGATGCAACCTGTACGATGGATATTACAACCGTTAAGGGACTGAAAAATAAAGTGCTTGGTGGAGAAGGATTCTTTAACACCGTAGTGACCGGTCCCGGTAAGATTTATCTGCAGTCGATGCCGATTAACCAGATGGCAGGTGTTCTGCAACCATTTTTATCAACAAACAAATAATCTTTTACAAAGGGTGAATCTCTTGCTATAATAGACATGAAAATGTGTTAAAGGAGATGATTCCAATGGTAAAAACCGTGTTAAAAATTGACGGTATGATGTGTGGCATGTGTGAATCGCATATGAATGATTTGATTCGTAACCATTGTAAGGTGAAGAAAGTTTCTTCCTCTGCAAAAAAAGGAGAAACTGTTGTAATCAGCGAGGAATCGTTAGATATTCCTATGCTGGAAAAGGAAATTAAAGAAATTGGTTATGAATTAGTTTCCCATACAAGTGAGCCTTATGAGAAAAAAGGATTGTTCCGTCGATAAGAATTACTCGATTTTGTCTCCGATTACGGTATGCAGTGTGTGTTCCGTAATCGGATTTTTTTTACGGGAAAAATCACGGTAATCCGATGGGGAAAATCCAGTCTGTCTCTTAAAAAGTTTGGAAAAAGTAAAAGCATCATTGTATCCGACACAGTAGGCAATATGATGGATAGACATAGAGCTTTCTTCCAACAATTGTTTTGCCTGATTAATGCGGTACTGCGCAAGATATTCCTGTGGAGTATAACCGGTGGTGTGCTTAAATAACCGTGTCAGATAGGAGCGGTTTAATCCGCAATAATCCGCAATGTCCTGAATGCGGATTGGGTCTGAATATTTTTGTCTGATAAAACAGATGGTGTTTTGAATATAAGTCAGCGCATCTGTTTTCTTTTTCTTCATCTTTTTATCTAGATTTGCTGCTTGAACCATATGTTGGAATAATTGATATACATTGCCAATGCAGGCGTATTCATCCTCGTGATTTGTAAGAATATTCCGCAGACAACGTTCTGTTTTTGGGGAATATTCACGCAGGGAGAGAACGGGATTTGTTTCTGATAAACCGCAGCGATTTAGCATTTCCTTGATTTTGAAGCCATCAAACTGAATCCAGATATAGTTCCATGGATTGTTTTCGTCGGCTTCGTAATAGGATGGTGTATGAGCCGGTATAACAAAGATATCATGTTCTTTTACGGCAAATTCTTTGTCCTGGATACGGAGAAGACCTTCACCGCTTACGACATAATGCAGAATATATAATTTGCGGATAATTGGACCATATCCGTAAGATGGGTCACATTTTTGACATCCGACCTCATATAGATTGACATCATCGTAGGATGAATAATTTACCAGATATACTTCGTCAAATGTTTTTGCAGCCATGAATAGTCCCCCTTTTGCTTGATTTTACCATGTTACTCCTTCTTGTGTCAAAGAAAATTGGTAACATTTTTCCAAAACAAGGTCACAAAATGACATGGCGATAACGGGGGTATTGTTGTACACTTATTAAATCAGGAAGTAAATAAGGGGGACCGAGAAATGCAGTTTAAAGAGTGTTATCAAAATCCGTTTATTGAGGAGCGTGCCGATCCATACATTACATTGGGACCGGATGGATTTTATTATTTCACCGCTTCTTATCCAATGAAAAGTGCAGACGACAAGGATGGATATGACCGTGTGATTTTGCGGCGGGCAAAAGATATTTCAGAACTTGCATCGGCAGAAGAAATTACTATTTGGAAAGTGGCAGATACAACATTAACACATCGTTTTATCTGGGCGCCGGAACTGCATTATATCGCAGGACGCTGGTATGTGTTTTATGCCGGAAGTGAGGACAAGGAAAATAACTGGGCATTTGACTGTCACGTTCTTGTCTGCGACAGCGATGATCCATATACCGGAACTTGGAGTGAAAAGGGAAAATTCCAAAAACGGGAAGACGATGATTTTTCTTTCACCGGTTTTTCCTTGGATATGACATATTTTGAAAATGGTGAACGCTCTTATGTGATTTGGGCGCAGCATAGTCCGGAGAAAATTTCATGCCTGTATTTGGGAGAGGTTAATCGCGAGGAGCCATGGAAACTAATTTCACTGCCGATGCTTTTAACGGAGCCGGAGTATGATTGGGAAAAAGTCCGCTATGCCGTAAATGAGGGACCTGCGGTTGTCAAACATGATGGCAGAATAATGGTTTTCTTTTCAGCGTCCGGTACTGGTCCGGAGTATTGTGTAGGAGTAATTTCTGCCAAAGAGGGAAGTGATTTGCTAAAGCGGGATTCATGGACTAAGCAGAATACACCGGTGCTTACATCCGAAGATTTACATGAGGAATTTGGACCCGGACACAATTCATTTACAAAAGATAAGGATGGAAATGATATTTTCGTATATCATGCCAGAAGTCTGGAATGTTTTGAGGGAAGATGCGGATATTCGGAAAATGACCCTCTGCATGACCCATGCCGGCATGCAAGAGTGAGAAAAATAGTGTGGGAATAAAAAAATGAAGTTCATTCGTATCGAGACAAGATAATGTTTCGCATTATAGTCTCTCACGAATTGAACTTCATTTTTGTTTGATATTATGGGGTGAGGTTTTCTCTTATTAAAATCCTGCACCCATTTTCCCATCCAAATCGTGTATTATATAGAAAGTAATTATTTTCTACCATGCATGCAAAAGAAATTGTAGTAAAGGAGTATCAGGCAATGATAAATAAATATGCCGGGATGGAGTATGAGGACGTCGTGCGGCAGTATGCAGATGACATAACGAGACTATGTGTTGTCTGGACGCAGAATGAGGAGGCAGCAAAGGACTGCTTTCAAAATACGTTTCTGAAACTCTACCAGACCGAACAAACCTTTCGAGAGGAAGAACATATAAAAGCGTGGCTATATACAGTTGCGCGAAATGAATGCAGAGATTACCACAGGCAGTTCTGGAATCGAAAAGTGGATATTGGATATGTGCCACAGGAGAACCAAAAGGCTGGCTCTTTGCAAATAGAAGATGAAGAAACAGAGCAGCTTGTTGTGGCTCTGCGAAAATTACCTTTTCGATACCGTGAAGTAATTGTGCTTTATTATTATGAAGAATATGGCACGGGTGAAATTGCAAAAATGCTGCATACAAGTGTGAATACGGTGAAATCAAGACTTCGCAGAGGCAGAGAAAAACTCGCTGCTATCATGAAAAATTAACAGGGATTAAACAGGAGGCATAATGATGGATATTAAAAAAATAGATAAGATTAAAGCCCCGGAAGACTGGGTGGAAGAGGCACTGAATCCGGAAAAGATACAGGGTATTTCCCATAGGAGAAATTCAATGAAAAAACTTCGGACAGCGGCTGCGGCGGTAGTGATTTTCCTTTTGTGCGGAACTTTTGTAACTGTGGCGGCAACGAAATCCAATGTGTTTCAATCGCTTTTGGAAAATATGTTTGGCAAGGAAAATGTCACCGAGGTGGAGTTAAATCCAGAACCAACGAAACAGGTGGCAGACGTTAAGGCGGAAAAAGATGGCACGATACAATTACAGGAAAACATGATGGTGGTCGGAGAGAAAGAAAGTTTTATCAGTGAATATCATTTTGAGGGAGATGAGGAAAAAGTAGACCATGTGTACACAGTGATTTCCGACGGATTAAAGAAAATGACACCGGTTGCTTTTGAAAGTGTACTTGACGGGGAAAAATGCGGTTTTCAATATGTGGCAAGCGGCAACGAAATTTATGCCTTTAATTACACGGGAGGAATTACCGAGATTTTCTCTTATTATAAAAACGGCATAATTTACGGTGTAAGAGAAGAAAAAAATGCGACAAAAGGTTATTTGGTGGAAATCAATCTGGCAGAGAAAACGCTGAAAAAAATATCCGGCGGTAACATGATATGCAATTTTGTTATGTCACCGGAAGGTAGTAAAATTTTGTGCAATCACAGGGGAGACGGCTACTGGTCAGTCTTTGATATTGCTTCGCAGACGGAGAAAAAAATAAGTCAGAAACTCGTGAATGGATATGCCAGAACAACAGAAATTGAGTTTTTGGATGAAAACCGAATTTTAACCTACGGTGAGTCAATTTTTAAAAACAGTACAGAAGAGGATTCTACATGCGTAGTAAATTTACAGACCATGAGAATTGAGAAGAAATATTCAGGTGTCGGCCTTGTTAATATGAAATGGTCTTACCGTTACCACCATAAAAAGAAATCACTGGAATTTTATGAAATTACCGGAAATCAGTCATTTACCATTCCGGATGTTAAGGATAGTGGCGATGTAATTGATGTAAGTGGTGATTATGTATTATTTGGAAATCTGGAGGAGAAAAAACAGGCGGTTTATCTCATTCAACTCACAAATCATACGTGGAAGAAGATGAATATTCCGGGGAAATTGAGAAATGACATGGAAATTCATCTGGTGAAAACGCAGAAGAAAATTCTGATTACAAACAAAAAGAGAGCGTATTTGGTGGATGTGAGTTCGCTGTAAATAGATACGGTCAGAGGCATAAAAATAAAAACACATTGCAATGGGAAGCAGTGTGTTTTTATTTTGGAAGTGTTTCTTTGCTTCTTGTGTAGGGCTTTTTCTCATCGGTAAGTTCCGCAAGGTAATCCATGCTTGTATTGTAATAGACAGCAAGTCGCCTTAGCACTTCAATCGGCATGCTCCGGCTGTCTGTCTCATAATGTGAGTACGTACGCTGGCTAATGTGTAAGTAGTCTGCAATGTCTGTTTGTTTTAAATCGTGGTCTTCTCGCAGATCACGAATACGCTGCATTTTCATGTAAAAAACCTCCTAGGATTAAGGGTGATTTTAAACGGATGAAATCCGAGCAAAATTCTATAATATTATAAATTGAACGTAGTGTATATGATAATACTAGAACAAAATGGACTATTGAATCATAGAACAATATGTGCTATGATGTAGGCATGAATTAACAAAAATTGGAGGGGATTGTTATGAAAAAAAGAATCTTAGCCATATTGATGGCAGCAATTATGTGTTGTTTGCAACTGGCTGAATTTGTTCCAGCAGAAAAAGTAAAAGCGGCATATTCTGTTAGTGAAGAGGACATTTATTATAGATGTCCAGAATATCTCGATAACAAGGCCTATGATAACTATATGGCTAGATGCGAGGAGCGCATTGAAAAAGGGATGTCAACGATCAATGATGCAGAAGGTTTAGGTGCCTCCATTTTATATTCGTTACAAAATGGTGCGGACATCATCATATCGGAATTGGCAAGCAAGGCGGGAATTGGACAGAGCACCAAAGACAAATTGAATAAGGAAGTGGTTTATCAATTAATTCAGGCGTATCTGTCCAGTGATACTTCTGCTACAAATACAGTTTCGCAAATTGGAAATGCATATAGTACCATTTCCGATGCTTATAATGTGGCAAATGCAACGGATTTGTACAATTATAAAGTGTCATTGAAAAACTCATCCCTAAACCTGTCAGATAATCAAGTTGACAAACTTGTGGATATGTATACAGATGCAGATACATTTTCAAAAATATTGGGTTATGCCGGCAATGTACAGAAAGCATTGAAAATAATTACGGCATATATTGAAATGCAGGACTTGGATTTGGCAGTATTGAACAAATTGGATGATGCTTTTAGTTCCATGGATTCAGAGTTTGCCAGTGCAATCCGTTCAATTATGTCAGATCGGACATCAGATTTTCTGACATTTGCGAAGAAAAATTATCTACAGGATGAAGTCATAAAGAAAATGGTAAGTGCTGTGGCAAAATATGGTTCATCACCGGTTGTGTTTGTGAAAAATGTTTGTGCAAATATATTAGGGAAAATATATAAATCCTTTTGCCCGACAGCAGATCAAATTATACAAGCAGGAATGTGTCAGGCATATACATATTTGGCAAGAAATAAAGTAAATAAAATTCGGAAAGAATTTAAAAACGGGAAAGCATCAGAGGATAAAATAGAACAGTATAAAGTGGCATATGGTTTTTATATTACAACAATGAAAACAACTATGAATAAAGTCGCAGGTTGTGTAAATGGTTCAGATAAATCAATAAAACAGGCATTAAAAAGCTGGGCAGGCTCCCTTTCCGGTTTTACTTATGCTACTTATATGGACCGCTGCCGTTCGGAGGCATCAGCAGATGTATCTGCTGGTCTGTTGAAGATTTCCGGCAATACAGTTACACGTAAGACACCAAATGGGACAACGATTGATGGAAATTATGACAGCACAGAGAGCATCAAGGCACGGTTAGCAGCAATAAAGCAGAAATATCCACCAAATCAAGGAGTAACATGGAAAGGAGATTGGGGTGGAGCAACCCAGTGTTTTGGGTTTGCACGTATGGTATTCTTTTTCCTTTATGGAAAAGAAATGCCGGCTAGATATTATTCTAATGCTCGTTATCAATATAGAGACGAAAATGGTGTAAATAAGGTAGGACAACTGACAGGAAACTTTACAGCGGCACAAGTGCAGCAATTATTTGCGCAGGCTAAAATTGGTGATGTAATTCAGGCCAGTACAACAGCTTCTTCTGGTCAGCATACCATGATTTTTACCGGACTGACTTCAAAAGGAATTACAGTATACGATTGTAATGCGGCAGTAAATGGATGTGCTCCGGGAGGATGTGGCATTAATGAATGGGAACGTTCTTATTCAGAATTAGCAAAGGGAACATACGGATATGGTTCTTCTAATGGAGGAATTACAATTTATCGTGCTGATAATTATGCGTCAATTTACGGAGATGGCGATGATGTCTTTTATGATGATAGTGCAAATTTTATCATAAAAGATGGTGTTTTAGTAAAATACACGGGATGGCAGCCATTTGTAGAAATTCCGGATACGGTAACAGCGATTGGTGATGAGGCATTTTTGAATAATAAAACAATGATACATGTGCTGATTCCTGATAGTGTAACTAGCATTGGAGAAAGTGCGTTTGAAGGCTGTACGAGTTTACTGTCTGTGAGTATACCGGATAGTGTGGAATTCATTGGAAACAGTGCGTTTAAAGACTGTACCAGTCTGGGATATGCGCATTTGCCGGAAAATACGAAATATACGGTGATAGGATATGAAATTTTTTATAACTGTGAAAATTTAAAGGAGATAGAAATACCTGAATATGTAACCAGAATTGAGAGTGAATCTTTTTATGATTGTGTAGAATTGCAAGAGATAAAATTTAATCCATATGTCACAGTAATAGGTGATCTTGCGTTTTATAATTGTAATATTGAAGAACTAAGACTGCCTAAAAAATGTGATAGTTTAGGAAGTAACGCCTTTGGACAGTGTGAACAACTTAAAAGCGTTTTTATAAATAAAAAACTTACAAATACTTCAGGAGGATTGTGGGATTATGAAGGTCCATTTTGGAAATGTTCTTTATTAAATAATGTTGTATTTGAAAGTGGTATAACAGAAATACCAGCTTCTATTTTTGCAGGCTGTACGGGAATTCAGGATATCGAAATACCTGACACAATAACTGTTATTTCAGATTATGCATTTCAAGATTGTGTTAATTTGAAAAAGATAGAATTTCCAAGTGCATTAAAAAGAATAGGACAACGTGCTTTTGAAGATTGCGACTCAATTGAAAGGGTTGATTTTAATAAAGTAGAGCATGTTGGTGGGTATGCATTTTCGAATTGTGATAGTTTATCGTATGTTTTTATACCTAAAAGTATAGAAAGTACAGGATATTCCTTTTGGGATATGAAAGATGGTGGCGTGTTTGCAGGATGTAATCAACTGAAAGAAATAGAGTTTGATCAAAAGGTGACAGCAATTCCTGACAATTTTTTTAGAAGTGCTCAAATTACGAAAATAGAATTTCCAAGTGCATTAAAAAAGATAGGACAATCCGCTTTTGAAAATGCAAGTTTATTAAAAGATATTGTTTGGAATGATGGAATAGAAGAAATTGAGTCTAATGCATTTAAAGGATGCATGTCAATTGAAACAATGAATATTCCAGATAGTGTAAATTCGATGGGAACATATGTTTTTTCGGGAGATAATAAAATAAAAAATGTTTATCTGCCAAAAGGGCGTATTAATATTACCGAAGGTGTATTTTATAATTGCAACTCTTTAGAGTCTATTACTTTTCCAGATACTGTAGAGGCAATAAGAGAATATGCGTTTGGAAATTGTAGCGCTTTGAAAGAAGTAAAGTTATCACCTAAATTGAATTATATTTATTCATACGCTTTTTCGGGCTGTGCTTCCTTAGAAAAATTACATTTACCAGATAGTACAAAGCAGGTACAAAGAAATGCATTTGAAAATTGTGAGGCATTAACGGATATTATATTGGGAGCAGGAATAAAAAATATTCCATCCCAGGCATTTCAAGGCTGTTCCTCTCTGGAATCCATTGTTCTACCATATCAGGTGGAGACCATAGAAGACAATGCATTTAAGAATTGTACGAAATTAAAAAAGATTACAATTCCAAAAGCAACAACTTCAATATCTGACAGTGCATTTTCCTATCCGGATAAAATGACAATTTATGGCGTGGCAGGAAGTTATGCAGAGCAGTATGCAAAAGAAAATGATATTGCGTTTGTTGCACAGCAGATTGCAACGGAGAAAATTACGTTGTCTGAGACAGAATTGACATTAGGGCGAAATGAGAAATATCAATTAACTGCTGGATTAACCCCAATGGATTCTACGGATGAAGTTATTTGGTCGTCTTCGGATGAGAAGATTGCAAAAGTAGATAAAACGGGCAATATTGAAGCAATATCGGCGGGCGAGGCTGTTATAACGGCAAAGGCAGGTGAAAAAACGGCGACATGTAAGGTAACTGTCAACATTCCGATAAAAAGCATTTATTTAAACAAAACATCCATAGAATTAAATGCTATTGGTGACAGTTACCAGTTAAATGCAAGTTATTATCCATCTGATGCAGATGGAGCAATAATATGGAAATCGGATGATGAAGGGGTTGCTTCCGTAGATCAAACAGGAAAAGTGACAGCTGTAGGAAAAGGAACAACGACAATTACTGTTTCATGTGGGAGTGTAAAGGATACATGTACGGTGGTGTCAAAAGGAGAGAGTGATGGTTCACAGATAATCCCATCTCCTAGTCCTCAGCCAAGTGTGAAACCGAATCCAGACAATCAACCGGCGAATACGCCGAAGCCATCTATGATGCCGCAAGTGCCGACAAAAGGGAATATTCCGCAATCGTCACAAACGGTCAATGATGGGAAGAATAGCGGTCAAAGGGCTTCTTTGACAAAGATTAAAGGTGTCGTTGCAAAGAATCAAAAGAAGTGCAAAGTAAAAGTTACTTGGAAAAAGGTGCCAAACAGTTTGGGGTATCAGATTCAGTATGCAACAAATAAAAAGTTTAAAAAGGCCAAGAAAAAAACGGTTAAATCAACCTTTGTTACATTAAAGAAGCTGAAAAAGAAAAAGACATATTTTATTCGGATTCGAGCTTATAAAATTGCAGATGGAAAGAAAGTGTATGGAAAGTGGAGTTCAGTTAAAAAAGTTAAGGTAAAGAAGAGATAAGGAACAAAGGTGTTGTAGGTTTATCACAACAGTTACAGAAAGTAAATTAAATACGACAAAGGAACAAAACTATCGAAAAACAGGGATGACACAAGCGGAAATAAAAAAAGTATTAAGTAAAAAAGGACGCTTAAAGTTATTCTTGGGGAAAGTTACTGGCGCTAAAGGTTACCAGCTCCAGTATGCTTTGAATAAAAAGTTCAAAAAGAAAAAGAGCATACAGACCAAGAAAACCAAGTACACCATTAAGAAACTGAAAAAGAAGAAAACGTATTACATTC
>ERZ894203.731-NODE-731-length-23253-cov-162.397060_pt1 | contig 23253 bp, 20 predicted proteins | sample MGYA00380286_ERZ894203 | MGnify/ENA primary metagenome ERZ894203 (study PRJEB32331, sample SAMN06328484) | human gut metagenome | biome: human gut microbiome; feature: stool | host: Homo sapiens | collected 2014-02-06 ... | reverse complement strand
TGTTCATAAAAGCGGTAAGTTGAGCGAATACGTATTTATCTTGGTTCATAAGCGGCATTCAATTTGACCGCTAAGCTACGAATTCAAATCCGTTTCATTCTAAAATACTGCTTAAAAGATTGTATTTCAACAATTTCAAAGGCCCATTAACCAACTTTTATTGGACAGTAGTGATATTTTATATAAAATAGACAACTACGTGAACTTTTTTATAATTATTATTATAATATATATGTTACAAATGTTCCTATCGCTAGACTTTCTATTTTAGTCCTCATAATAATAATATTTTTTGTGCAGAGGAATAGTGGAATAAAAACTAAAATTACCTTTTTATAATGCATCAGAAATACAAATTTATGTTCCTATTCATACTAATATATAACCTGTGCATAGGAATGCAGGCTCAAATAAGAACTATAGATGGATTTACTTCTATCAGGTATACTTCACCATGGTACGTCAAAAGCAACTTGGCATACGACGTTCTTCTCATGCCCTCTTTTGAAATAGAATATCGGTTTTGCAAGAGATGGTCTATGGCGGTTGAAGGAAACATTGCATGGTGGCACAATGATAATAAACTATTGCTGTCCGATAAAATCGATTGCATATAAAAAATCCTGCTCGGCCATTGTGTATTCAATGGCCGAGTCTTGTTTTGTCATTCTAAGCCCCTGTCAAAAGATAGACAGCTGATAATCTTCTTTCCGATTTACGCTTAAGAGCGTTTCCCAATCTTTTTCCGGGTGATTAAACAGACTGTAGAAGTCCACATAATACATAAGCGTAATCCGTATCATGGTTGCAAGCCCGGAGAAACTCCATGAACGCATGAGTTTCTTTTTCATTATCATAAGCAGCAGATTAGCTATAAGAGTCACCCAAATCTGTATCTTGATGGCATTTGCACTCTCTCCATAGAAGTATTTCAAGGGGAAGTTCTGCTTTATCTGCTTGAACAACAGTTCTATCTCCCAGCGTTTGCGGTAAATTTCTATAATCTCGTTCGGGTCTGATTCCATGTCGTTTGTGAGCAATGAAACCAGTTTGAGCTTTTGGGTATCGGCATAGGTAATGATACGGGCATGGTGGGTCAGGGTTTCGCCACCCTTCAGTATTTTTGAGAATGTAACATGTTGTATCCGTACTTCCATAAATCCTTCTGTAGTCTGGTACATACAATCCTCCAGAACAGAGTATCTCAGGTTTCTCTTCATTTTTGTCACATACAGGACTCCTCTCAGCGTGAGTGTTTCCAGCTTCTCATAGTCAATGTATGCGCGGTCCATGGCAATTATGTCTCCTTTGTTCAGTGCTGACGGCCTTAACATGAAGGAATCGTTGGTTGCAGCAGAAGTAAACTTTATATCTGAAGGAACTCCTTCGTTGGCATGTATGACGGTGTGTACCTTTATACCTCCTTTCTTTTTGCCGGTCTTGGGATGACGCCCCACACCCTTGAACAGGAGGTTGGAGAACAAGGTGATGGTAGTGGAATCGATAATCTGAAGACGCTTCATCCAGGCTTTATCCCTGTTCTTGCGGCTGTCCGAGGAAAGTACATTCCTGTATGTGGTGTATAAGTCACGATAGATGGACTCAAATATAATTTCCGGCCGTCGTCTGTTGGCATCGGAAAGAGTACTGCGCGAAGGCATTAACCTGATACCCAAATGACAAAGTTTGCGGGATTCTGCCTGCAGGGAGGCCATTATCTCCCGTAAGGAATCAAAACGCATGATGACCGCATAGAGCATAACGACAAGATGAGTCCAGACGTCGAAACGTTTTACATAGCGTTCTCCACCATATTCACGACTTAACCGAAGGATTGTGGACTTGTCCAGTAATTTTATCACCTGACAATAGAGCCGCTGTCCGCTAAAATGTGTACTTTTGCCCATGATTAGATTTTATTGTTTGCCGACTGAAATCTAACGAAAATGGGCTGACCTCGCAAATGAAGTCAGCCCTAATTTTATAGCTTCGCAAAATTTTTATCGGACAGCAATAATTTAAAATAACTCTCCTAAGAATCTCCATATAAGTGAATATGACTTTCATTCCAATACGGAACCTTTAATAGTATATAACAAGGGTATTAGAATTCAATTAAGCCATTTCATGCTTTAACTAAATTACCTGCTAGTTATTAATTATATCTCTAAAAACTCAACTGATTTAAGGTAAACTGATTTGTAGATTTCATAACCGTATGTACATCCCTCAAAATATCTATTATAGATATTATTTATAACAAGGAGGATAAGTAAAGCTTATCCTCCTCGCCGTCCTTTTCAAGGAATGATTGACATTATTATTCTAGTCTAAATATACGGACTCCAGTGGTACCGTAGGCTACATAAATAAATCCATCTTCTCCCTTTCTTACATAATTGGCAGAACCACTATTATCTACAAACGAAGATATATAGGCCAGACTTTCCTTGTCTAGAACTGTTATGCCATATCCATTCGCTACATAAACGTAATCACCATCAATATCAATACCATTCACCTGCTTGATATCATAATAAGCCACTTCACGCCCCGTATTTATATCAAAAGAATGTAAACCATTTTTTCCCATACAGACATAAATATACTTTTCACTGCACATAATGACATTCTTACCATTTACAGGCGCTATCGGACCAGCATTAAAAGTCAAGACAGGTGTAGCGAGCATATCTTCAGGTTTCCCATTACGTGCGTCATAAACGTTAATAGTTCCTAGGCTCATGTTATTGAAAGTGACTATTTTTTCTCCATTAGAATAAACAAACTTAGCCTCCAAAGCCGGTATGGAATACTGCTTTTGGGCAGAATTAAGCTGCAATAAATCGAAGCCACCATCTTCAGTACCTGAAGCTGTAAGCAAAGTATTTCCTACAACTTCTACACAATTACCAGAATTTCCAGTAAGATTTACTAACTGCTCTTCTTTATTATCAGCAAACATGCCATTCTGCAAATGTATTTTAGACAAAACAGCCCCATTATGATAATCATCACCAGCAGAAAACAGCCATCCGTCATAAAAACAAGTATGGCTATATTTTACATCACTATTCACCCGGCATTGCAATACCTTTCTGTCAGTAATATTAATGACATCGATAGCACCGCCGAAATTCTCTGAATATTTTTTAGGATTGATATGCCAAGATACATAAGCCAGATTCCCATTGAAATCAATACTGGTTGCAGAATAATAATTAGCAGGAGATGACAGCCTGGCAATCTCTACCAAGTGTACGTTGCCAGCTCCTTCTGATGAACCAGTACCAGGGTTACATCCATTAGCCTGGATTACAGTATTACCATTTACAATTACCCCATTGGTATTTGACGTATCCAAAGTAATTGGATCAGCATACCACCATCTATTCCCTTGTCTAATTTCGGAGGATTGGATGTCAATGTTTCCCGACATAAACTTTGACAATTTAGTGTCTTCAGAAAATATGCTACCCGCTTTTATCACAGCATAGCTTACCTTTGGACCAACGATTCGGGTATTACTTTGAGGCGTTAAGAACAAATTTTCAACCACTTGAACTAAAGCTCCATTTGAAATGTTGATTGTCCCTTGACAAGTTTCCATATTGCAGACATTCAAATAGTCCGAGACCAATAAGGTTCCAGCAGATACAAACTTAAAATCCTTCTCTATGGTCGTACAACCATTCAGCTCCATAGAACCACCTTGTATATAAACCTCTTTAGATACTGTCAGTTCAGAATTGAATACAGCTTTTCCATTGTTTACCAACATATTTCCATCTATAACAACTGGGATGTCGGCTTGAAAACTTCCTTCTATCCAAAATGAGCAGTTCCACATTCCACCTTGCGGATTGACGTAAAAACTCTGATTTTGCACAGATTTATAAATATTCAACGCTGCATGGGGAGCAATGCGAATACCACTTCCTTTATAGTATGTTGTAAAGGTCCCCCAAGAATTAATTGTCACGCCATCCTTTACAAGGGCAATCATCTGATTGTTAGAATCAGAAGCATATTTCAAATTCCCAGTTGGAAGGACCTGAATCGTAACATTATTTCCAGTTAACCACCAGGCTGTCACTTCTAAAGTACCGGCCACATAAATGGTGACATTGTCAACTGAATTACCAGAAATAGAGCCATTGAACGTTTCTCCCTTTTCTACATAATAACTGCTGTCCTTACTCAAGGTTACCCCGCTGTTGTAATTTGTAGGAGCTTCCGCCAATTGAATGGCTCCATCAGGTATTGATGGAACAGACTTGGCCACACGCGACAAAGCAAGCCCCGAAACTCTTTCATCATCTACAAAGCTAAGACGTTTTGTTAGCACCTCGGCATCCGACTCTATTGAAATGTGGGTTGTATCCACATACCTTCCACGGTTGTTCCATGCTTCCTCACGGAAGTCCGTACATGACATTGTAGCTAAAATCGACGCCATTCCCAGCATCCAGATTCCAGTTTTGTAATTTACTCTTTTCATAATCTTACTCTTATGGGTTTAGTGTGTAATTTCCTATAATTTATAAGTCATACATGAGGACTCAACTTGTCCTTTGACATCATATATGATTCCCTGGGGAGTTAAATATCTCGCATAATCAAAGTCTTGAAATTGCTGATGGGCAACTGCCACCAAAATAGCCTCGTACGAACTATCTTCTAATGCATCAATGTTATTGATTACACGGATGTTATATTCATGGGCAACTTCTTCCGGGTTAACCAATGGGTCATAAACCGTAATGTGAGGAGTAAACCTTTTCAAAGTGTTATAAATGTCTATGACCTTGGTATTCCTTATATCGGGACAGTTTTCCTTGAAAGTGAAGCCTAATAATAGAATCCTACTGGTAGAAATACAAAACATTGTACCACATAACTTATTAATCAACTGATGTGCCACATAACTACCCATAGAATCATTGATTTTTCGGGCTTCTGTCATAAGACGAGGAGACACCCCATGCAATTGTGCCTTTTGAATAAGATAATAAGGGTCAACTCCTATGCAATGTCCGCCGACCAACCCAGGTCTGAACGGCAGGAAATTCCATTTGGTTGCAGCGGCATCAATCACAGCGTTAGTGTCAACATTTAATACATTCAGAATCTTTGCCACTTCATTCATGAAGGCAATATTAATGTCGCGCTGTGCATTCTCCAACACTTTTGCAGTCTCAGCTACTTTAATGGATTGAACCTTGTAAGTACCGTTCTTCAAGACTGAAGCATACAGGCGATCGATTATCACCGCTGCCTCTGGCGTAGAACCAGATGTGATCTTGCAGATATTTTCTACTGTATGCTCCTTGTCGCTAGGGTTAATACGCTCTGGAGAATAACCTACATAAAAATGCTCATTAAGAACCAGCCCAGACACTTCCTGAAGTATGGGTACACAAACATCTTCTGTCACTCCTGGATAAACCGTGGATTCATATACCACAATATCCCCCTTCTGAAGATATTTTCCCACTAATGCGCTGGCCGATTTCAAAGGCAAAAGGTCCGGTTGCATATAGATATCCACCGGAGTAGGTACAGTTACAATATACACATTACACTTCTTCAAGGCATTCTCATCTGAAGTACATACCAGGTTAGTATTCAAACATTTATGGATAGTCTCCGAATCAATCTCGTTCGTATGGTCTTTGCCGGCATTCAATTCATCCACTCTTATAGGATTACGGTCATAACCGATCGTATGATACCGCTTTGCATACAAACATGCCAAAGGGAAACCTACGTATCCCAAGCCAATAATTCCAATAATCAAATCTTTCATATTCTATTCAATTAAATTCCTTCAATGCGCGCATATATCGAAGTCTTGGAAGGATTCCAAGAATCTTTGTACGATGAAAAAAAGAAAAACTCCATTGTATGTGCAATCAATCTGGTTATGCGCATAAAATATCCCGTATAAAACGTGCGTAATGGCAGATAAAAAAACAACTTGAATTCTTCGGAAGGACGTTCACTAATCATCATTGCTACTGCAAAGGAGATGATTGACATCCCATATCGCAGCATCCAACCTATCAAGAAGATTTCCAGAAGCATATCAGTATGCACAATACACAAATGAATGATATAAAACAACCACAAGTAATTAAAAACACAGTCAAACAAGATATTTTCCATGTTTGAGATGAAGTTCAAAAAAGAAAAATTTCTCCACGCGAAAAGCATATTGATATGCTTGCGAATTCGAAACCGGACCAATGATTTAGACCAGCGCAGACGCTGTTTGAACAATGCGTACCACTTGGAAGGGACGTTCGTCATGCAAATGGCATCATGGGCAAAATACACTTTGAACCCAGCTTTGCGGAGCTTTTGAGTGATATCTCCATCTAGCCCCGGACCTATATCCCAGCAGCCAACCTGCTTAATGGCCTTCACATCAAATGCTCCGAAAGCTCCGGATATGATGTGATAAATTCCCAAAAAGTTCGAAACCATACGACCCACCTGAATCGTGTGGAGATATTCCAATGCCTGCAATGAGGTGCATATTGTTTCATCTGAATTACGGACCTTGACGCAACCACCTACTCCTTTGATACGGTCATCCATATAAAACGGAATTAGAACCTTCTCGATAGCATCCCTATCAAGTGAGGAGTCGGCATCCAAATGAACAATATATTTACCCTTTGCATGGTAAACTCCATAATTAGCGGCACTGGCTTTTCCACCACGCTCGTTCAGACGATAATATTTATCGATATACCCATCTTTCTCCAGATCCCTGCAGATAAACGGTGTATCATCATCAGAACCGTCATCGACGATAATAACCTCAAGATTCTGATACGTCTGTTCACGTAGGGAGCTAACCAACTTGAAGATATGCTTTCCCTCATTTTTCCCTGGGACCAGTACGGTAATCAACGGATTATCTACATATAGCAACATCCGGGCTACGGAATGTTTTCTCTTCCGCTTCCAATAAGTAATGCCACTATAAAACGCCACAAACAGCTCTAACAAAAAATAACGGGGAACCTCTATAATTAGCATGAACCAAAACATACTAAATAAAGAAGATAAGGTTAATCTGAAATAGAAGCACTCGAATATGGCCTGGTAAAATTGATAAATCACTTCCATTGTCAATCTAATAAGTAGGTGGAATATTCTTTAATTCCTTAATAAATTGTTCATCAAAATCTTTCTTTGTAACACTGAATATCTCATATCTGATGCTTGCATGTTCCAGTCTAAACGTTATCATTTCTTTTTGTAATGCGGTAAACTGTCTCTCTACAAAAGCTTTTTGGCTTTTTTCCTCATCAATAGAAACTAATTGTGCTATATAAATCATTTTCCCATCCGTAGCTACTTTAAAATTCTTGAACTTCATATAAACATACTGTAGAATAATATGGTCTGAACGGATAGGAAGAACGGCCCCATTCTCACCAATAATCCATAGTCTGCCCAGAACAAGATAATCATCATTAGCGTCATTCATACTAGCCAAAATCCTTAAAGAGTCTGCAAAATTTTCATACGAAGAGATTCCCACCTCAATATCCTTCTGCAATGTAAGATAAGCCTCATTGGATGCAAAAGCATGAATCCCTTTCGCCGTTAACTCAAACTCATAAATATCATACGGAACTAACTGGGCTGTATTAAATGTTTCTTTGCATCTGGCGCAGATAGCATTCATGTCAGGCGTAATGAAATGGTGCGTGCAGCTGTTACAAATATAAATATCAGTAGGACGGTCATAATCGATGCCTATATGTCGCAAATATTTGCCACATTTTGGACATTTCAACATACCATCTACCATATAGGTATCTTCCGGAGAAACATTCGCACAGCGAAAATGATGAATCACAGACTGACTTTGAATATCTGACGTTTTACAATTCGGACATACCTCTACAAAAAGAATATGCGAATGTTGACATTTAGGACACAAATACACCTTATTCAAGAAACGGGTACGACGCATGTAACCAAGCTCAATCAGTTTTAGCTGAAAGAGCCTTCGTAAAGAAATATCCAGAATCCCGGCACGCTCCAAAACTTCCATAAAGGGAATGATGTATCCGGATGTGGACCCTTCGGAAAGCAGCGGAGTCATCTTGAATTTTTTCCGGGAAATCATAAAACGAAAAGAGTGTATAAGAATCGCCTCCTTGGTATCTACCCAACCAACCTGATGTACAATACCCATCTTCCGACGGTTCTGATATATCTGCTCAATTTTATTTGTCACACTTGGTGAAGTTGGTGAATCGGCATATCCATCTATCACTTCGGCAAATATCCCCAACTTGGAACGCAATTTATCCGTTACAAAAATAGGCTTCAATCCTGCACTTCTCTCCAACAAAGGATGAATCGAAAAAATAGCCTGGTAATCCTGTGAAGCCTGTCCGAAAAAAGACTCTATGAATATTGCTTCATAATCTTCCCAACGCAACTCTTTCTTATATTCTTCAGAAAGAATACCATTTACAACTAATATTCTTCTTTCATTATGATTGGTAACAATTTTCCAAGTGTCAAACATTATAACAATAATTTTATATTTAAAATATTTGAAAGATACTCACATATAATCAGGTGTGGATATTAATCACATCCGACTTTTTCTTCACATCAGTTTTCCGGATTCTAACCTTCACAGGGGTTCCCTCCGACAAACACCAAAAAGGGATATACTGTCCTTCTTTCAATCTGAAAATAGTTTGGTTTACTATAATTTCCCGTGAGAAATTACTTTGAAGATTAGGTGGTAATTCGACAGATTCAGCTCCTTGCACGGCTACATAAGCTTCCAAACAAATTTCATTACTTACCACAAGTTCTGCAGGAGTGCCATAAGTACAATATTTCACATCCTCAAACGGTACATAAGCAGTAATATAAATGTTTGATAGATGTACATCTAAAGGTTGCATATATACAATATCCTCAGATCGGAACACTCTGGATTTCTTTGCCGCCGACATTTTGGTTACTATAGCGGAGTCAGAAGATACGTAAAAACGCAATACGTCACGATTAAAATCTTTTTTGCGTAAATGAGTAAGATGTTGCATCTGAATATCTGGGTCTTCTATCCCACTTTTCTCTAATGCCACATTAACGTCTTTAAGTTGTTTCCCTAACAATCCAAGCACACGTTCCTGCATCTGTAAATCTATCTGAACCTCTCGCAGCTGTCGCTCCAAATCCAACTTATACATATTGGTACTAATCCCTAATTGTATATTATGGGTTTCCTTTGCGATATCTTTTTGCAATTCAGCTATTTTATCTTTTTTGATTTTTATCTGGTTGCTGACTTCTTCATACTCAAGAATTGTCTTACGATAGTTAATCAACACATCCACTTCTTTATTTACATTTTCTTGTTCTATGAGATAATCCAGATACATATAGGAGAATACAGTATCACCTGGAATCACAATATCTCCGATTGATTTATTCATATCAAAAACAATCAAGTCTCCAGCCGCTCTTATCTTTTGTACGTTTGCATGTACATATCCTGGAAATTCCAAATAATATTGTTTATATACAATGTAGTAAATTAAGCCGGCCATGAACAATACGAAAAGCGAAATGAATATGACTTGCTGTTTAGCAATTCTCTGTGTCTGCTTTTTCCTTATATATTCTATTTCTGCCTGACGTTCAGGCGTTTTAAACATAAAATTTTTCATAACAATGAATCAATTCTGTTTTATGTAGTCTATATATAAATCAATCTTTTCGCTAGACAAATACCGTTGTAAGCCTATCAGAATGACATTTCTTTGATATTTCAATTGAACAATGGATTCCAAGCAAACAATATATCTGTTATATTCTCGAATACGGTCGGGACGACTATACTCACCATATAAAGTTTTGAATGCCTCTGAACGGCCAAGTAACAAATCCCGCATGCGCTGAATACAATGGTATTCATATATCATCCTCTTGTTTATTTGGCTAAGTTCTTGAATTAAAGAAGATACTTCTTCTTGGAAAACATGATAAGACAAGTCTCTTTTAGTAGTTAGTATCTGTTGTTCAGCAGCCAGCGCTTTTCGGATTTTTCTCTGTTCAAAAGACAATGGGATACGTAGATTTACTCCCATATCAATAGAACCTTGACGCTGATTGCCGACCATATTATAAAATCCAAAACGAATGAAGGGTGACACGCTAATGTTACTCCAAAAAGAGGTTTGCTCCATTTGCACATTTATCCGATTATAACCCAAATCTAACTTTCTCAACTCATTGTTCTGCGACTTAATTGCTTCAAGAAAAAGATCTGTATGTAAGGCAATCGTATCTATCGCTTGATAAGCCAGCCCACTTAATGATTGGTATAAGCTATTATCTGTAGTCTGAATTTGCTCTATCATGAACAACTCATCCGTAACTTTCAGTAATTGATCTGTGCTTGATTGGTGGTTTTCAAATAAAACAGTTTCTGTCTGCTCCAGCAACGAGAGATTTTGTAAGCGTAAGGCCCGTAAGAAGGCTAAAGCTTTCTGATAACGCTGTACATTTTCAGCAGAAAGCCTCTCAATATAACTGCTTTGAATGTTCATTCTGGCATCTACCAGCGTAAGTGCGGCATCAATCTTATGAGCAGCAATTCTTGACTTTCCCCATAAAAGTCCACAATGCATCAAATCCCAGCTCAAGTCTGTTTGAAATCGGTCTTTTACCATGGAGAAATCGCCATCCTCATCGATGAACTGATAAAGCTTATATGGAACAGTACGGTTATAATAGCTACTTGACCACTGAAGGCCAGTCTGATTTTTTACTGCCAAGATATTAGCACGCATTTTCTGGTTCACAGCCTCTTCAAATAGCGCATACCAATCTAAATATCCTTGATTTTCAAGAAAAAAGGTTTCACATCCTTTGCTTGGAGTGATATCATCCCCTCTTGAATGAAGAGGTGAATTAGCCTTAAAATCTCTCAATGCCACACAAGGATCAACGAATTGTTGCTTAAGCAATGAATCTAAAAATTCAAACTGCCTATCATATATTGCAAGCAGTTTTGCCTTGTCTACCTTTTGTGCATGTAATATTAAAGCTGAAATCCATAACAATACTCCCATGAATATTTTATATTTCATAATTTCTTGTTTTGAAAAGCATAAAACATGAATAATTCTATTATACGTACTGCCCGTTCAAAAGCTTTCGGGGCAATTTCTCTTGGAAGGAATGTTCCTGATTGCTACTTTTTACTGCATACATAAACTCTTCCATTTCTGCATCGCTGACAACCATCGGAATACAATATCCACCCTTTCGAAATCGAAACTGAAGCGTAGGAATCCGTTGTACAATTTGATCGATCTCACTTTTTTTCCCATAAACAAAAAGAAGATCCTGAATAAACGGAACCTTCTCTCGTATCCGTTTACCATCCTTTGAGATTCTTAAACGCCATTTTAATGGTGTAAAAACCTTATATTGTTCATCTACCAACTGTTTATAAGCTGGAGATTTAGAATTAGGACGCTTAAGGTCACGCAGGATAAACCACTGCTCGCTTTCATCAAATCTTTCTTTATCCATTTTTCTTATACATAATCTTATTCAAATAGGATGACATATACTCATCCATACATTTAACTAATTAAAGTCTATATTCACATTTCAGAATACATCTCTCGTTAAGAGATGCATTATATCTTAAATGGTACAGATTTTCAGAGCTTTACGACAAGACAGACAATAAATGTTTAACGAATTGTATTTATTCGCCAAATAAAAATAAATTTCTGGAAGAAGCTGGAAGTTTTTGTCTACTTATTAATATTGTAGATATTAAGATTTTGCGTATATTTGCGATATAAAAAATGCATCTCTTAACGAGAGAAAGAGATTTATTCGGGGATTTTTTAATTCTCGTCTCTATTTTCCCCTTAAAATATTCTAGATTTCTAACAAAATCAAATATAGTTATATTTGACTTGATTTTTGTGCTTTTATGCAGTAGTTATTTGCCGTAATAATATAGGTAAAACACCTAAGAATGTGCATAAAGAAAAAGATTTCTCTTTTTAATCTTACTTTTTAAATTTAAGGAATAAAGGAAATACTACAGTATATAACAGCCTAATTCTGTTACTTTTAAATTAACTGTATTTTCCTTCAATCTTTATGCTAAATGGTATCAATTATCATTTTATTGGCATCATCAATAAGTACATTGTCCAAAGATGCTAGATAAATACGTGTAGTACTCTCAGAAGTGTGTCCCATAGATTCACTAATAATTGATAAAGGGATATTCATGCTCCGAGCAATACTAGCCCATCCATGACGAGCACAATAAGTTGTTAATTTAATAGGACAACCGACCAATTTGCCAATTATTTTCAAATGTGCATTAATTCGATGTAACCCATTTTGATATTGCCGTCTTTCTCCGACCCCAGGAACATTAATTATAGGCAGTAGATAAGGTGAACCGGCAACATGATATCGATTTACAATTTCCTGCATTTGTGCTTCCCATTTTATAGTAAGTAGCTGGTTTGTTTTATGACGAAGATATTTTAAACAGCCATTCTGTAAGTCGCTCATTTTCAAATATGAGAGGTCTACAAAAGATATTCCTCTAAGATAGAAACTAAGTAAAAAATAATCACGTGATTCTTCCAAGATTGGAAACATTGTCAAATCCAATTTTTTTATTCTTTGAATAACTTCAGACGATATTGCACGCTTAACTGTCTTTCGCACTCCAGTATAAACATGATTAAAAAGATTGCGACTTTCAGTCAACTCCTTTTCAACAGCACGATTATAGATTGCACGTAAGTTGCGCATATAAAAAGATACAGTATTCAGATTAAGTCCACAATCTTCCATTAGATATGCCTCATATTCCTTTATTAAATCAGCATCCATCTCATCAAAAAACACATCACCTTTATCGCCTCGAAATCTGAGAAAACTATTCATTGATGTAGTATATGTCTCTGCAAGTCGTAGCTTTCCTATATTTCTTAGATGTTGCGTAGTTGCATTAACAAAGCCACAAAAGCTCATCAAACTATTATTTAGAGATTTATAAGTATATACGATACTATCCACAGAATAAGGTTTTCCTGATTGCTCCATACGATTGATAATTGTCTCTAAATGATGAATATCCTTCTGGAGAAGATTCTGAACATTGAAAAGATAACGATATCGCTCAGTTCCTGATCCATAAAATTTTATATGCCCATTTTCCCACTCATCGGAATAGAGTTTATAACTTGTACCTATTTCCCGCATTATGCGATTATGAATCAACCGGAAATAAAGAGTCCCCGGTTTCCCTATGACCTTAGAAGGTCTAAAACTAAGCTTTATCGAAACCATACTCATGATATTAAGAAATTAATATGACTTTACCTCTAAGATATAGAAACAAAGCATTAATTCTTATGTTCATTCTCGTTGTCCATACTGACGCGATACAACATTATGACAGAATTAATAAGATGGGATTTTTTTATAAAATTAAATCAGTAACCACAAACAAATTACTAGAAATTAGATATATAAGTAAAAAACATATCATGATTAATAAACGATTATTATTCCATTTTTTTTGATTAGTTTAAAAAATCTAAATCCTCATCTGTCACCCTGCTATTTTTTATTTTCCAGAAGAATGATTTCTCAAATTCACCATTTTACAAAGATACGAAAACACATAAACACAAAATGAAATTTGCACTTGACCTTTCTACGTTTTCCATACGGGAAACATACATTTTCGCTCAGAGAGCCGTATGTATTTCATTCGTAAAACGTACGAATCCGGTCAGTGAAATATAAAAAACGTTTCAGCAATATCATTTATACTAAAAAAGATAATCTATTATATATCAACACAAGTTATCCCTTCCATCAAAGATAAATCCCAATCCTGATTTGCCAGCCGCATTTATTCTTTTTTTCAGGAGAATTTTCTTTATGGCTTACGCCATGAAAATTCTCCTGAAAAAGAATGCGGCGGCAAACGGATTGGAATTAAAGGAAAGATTACAGGGATTAACTGCGACCGACGTGACGCATAGCCGTAAATCAAAGGCGGCTATCCTTATATTCCATATATGACCTCACAAATACTGTGAAAATCCACTTTCCTCAATAACAAAACATAGAGTGCTTGTCAAATCCCGAGATAAGACAGGGATTTCAGTTCCCTCCGATCTGCATAGTCCGGTGGCTTCGCCATGCTTTTACCCCTACTCTTCCTACCACTTTTCATTCTTTTTTCCTGCTGTTTCTACATTCTTTCCTATCTCCGCTATGACATCTGATGATGTCTAATGACATATAATGTCATCTATTTATAAATCAACTGATTACTCAATTTATCATCTTACATTTGGACTGTGAAACAAATCAAGTAGTCACTCAAAACAAAAGATTATGGCACAAGAAAACAGTCCTGACAAGGGAAAAAGGCAAGGCCGGACAAAGAAACCGGAAAAGCCTTATGTGGAACAAATTGATGAGCTTCTGCTGGTACATAACAAGAACGACCCCAAGGAGGGTTTGGGAGTGGTCAGCAAGGCAGACGAGAAAGGCAATTATCAGACGGTTGTACCGGAAGAGAAGAATGAGAACTCATTCCTGAAATTCGACAAGAATTCGAGTATCCTCGAAAACTTCATCAAGAATTTCTGGAGCCAGCTGAAGGAGCCTACGCATTTCAGGCTTATCCGCATGACCTTGAATGATTACAAGCAGAATAAACAGGCTATCAAGGACCTGGCTGAAGGTAAGAAGACAGACGCAGTAAAAGAATTTCTGAAACGCTATGAAATCGTACCGAAGGCAAACAATCAAAAAAACAGTCAAACAAAAGAGGAGGAAACAACAATGGCAAAGAAACAGGAGCAGACAACGCAGGCTCAGCCTGAACAGGTATCACAGGTGGAAGCTGCCGCACAGGGACGTGAACAGCAGGAACCGCAACGTCAGCAGACACCCACATACCGCTACAACGAGAACATGATTAACTGGGAAGAACTGGGCAAGTTCGGCATATCCAAGGAAATGCTGGAGCAGTCCGGACAGCTTGACAGCATGCTGAAAGGATATAAGACCAACAGGACCATGCCGCTGACACTTAACATTCCTGGGGTACTGACTGCCAAACTGGATGCGCGTCTTTCATTCATCTCCAACGACGGGCAAGTCATGCTGGGCATCCACGGTATCAGAAAGGAACCGGAACTGGAACGTCCTTATTTCGGACATATCTTCACGGAAGAGGACAAGAAGAATCTGCGTGAAAGCGGGAACATGGGACGCGTGGCTGACCTTAATCTGCGTGGCAATACGGCTGAGCCGTGTCTGATTTCCATTGACAAGAATACCAACGAACTGGTAGCCGTACGACAGGAGCATGTCTATATCCCGAATGAAATCAAAGGGATAACCCTGACTCCGGACGAAATTCAGAAACTGAAAAACGGAGAACAGATATTCGTAGAGGGAATGAAGTCCAATCAGGGTAAAGAGTTTAATGCCAATTTGCAATACAGTGCGGAAAGAAGAGGCATCGAATTTATCTTCCCGAAAGACCAGGCCTTCAACCAGCAGACGCTCGGCGGTGTACCGCTTTCCCCCATGCAGCTCAAAGCGTTGAACGAAGGTCATACCATCCTTGTAGAGGATATGAAGCGAAAGAACGGTGAACTGTTTTCCTCCTTCGTTACCATGGATAAGGTAACAGGCGGTCTCCAATATACACGCCACAATCCGGAAACGAGAGAAATCTACATACCGAAGGAAATCTGTTCGGTACAGCTCACACCGGAAGATAAAGAAGCTTTACGCAAAGGGCAGCCCATCTATCTTGAGAACATGATCAACCGTAAAGGTGAGGAATTCTCGTCATTCGTCAAGCTGGACCTGGCAAGCGGAAGACCACAGTATTCCAGAACTCCGGACGGTTTCAACGAACGACAGGCACCTACCATCCCGGCTGAGGTTTACGGACACCTGCTTTCGGCACAGGAAAGAGCAAATCTTCAGGACGGAAAGGCTATCCTTGTAACGGGTATGAAAGGTCCCAACGGCAAACCGTTCGATTCCTATCTGAAAGTAAACGCAAACACCGGACAGCTGCAATATTTCCAGGAAAATCCGGATGCACGCCGTAATACCTCACAGCGTGCTTCACAGACTGACAATACCCAGCAGCAGGAACAGAAGAAGGGAGCAAAACAGGCTGTCTGACCTGAACGGGATTCAAATCATTCAAATCATCAATTACTAAAAAAGGAAAGAACATGAACAAGAACAATCATCATATCTACAAGGCTGAACAAATCGACTGGGAGAAACTGGAATCGGTAGGTATCAGCAGATCGCAAATTGAAAAGGACGGAAACATGGACCTGCTCCTTCAGGGAGAGGAAACCAATGTCATGTCCATTAAAATCAAGACTCCTGTATTTTCACTGACCATGGACGCCACACTCAGTCTGATTGAAGACGAGAATGGAAATCCGGTCATCAGCGTAAACGGTATCAACCCTTCAGGTGAATAAATAAGAATCCATAATGTATCATCTCTCTTTCCATACGGTAAGTCCGTATGGAAAGAGATAAAAACAGAATATATCATGATTGCCATATTAACAGACAAACCAAGTGTAGGAAAAGAAATCGGAAGAATCATCGGTGCAACCACAGTAAGAAACGGATATGTGGAAGGAAACGGCTACATGGTTACATGGACTTTCGGGAACATGCTGTCACTGGCCATGCCGAAGGACTACGGAACTCAGAAGCTGGAACGAAACGATTTTCCTTTCATCCCGTCCGAATTTGAACTGATGGTACGGCATACACGCACCGAGAACGGATGGATACCGGAGATTGATGCCGTACTCCAGCTTAAAGTAATCGAGAGGGTGTTTCAGGCATGTGACACCATCATTGCGGCTACCGATGCCAGCCGTGACGGGGAAATGACATTCCGCTATGTATATCAATACCTGAACTGTACACAGCCCTGTTTCCGTCTGTGGATTTCCTCTCTCACCGACGAATCTGTACGTCAAGGCATGGAAAATCTGAAACCGGACAGCTGTTACGACAGCCTGTTCCTTTCTGCCGACAGCCGCAACAAGGCAGACTGGATTCTCGGAATCAACGCCAGTTATGCCATGTGCAAGGCGACGGGCTTTGGCAACAATTCCCTCGGACGGGTACAGACACCAGTACTGGCCGCCATCAGCAGACGCTACCGTGAAAGGGAGAACCATATTTCATCGGATAGCTGGCCCATCTACATCAGCCTGAAAAAGGACGGTATCCTCTTCAAGATGCGCCGCACACAGGACCTTCCCGACAAAGAATCCGCAACAATGTTTTTTCAGGACTGCAAGCTGGCACATCAGGCACAGATTACCGGTATCTGTCACAGCGTTAAGGAAATACTTCCACCGGAACTGCTTAACCTGACACAACTTCAGAAGGAAGCGAACATCCGCTATGGTTTTACCGCATCAGAGGTGTATGACATCGCACAGTCTCTTTATGAAAAGAAACTGATTTCCTATCCACGGACTTCCAGCCGTTGTCTGACGGAGGATGTGTTTGACTCGCTTCCACCAATCATGGTGCGTCTGCTATCATGGGAGCTGTTCCCTGCCGCTAAAGGAACTGGAGGTATTGACATATCCAATTTGTCCCGCCACGTAATAAGCGCAGAAAAAGCCAATGTACATCATGCCATCATCATTACAGCTATCCGTCCCGGGAATCTGTCCGAAAAGGAAATGCAGGTTTACAGACTTGTAGCCGGAAGGATGCTTGAAACATTCATGGCTCCATGCCGCATAGAAACAACTGGTATTGAAGCTGTGTGCGCAGCACAGCATTTCAAGGCCGAACAAACAAGAATCATCGAAGCCGGCTGGCATGACGTGTTCATGCGTTCCGACATGGTTCCAACATCAGGATATTCCGTCAATGAACTCCCCGAAGTGGAGAAAGGTGATACCCTGAATGTATTCGGATGCAACATGGTACACAAGAAACAGCTGCCGGTAGATCCGTTCACGGATGCAGAACTGGTGGAATATATGGAGCTGAACGGACTGGGCACGGTATCCTCACGTACCAATATCATCCGTACACTGGTTAACCGTAAGTATATCCGTTATTCAGGGAAATATATCGTTCCGACCCCGAAAGGTATGTTCACCTACGAAACCATCCGTGGGAAGAAAATTGCGGATACTTCACTCACCGCAGACTGGGAAAAACAGCTGGCCGGACTTGAAAGCGGAATGATAACCGGACAGGATTTCCTGAACAAGATCAGGACTCTCGCCAAGGAAATGACCGATGACATTTTCAACACCTATTCCACAAAAGAAGAATAACATCCATATCAATATAACCACAAGAATGCAGGCCGGAAGGTCTGCATTTTTTGTGTCTGTACAGAAAAGAATCTGTTTTTCCGCTTTTAAGCGGCAAAGGTCTTGGATTGCCTGCCTTTTGTCGCAAGGCTGCCCTCATGGGCTTGGCTGGACAGGAAAAAATCATCCTCGCTGCGCTCCGGTATTTTTTCCTGCCAGGCCTTGCGCAAAAAGGCAATCCAAGAGGCCGGAGGCCTATAAAATCGGGAAAACACATCCCGATGGGATTATTCATTCATAAAATTAAGGATTATGGAACTACAGATTATCGAAAGTATCAGCAAGCATGCGGTAACCCTGGTACTGGTTATCGGAATACTTATGCTGACAGACAAAGGTATCATGCCTACAGGTATGATTGCAATGCTCCTGCTCACCGGAGGAATCATAGGATTTCTTTTCAGAGCTCTTCTACTGATTGTCAGGATAGCATTTATCTTTTTCATTGTCGGACTCCTGTTTTTCTAACCAATAAAACCAACAGATATGAAAACAAGTACATGTATATCTTCTGCTCCTGTCATGCCGGCTGTATGGCCACAGAACGAACAAATCAGACCGGTCAAAAGACGTCTGCCCAATACAGTTGATGAACCTAAAAACATCGGCTACTATCTGGAATCTCTGCGTGATATTGCAAGCAGACCGGACAGGGAGGATGTCCTGAAAGAATTCTTCAAGGAAACTTATGTATAACCATAAAATTTTTCAATTATGTTTTTTCAATCAATTTATCAGATGATTACAGCAGGAACGGATTTGAATATCAATATCCGTAAAGTGGACAACAGCCTGAGTGTGGCAGTCATGCCAAGGCGGAACAGCCTGAAAGAGGATACGCGGCAGAACATGGTGCCGCTGGTAGTGAACGGAACACCGGCAGAACTGGATATGGGCTTCCTGCAGACCATAGTCCAACCGATACAGAAGGTACAGGGACTGATTGCCAATGCGGAAAATTTCGAGAAACAGGCAGAAAAGGCAACGGCACAGGCCAAATCATCCAAGGCTCCAACAGTACCGGCCGAATCAAAGGAAGCCAGGGAAAAACGGGAAAAGATGGAAAAGCTCCTCAAAAAGGCTGATGATGCAACTGCCGCAAAAAGGTTCTCCGAAGCAATGACATGGCTGAAACAGGCACGGGTTCTGGCTTCTGCCGAAAAACAGAAGGAGATTGATGCCAGGATGCAGGAAGTACAGAAACAGGCCAGCGAAGGAAGTCTGTTCGGTATGGCAGAGGAACCGGCGCCGGTAATTCCCCAACCACAAGGCAGCATGAACGGTCAGCCACAGCCCGGTATGCAAACAAGCATATTCCCGGAGCAGCAGACCCATACTATGAATCCTGAACCTGTCATGCAGTCTGCTCCACAACAGATTCCACAGGAAATGCCTCAACCGGTATATGGAACGAACGGAGCATATATCCAACCTGCTCCAAACCGCCCCGTGATGCAAGGAACAGGTATGCCGCAAGGAGCTACAATGCAGCCCTATCCGCAGCAGCAGGCTTACCAGCCTGAGACGGCTCCTTATCCACAACAACAGGTACGGCAGCCGACAAACGGCCATATACCGAACGGAACAGTACAGGTACAGAACGGAAACGGACGGGAATACCAGACTGCGCCGGCTACACATGATACATTCTGCTTCGATCCGGAAGACGAGAATGACAGGGAACTTCTAAAAGAGGACCCGTATGCGGAATATCCGGATTTTCCGGCTGAGTACCGTATGAAGGACGAGGCACAGGTAGAAATGGTATACTGCTGATATATAAAAATAAATGATTTGTAAAACCAATAAACAATAAACAATATGGCACTGGAAATTAAAGGAATGAAAAGAGTATTCAAGATGAAGAAGAACAGTCAGGAAATCGTACTGGACGATCCGAACGTAAACATGTCTCCAGCTGAAGTGATGGACTTCTATTCAATGAACTATCCGGAACTGACCACCGCAACCGTACATGGACCGGAAATCGAAGACGACCGGGCGGTATATGAATTCAAGACAACCATCGGAGTAAAAGGGTAAGGACATGAAAAAAGGACAACGTAAAAATAAAAAACCATGTACACAACTTACGGAACGGGCTTTGGAAAATTTAGCCAGACTTATCATATCGGAACTCGAAAATACGGACATAAGCCGGGGCATCAGGAGCAGAAAGAAAAGAAAACTCCCTCCAGCAGAAAGCCTCATGGTTTTCTGAACACGAGAATACCTTCCATCGCTCCCGACCTGTATGTGGAGAATGACAGGGATGTAACGGTAAATGTCACCACCAAAGAGAATCTTGATTTTCTGTACCGTTCAGCCATGAAGTATGCGCAGCTCCTGGATGTGGAGCTGCCATACCATCCTACAGGCAGGACTTCCATAAGAGAAAAAATATGCCTGCTATATAATGCGCTGGATTCCATAGTATCTCATCATGTAAATCTGGAACTTGTCGGTGACAGGCTCCAGTTCTGTATCTATCATTTCCATGAATGGCCTGATTACACCCTGTTCCTTATACCGATAGATTTTACGGAAAGACTGAAAGGGGAAATCAAAAGGATCACACTGGAGTTCATCAGACGGTTCATCAAATATCACAGGATGATGGATATAACCGATACCCCTTATTTTGAGATGTCGGAAGTCTGTATCGATTATGTGGACTTTGAACTGCTTGATGAGGAAGAGAAAAAGAATCTGTATAGAAAGGAAAAGCTTTTCAGGTCATATGAGAAAGGGAGAATCCACAGGAAGCTGTGCCGGATGTACTCCAGGGCTTTCTGTAGGAATCTGGAAGAACATATCCGCAACTATAATCCTTCCAGCAATAAGGAAAAAAGACTTTTGGAACTGATTACCGAAGGGCTGTCCCTGATTGCAAAGGACAGCCCTTATATCTTGAATTATGACTATGATTATGCAAGCAAAAAGGAAAGGGATTTCGAGCCGCCACCACTCGAATATCAGATTCTGCTTACATATTCCATTACGGATACGGTTACCAAAGACATGGAAAGCTGTTTCAGTACTGACTGTCAGGAAACATATAACCAGACTCCCGTATCATTTACCTTCATCACACCGGAAACTGAAAAACTGTTCAGACCAGAGAATTATCCGGAACGGTTCTCAAAATGGTTTGAGAAATTTGTAGAACATGTTACCTATAATTTATAAACATAATGAATGAACTGACCCAAAATATTCAAAAAATGATGGTGCCGAAGGCGGCTATCATAGCCTACAAGTATGAAGACAGAAGAAATTCTGACACCAGGTACTTCATAGAATTGCGTCCCATCGGAAAAAGCGGACAGATGGGGGCAGGTATCCCCGTCACATACGAATTCATGAATACCCTGCTGGAATCCTACACGGAAGAAATGAGCGGGATACCGGCAGGCAGAGTCCCCGAAAACATGCTAGCCTGCAATCCAAGAAAAGGACAGGAAGAATATATCTGGTACAATCCGCCCGGAAAGAGACAGATGTTCTTTCACAAGGATCTCAATATACAGGACGGCATATTCAATCTGCCGGGAATTGTTTATCATGTAAAAAACGGAAGCATGGACGTATTCGCCTTCAAGGGAAAACGTCCAATGGAGACGACTCCACTGTTCCGTGCCCCGTTCTTCAACGTGACCGGGTCAAGTGTCTGCCTTGGCAGCAGTTCTCTGGAAAAGCCACAGAACCCGACTTTCCTTTCCCTGCTGGAATACTGGGAAAAACGGTTCTGGCTGACTGAATTCTCCCATCTGGGAGGAAATGTCAATCCTACCGTTTCAAATCTTGTCATCGTCACCGAGAACATAAGAAACAATCCGTTCGATATGAACGAACTCAAGCCCATGAATAAAAAACTTAAAGACATACTTCCATGAAAAAAATACATTTTACCGACCGCTACCTGCTCAATCCGCGTCATCCGGTAACAGTATTCGTCATCGGAGCCGGAGGTACAGGATCACAAGTGATAACCAATCTGGCACGCATGAGTATGGCACTTCAGGCATTGGGTCATCCGGGACTGCATGTCACCGTATTCGATCCCGACACAGTAAGCCAGGCCAATATAGGACGCCAGCTTTTCAGTGAGATGGAACTGGGACTGAACAAAGCCGTATCACTAGTCACACGCATCAACCGTTTCTTCGGATACGCATGGACTGCAGAACCGCAATGTTTTCCTACCAGGAATTCTTCTGAAGATAGCACAGCAAATATCATCATAACCTGTACGGACAATATACGTTCACGTCTTACACTTTGGAAGTTCCTGAAGAAAGTCCGCAAAGAAAACTTCAGTGACCATTCGGCTCCCATATACTGGATGGATTTCGGGAACAGCCAGACAAAAGGACAGGTCATCATCGGAACGGTACGTGAGAAAGTTCTCCAGCCTTCTTCACAGGAATATATTCCCATGCCTAAAATGAATGTCATCACTGAGGAAGTGGACTATGCAAAAATCAAGGAAAAGGAATCGGGGCCGAGCTGTTCTCTGGCGGAAGCCCTGGAAAAACAGGATTTGTTCATTAACTCCATACTGGCACATATCGGATGTGACCTGCTCTGGAAAATGTTCAAGGAAGGAAAGACACTGTATCGCGGTGCCTATGTCAATCTGGAGACATTGAAAGTGACCGCAATCCCGGTATAACGTCACTATTGGTACAGTAAAACTTCATATTATCATAAAACTGATAATACCAAACGTAACCATTCTATTTTCCGCCACGACGATTTTATCGGCTGTTTTTCAGCCGAT